>Ga0209075_1004826_pt1 | contig 10633 bp, 8 predicted proteins | sample Stecom2011_FD_187523 | JGI IMG/M metagenome (GOLD analysis project Ga0209075, IMG submission 187523) | Agricultural soil microbial communities from Utah to study Nitrogen management - Steer compost 2011 (SPAdes) (version 2) | ecosystem: Environmental > Terrestrial > Soil > Agricultural land...
AAAGCTTCCTATAATTTTCCAGATGAGTTTTCCCATCCCGAAAAATCATGGCACGCCTCTAGAATCACGAATGAAGCCATCAATTTGGCGAACGAGTATCCTTATGGTCCCGTGCATATCAATATCCCGTTAAGAGAGCCCTTTTATCCCAATGCTGGAGAGCAGTTCTCCTATGACAAGGTCAAGGTATTCGATGAACTCAAGACTGCGTCTGTGCTATCAGAAGAACGTATTGCCGTCTTGAAGTCTTCTTTGGAATCCTACCATAGGATTATGATTTTACCCGGACAGCAACGCCCAAACGATGAAATTTCCACCCTGCTTGGTCAGCTGGTACAGGACAAAAAGGCAGTTGTGGTGGCCGACGTGATCAGCAACCTACAGTCCAGCTTTACGATCAACTTTCACGACGTTTTCTTAAACGAACAAAACCAACCTAGCCTGCCTGCGCCGGATTTGATAATAAGCTTCGGGAAATCGATTATTTCCAAATCCATGAAACTGTTCCTACGAAAAGCGAATGCAGCGCATTGGCATGTGCAACCTGCAGGATCTGTGCCAGATACATTTCAGGGGCTGACTAGGATTATCAGAACAAACCCATTGAATTTTCTTAAATTTTTGGAACAAAATTTAGGGTTAGCCGAAGGGGAATATTATTCCGATTGGATTAACAAGGAAGAGAAAATCCGAGAATGTTTCCCTGAAATTATGGACAAAGCGGAGTTCGGGGAATACAAGGCGCTGAATGAATGCCTAAAGTACGTCCCCAGTCCTTCAAAAATTCACGTGGCGAACAGCATGCCCGTCAGGTATCTGAACCTCCTCGGCATCAGGAATCCCGAGATCGAGGTCATCTGCAACCGTGGCACCAGTGGTATCGACGGATCCAACAGCACAGCAGTCGGATGCACCTTTACGACCAAGGAGCCTGTGACGCTTATCACCGGGGATATGGCCTTTTTTTATGACAGAAATGCCTTCTGGCACAACTACAGCATGCCTAATCTAAGAATCATCCTGCTCAACAACCATGCTGGCGGTATTTTCAGATTGATCCAAGGTCCTGCTGCACAGCCCGAGCTGGAAGAGTTTTTTGAAACAACCCAGCGTTTGGACGCCAGGTTATTGGCTGAAGAGCATGGATTTGATTACTACCGATGCGAGGGAGAAGATAGCATAAGGGAAATCCTCAAAAGCTTTTATAACCAATCCATCCAGCCTAAGATCCTGGAAGTTATTTCTGAAAGCAAAATTAACGCTCAAATTTTACAGCAAGTCAGAACAGCTGCAGCACAAATACTTTAGCTTGGGCACCGTTAGAACCTCTAGCGTATTTATGCAAGGAACGGCTTTAACAAATCGTTTACAACAGCGGAGCCCATTCGGTCTACCTCTTCCATGCAACGGAAGCGAAAATTATCCGTTATTTAACACAAGCCGTTTCAAAAAAAGTATTTGAAGCCAAATGTTTAGTAATTGTTTTATATTTCTTACATTTCTCAACAAAATTTGACCATGGCACCCCATATGAAAACCCCCTTATCAAAACAAGAAATATCCCCATTGAAGAGCATTGAAGAATGGGAAGATGATCTACTGGTACGTTACCCCGAGCCTAAATCAACCACTAAGGAAAAATCGGAATACCGAAACTATGAGGATTCCGAAAGGGTGAATACGGTACGGGAATTTTATAGGCTCAACCATACCTATCAAACCCATGACTTCGTAAACGCCAAAAGGGAGGAATTTCTCCAGTTTAACAAGAGAGAAATGTCTTTTTGGGATGCTGTAGATTATTTGAACACCCTGGTAGATGACTCTGATCCCGACACCAGCTTAGATCAGTTGCAGCACCTGTTGCAGACTTCTGAAGCCATCCGTGCAGATGGTCACCCCGACTGGTTTGTTCTAACCGGTTTTATGCACGACATGGGAAAAGTTCTGTGCCTTTTCGGTGAACCACAATGGGCAGTAGTAGGCGATACTTTTCCCGTGGGATGTAAGCACTCCGACAAAATTGTTTATCCGGAATTCTTTGAGGCCAACCCTGATTTCTATGATGAAAGGTACAATACCAAGTACGGTGTGTATGAACCTAATTGTGGGCTTGACAATGTAAAAATGTCTTGGGGCCACGACGAATACCTGTATCAGATGATGAAAGATTATCTTCCGGAACCGGCTCTTTATATGATCCGTTATCATTCCTTTTATCCACAACACCGGGAAAATGCCTATGAGCATTTGATGAGCAAACACGACAAGGAGATGTTCAAGTGGGTAGATAAATTCAATCCTTACGACCTTTATTCCAAGGTTCCGGTGCCTCCCGATGCAAAAGCACTTAGACCGTATTATGAAGACCTGGTAGCCAAATATCTTCCTTCCACTTTGAGGTTTTAGGTGACCTTGTCTGGAAGGGGAGAGAGCTTCACATCCGCCCGCCGGAGGATAAGCAGAGCACGCAAAGATAAATCTGCGTGCTTTGCACCATCCCCATTACGCTCTCTGGTTGAGAGTCTCTATCTTCAATTTTTAGAGCCTTGCGTATCTTTGCCCTGTTTCAGGCCCACCATAGATTTTTTTGATCGGAGCCACCTTTATTTGGGATCACATCCCTTATATTGCCTGATAAACCCAAAACATCGTTTACATGCTGACCTTTACCACCTTTGTTGGATTTACCCTTCTTGTAGCATTTCTCTCTTGGTTCAAATTACGTAAAGACAATATCGGCACCAGAGACGGATATTTTTTAGGTGGAAGAAGCCTTACCGGATTAATCATCGCAGGATCCATGATCATGACGAATATCTCCACGGAGCATCTAATCGGGATGAATGGTTCGGCTTATAAGAATGGAATGATCATCATCGCCTGGGAAGTTACTTCGGCCATCGCACTGGTTATCGCAGCTTTATATTTTTTGCCCACCTATTTAAGGATGGGGCTTACTACCATCCCCGAGTACATCCAAAACAGGTTTGATGACCTCACCAAGACCATCGTAGCGCTGTTGCTGATGGTTTCTTTTGTGGTGACTTTGCTGCCTATTGTGCTGTACACGGGTGCCATTAATATGGAAAGCATCTTTAACGTATCTGAAGTGTTGGCGGTCAGTAAAGAGGAAGGTATATGGATCACGGTGGTCGTCATAGGAGTATTAGGATCGGTTTACGCTATTTTTGGCGGGCTCAAGGCCGTAGCTTATTCTGACTCCATCAATGCTTTGGGCCTAGTACTGGGAGGACTCCTGGTACCTATCTTTGCGTTATGGGAAATCGGTGACGGCAATGTCGTGGGAGGTCTTTCAAAAGTCTATCAGGCTATTCCAGAAAAATTTACCGTGATCGGCGCAGAGGATTCGGTACTGCCTTTCAGTACGATCTTCACAGGGTTGATGATCAACCAGATTTATTTTTGGGGAATGAACCAAACCATTATCCAACGAGTATTTGGCGCCAAAAACATGGCTGAGGCACAAAAGGGCCTACTGTACGCGGGGATAATGAAAATCTTGATCCCGCTGATTATTGTAGTTCCGGGGATTATTGCCTTCTACTATTTTGGGGATCAGTTCTATGACAACCAAGATTTCATTTATCCAGAGCTGGTCAAGAGGGTCATGCCTTTGAGTCTCGTCGGATTCTTTGCCGCTGTAGTACTGGGGGCCATCCTCAGTACCTTTAACAGCGTATTGAATTCCGCTGCTACTATCTTTAGTTTGGATCTTTACAAAAAGATTCTTCACACCCAAGCTTCAGATAAGCAGCTGGTTCGCGTAGGTAAATGGTGTTCTGTCGTGTTGGCAGTCTCTGCTATCCTGATTGCTCCCCTGGTCGGCAATGCCCCGGAAGGTTTGTACCAGCTGATGCAGCAGCTCAACGGTATATTTTTCATACCGATTGCTTCTATCTTGCTGGCTGGTTTATTCATTCCCCAGATCTCTGCCACAGGTGCCAAAGTAGGCATGGTCACCGGCTTGAGTTTTTATCTGTTGACCACCTATGTTATGGACATCAACATCCATTTCATCCATATATGGGGTATTGAATTCGTGTTGAATCTTCTGGTGATGTACTTGGTTTCCTTAAGATATCCGAGGAAGAAAACAATGGAAAAGCCCCGTGGAACCCATCTGGATATGACTCCCTGGAAATATGCAAAGCCCTTGTCTTTTGCACTTTGCGGCATTACCATCTTGATCTATGTCTGGCTTGGAAGTTAGGGACACAATGTCCCCTTAAAAAAAACGCCGCAGACTGGGATGTTACACAGGTTTTGTATCTGGAACAATACAGTCTGCGGTGAATCAACCAGTAAATATCATTTCGTTGCGTCCACAACACCGTTGAAGTAACCCACCGACTCTGCAATTCCAGCCAACGGTTCTTTCATGTCCTTTTCATATTCCAAACTGCAGACCCCATAGTACTTAGCCTTGCGTAGCATTTTGACAAAAGCAGGAATATCGATCACACCGCGGCCGAGTTCGCATGTTTTTCCTTCAGCTTCTGCAGCGGTGACATTTTTTAAATGCATATCAAAGATCCGATCTGAATATTTTCTAAAATCAGCTATTGGATCATGGCCGTCCCGCATGTTGTGTCCCATGTCAAAACAAAGCCCGATTCTAGCATCGAGATTATTGATCCGTTCGATAATAGAAGTAGCATTGGGATAGAGTTTGTCTTCTGGGCCGTGGTTATGGATGGCAAACCTGATATTGGTCTCTTTGACCTTGGTATCCAGATACTCAAGATCTTCATGGTTTGGGATCCCTACTACCATGTCCACCCCTACCCGTTTGGCATAATCAAAAGCATTGTCCATTTCCTCCCGCGTTCTCGTATAAATGGGACCAACAGCATAGCCGGTGACCCCTGAATCCTTCAGCTGCCTGTGAAAAGCCGCAATCTGCTCCGTAGAACTGTCGTAAGGCAAATGAAAATCCTTGATACAAAGGTAATGTACATCCACCTTCCTCATCATCTCCAAGGACTTTTCAAGATCGAAATGCACAAAACTATACCCGGCGATACCCAGCTTAAAACTGTCTTCTTTCGGTCTAATATGAACTGAAGCCTGGGATTTTGTGAGAGACAATGTAGATCCTGCCACTATCCCAAGCATACTTTTCTTTATAAAGCTTCTTCGGTTGTCCATGTTTTATGTGTTTATTTTGGCTTGAATTGAATTGATTATCAAAAAAGGCAAAAATTACGATGGACCTACTTCCAACACCCGTTTTTGGTTATTTACAGGATTCGCATACATTGCCAAGAAATTTTTCACCGCGATCTCGTCAGTGACATCCACTCCTTTTCTCAGACGTTGCTCAAACTCTTCCCTTTCTTCCTTGGTGTAAAACCCGCTGTATTCATTGTCCTGATAAAGTAAGTCATGGGCGATGTAGTTGGTGGGCCAAAGTTTATAGTGGGTTAGAATTGCCTTGTCTATCACCTCTCCCAACGCTTGAAATTGTTTACTTGCAAACTTATGCTGCTCTACAATATCATCAATTTCTTGCTCCAAAACCTTTCCTACATGGATATGGATCCGCTTCTTCTGCCCTATGATGCCATTGGCCAGCGTTATAAAATCCTCGTTTTTTGATTTGATATAAACTTCCGCACGCGATTTGGCCATCAATTCAGGCATTTTTAGCACATCCGTCGGATCATATTCATAGGAAATGGAGACAGGCACAATCTTTAACTTCTTGAGGTACTCCATTTCGGTAGGCTCATCCTTGGCCATCGCCAACATTTTCAACACTCCTGTATGCGTAGCATCCAATCCATCCTTGGTCCTACCCTCTCTCTGTGCAATCCATACAGAACGGTTTTCATGCAACAGAGATTCGTAAATATATTCAGATACTAACCGCGACTTCTCCAACAGCTCCCGTGCAGGCAACCCGCGGTACACCAGGAAATTCCTTGTCAACCTTGAGAGTGCCAACAGTATCGGCTTCTTCACCAAATTATCACCAATGGCGGACGTAGTCAACATCATCCCTCGGTTATACAATGAAAAATTCAACAACGAAGTATCCAGAATGATATCCCGATGATTGGAGACAAACAAATAGGCGGTGTGTTTATCAAGATGCTCAAAACCTGAAGTAAAAAGCCCTTCAGAACTTTTTTTCAAAACCATCTGAACGGCGGGATAGATAAAATTAATTTTAAAATCGCGTATTGAATGGGTTCTCTTGAGCTGTTCTATCCATACCTCATCCTCCACATCCGGAAAAGTGAAGTTCATGATGGCCTTCATCATAGGATCGTCATATACCTGATGAAGTGCTTCATTCACTTCCGTATCATAAAAGGGCCTTATTTCGTCAAATTTAGACATATGTTATTTTCATCGCTGTGTGCAAAATACAAAAAAGGTTTCATGTAAGTATCATTTCAAAATAATCCTTCAACCTTCTATGTATAATTTGTTTAAAGACCTATAATGACAAAAGCCCGTCCATGGGGCTTTTGTCATTCATAAGTTAAAGTGGATAACCAAAAAACGAAAAAGACTTAATTCTGAGAGGTTTGTTCGGTTAAATCTCTTACTACAATATTCCTCCACAAAATCTTCAACCCACCACCACTATGGATCTGCAGGGCAATGGCTCCTTCTCCCTCGGCGATTTTCTCATCCGTCAGGTCGACCATCTGCTCACCATTGAGCCAAGTGGTTATATGGCCACCCACAACTCGAATCTTCATCGTATTCCAATCACCATACTTAAGGAATCTGTCCTTTTCGGGATCCGGTTGCGCAATCCAGCCTCTTCCATAAGATTCATAGATGCCCCCGGTATTGTCACCAGGAGGAGCCACTTCGACCTGCCATCCTGAAACAGTGGTGCCTTCGAAAGTGGAACGAATAAAGATGCCACTGTTTCCGTCTTCTTCTTGCTTGAATTCAGCGGTCAACTCGAAATCCTTATAGTACTCCTTGGTACCTAAATAACCATATTCTCCATCAGGACCGCTCTCCGAGACAAGAATACCATCTTCAACATACCACTTCTCGGTACCATAGATTTCCCATCCCGTTAGGTCCTTGCCGTTGAACAACACCGTTTCATCTGAATCGGCACAGCTGTAGAACACAAAGGCCCCAGCAATCATTAAAGCGTATTTCAAAATTTTCATCCTTACTGTTTATGTGTGAAGATCAATTTACCTCAGGTCGTTGAAAAACAAAAACGCTATAGATAATCGCAATTTCCAATGATTTATCTCATAATCGTCTGTTTTCTGTCTGGACCGACAGACACCATCTTGATCGGGGTATTAAGTTCTTCTTCAAGATAGGTAACGTAATTCCTCAATTCTACAGGAAACTGCTCGTAGGAGTGCACCTCGGCCAAAGAGCAGTTCCAGCCCGAAATGGTCTTGTAAACCGGAAGAACGTTCTCTTGGGCCATTTCAAAGGGGAGTTTATCAATGACATCTCCGTTCTCCATTTGGTAATGCGTACATATCTTGATTTCAGGGAAAGTATTGAGCACGTCTGCTTTCATCATAAACAACTCGGTGACCCCGTTGATCATAATAGAATATTTTAAAGCCGGCAAATCTATCCATCCGCATCTTCTGGGCCTTCCGGTGGTAGAACCGAACTCATTTCCTTCCTTTCGCATCAGCTCTCCATCTTCATCGAATAATTCTGTGGGAAATGGTCCCCCACCGACACGTGTGCAATAAGCCTTAAATATCCCATACACCTCTCCAATTGTCGAGGGCGCAACACCCAAACCTGTACATGCCCCTGCGGTCATCGTACTGCTGCTGGTCACAAAGGGATAACTTCCGAAATCTATATCCAATAACGAACCTTGGGCACCTTCTGCCAGTACTTTTTTTCCAGCTTTAAGAGAATCATTGATTTCGTATTCGCTGTCTATAAGGTTCAAAGTCTTGAAAAACTCCACCGCTTTGAAGAAACTGTCTTCCAATTCGGCCAGATCCTTTAAATCAAAATTATAGAAGGAAAGTATGGTTTTGTGCTTTTCGACAAGGGCTTCGTATTTCTCTTTAAAATCCTGACTCAATAGGTCACCCACCCGGAGGGCCATCCTCCCTATTTTGTCCTGGTAAGTTGGTCCGATACCTTTTAGGGTAGATCCAATTTTTTTATCTCCTTTTGAGGTCTCATAAGCGGCATCCAAAAGCTTATGGGTCGGGATAATAATGGTAGCCTTTTTTGAAACAAATAGATTTTGCTGAAAAGAAATATTGAATTTTTTTAGCCCTTCTATTTCCTTAACTAGAACTACCGGATCCAACACCACGCCGTTGCCGACGATATTTTTGATGTTCTCCCTAAAGATTCCACTGGGGATTTGGTGAAGCACATGTTTTATTCCGTCGAATTCCAGGGTATGGCCAGCATTGGGTCCTCCTTGAAATCTAGCGACTTCATCATACTGGGGAGCCAGGAAATCTACCACTTTACCTTTACCCTCATCGCCCCATTGCAGGCCTAAAAGAACGTCAATTTTCATTTTTATATTTAATGTTTTTTTGAATCTTGATTTATTTTTTTTGCACAAAATCAGACAGAAAAAGTCCTTACGCGGGAAATTTTCCAGATTGAAAAGTACTTATTGTCTTACCGTATCCATGGCTTCCGCAAGAGAGTCATAGACAGTGAAGATGTTGTTGAGCTTGGTGATAATCAGCAGCTTTTTGACATGTTCCGAGGGAGAGGTCAAATAAACCTCCCCTCCCACATTTCTCATTTTGGTGAGCATGGTTATTAGAACCCCAATTCCACTGGAGCTTATATACCGCACATCTGAAAGATCAATAATGCAATTTTTCAATTGATCATTAATGGCATCAGAAACTACCTCCACCAATTGCGGCCCTACTTCATCACCAATTAAATCTCCTTTAAGTTGAAGAATAATAGCATTGTTATCTCTTCGATATTCGTAAGTAATTTTCATTGGGGAGGATTTTCTTTATTGGGCAACCAGTTTATTTTCGCAGGCATCGTTGGTGCAATTGCCATACAGAATCAAAGAGTGGTGAATAATATTAAAATCCAGAATTTCGCCGACCGTGTTTTGGATGTTCTGGATCCTAGGGTCGCAAAATTCCTTAACCTTATGACATTCGGTGCAGATCAGGTGATCGTGCTGTCTATACCCATAAGACTTTTCGTATTGGGCGAGGTTCTGGCCAAATTGGTGTTTGGTGACCAAGTCACACTCTACTAAAAGATCCAGCGTGTTGTACACCGTAGCCCTGCTCACTCTATAGTTTTTATTTTTCATACTAATATAGAGGGACTCCACGTCAAAGTGACCACTCCTTCCATATATTTCCTCCAATATTGCATACCTTTCAGGCGTTTTCCTGAGCTTTTTATTTTCAAGATATGCCGTAAATATTTTCTTCACCTCTTCAAAGAGCGTCTCATTCAAAGCCATGGCAATAAATTTTTGTACAAATATACGGTTCTTATTTAGAAATGATTCTAATAAGACACCTATTCTAGTCAAACCGGGTAACTTTGATCACTCCAGGAACTGTGGAAAGATTTTCGATCAAGTTATCCAAATGGTTCGTGCTGTGCACATACAACTTAATAGATCCCTCAAAGATTCCACTGTCTGAATCTACGGTTATAGACCGCATATTTACCTTGAGCTCGTCGGAAATCACTTTGGTAAGGTCATTGATCAACCCTACCCTATCCGTGCCCACGATGCGCAGTCCGGCCAAGAAGGCGATTTGCTGCTGGCTCGTCCACCGGGCCTTGATCACCCTGTTGCCATGATTAGAGATTAGCTCCAGGGCGTTTGGGCAGGAGGTGCGATGGATTTTTATTCCCTCATTGACCGTGACGAAGCCGAAGACATCATCGCCGGGTATGGGATTGCAGCATTTGGCCAAAACGTAATCCACCACATCCATATCCTCTCCGATGAGTAGCTGGTCATGTTCTGCGCCTTTTAGGTTTTTTATTTCTTTGGTAAAAGACAACTCATCCATGATCTGGTTCATGGGACTTTTACCTTTTTGTTTCTTCGCCTGCTTGAAGTCTTTAAAGCTTTTGATAGAGGTGGGGTCAATAATACCCCTGCCCACCTTGTAGTAAAACTCCATGGGCGTCTTGGTTTCGAAAAACGCCCTCAACTGTTCAATCACGACGGATGAAAACTCCATCTTCATCTGCTTGAGCTTCCTTTGCACTATCTCCTTTCCGTCGATAATGAAATGCTTTTTTTCCTCCTTTAACGCATCTTTTATCTTCGCTTTAGCCTTGGAGGTCACTACCGATTTTAGCCAGTCCTCGGAGGGCTTCTGCTTGCTCGATGTAAGGATCTCTACCTGATCGCCATTCTTTAATGTGTGGTTGATAGATACGAGCTTCTGGTTGACTTTTGCACCAATACACCGAGATCCCACCTCTGAATGGATCTCAAATGCAAAGTCCAAAGCAGTTGCCCCGTTGGGCAATACCTTAAGATCACCTTTTGGAGTAAATACAAAGACTTCATCATGGAATAAATTTCCACGGAAATCATCCATAAATTCGATGGCCGTTCCATCGTTCGATTCCAGAAGTGACCGAACCTGTGTGATCCATTCGTCAAGGCCCA
>Ga0209075_1004827_pt1 | contig 10629 bp, 8 predicted proteins | sample Stecom2011_FD_187523 | JGI IMG/M metagenome (GOLD analysis project Ga0209075, IMG submission 187523) | Agricultural soil microbial communities from Utah to study Nitrogen management - Steer compost 2011 (SPAdes) (version 2) | ecosystem: Environmental > Terrestrial > Soil > Agricultural land...
AGAATTTTTGCATGATTTTCAAAATGTCGTATTTATCCTTGATGGTTTAGATGAAATAAATAATGAACAAGATTTTCTATCTAAGTTAAACAATTTCATAAGAAGTGGGCTAAATCCAACCTATAAAATAGTGCTAAGTTGTCGTTCCTCAATTTTGGAAAGTTTTAAAAATGAACTAAGAGACTTTAAAGTTTATGAACTACAAGAACTTGATATATTCCAAGCTCAAGAGCTTTTGAAGTATAAAACACATCAAGAATTTGACCTAATTGAAATTCAAAACTTTCAATATAAATCTTCTTTTTTAAACGACCCTTTTAAGCTGAACATTGTAGCGCAATTTTATAATACAGAAGGAGTTCTTGAAACTAATCCAGTAAAACTTTGGGAGAATTATGTAGCTACAATTCTTAAAATTGACCAAAAAGATAAGTTAATCAAAAGGGGCTTACAATTTTGGAACATAAAAGACGATTCCAAGAAAGTTGCACTTTTTTTAGAACTAATTAAAGAGTTAAATATTGATGAGGATAATTTAAAGAGTATTCTAGATCAAGAACGAGATAGATTTGAAGCTTTCGTATCTTGTGCTTTAATAATTGCCGAACAAGACTTTTACTTTTATGAACACAAACAACTTCAAGAATATTTAGCCGCTGCACTGTTCAGTGGCTTTTCTTCAGATAAAATTAAGGAAATTATAAGTGTAGATGGTGCCAATGCAGTAAAACCCAGTTTAGAAAATACATTAACCATGCTTTTGGATATTCTTTCTAATGATAAAGAAAAACAACAAGCAATAGCTGAATGGGTCTATGGCAATAAGCCTGATTTATTATTTAGAGCAGATAAGGATAGACTACAATCATTTCAAGTTCCAGTTTTTCAACATTTCTTTAATAACTCCATCAAATGCTCTAAACTCTGGCTTAGAAACACCACATCTGTGTCCGAAGAAGAAATTGCACAATTCGCAGATTGCCCAGAGAATTTCGACTATTTAATGGGAATTATTAATGATGAGGAAGAGCATTTCAGGACAAGAACAACTGCTTTGAGTATACTGGCACATTTCGAACCTAGACCAGCATCAAAGAATGAATTATTTCAACTATTAAAACCAAATGTAGATAAAGCGCACATAAACATAAATTCCGGGATTATTGATGTTTTTAAACACTGGAGGTTGATAACACATGAGCCTGAAATAATATCGGATGTTATCGAGGTATTTGAAGATGATGATCATTCAGAGCCAGCTTCACGTATCTTAAGCCTTATTCTAACTGATTTGGAACATCTAGATAAATACATGTCATTTATTGAGCGAGAAATGAAGTTTGAATTTGAACGCGAAAAAAGACAAAATGATGACGGAGTCATTCGAGGTAATCGATGGAAGTTGGAGCGAATGCTAACAGAAATTCAAAATGATGATGTGTTTTTAAACTACTTAGGGTTATTCTTGAATCAATCAAAATTTGAAAATTATAATTCTGAGCAATTTGAAAAAGATATTATAAAACGATTGAATGCTATTAAAGAGACGACCGAAAAAAAGCTTATCGATTTCTTCACTAATTATTTTCAGAATCATAAACCAGATTACTTCAACCACAGAAAACCAACTTATAGAATTGTTAAAGAGTTAGGGTTAGCAAAATCATTATTCGAAAGGTTGTTTAAACCTGAGTTTTTTAAGGATAATTATGGTATTTGTGCTCATCTCATCTATATAGCCCCGACTGCTTTAGATATTTTTAAAGATAGAATTGATAACTTCAAAACACTTGATCAACAATTAGAGTATTTCAGAAACATTATAAACTCTTATAACGAAAGACAATTAGCCCTTTCTATTGAAAAAGTTTTAGAAGAGAATGGATTTATTTTAAACGACAGAATAAGCGATTATAAAGCTTTCGATGAATTAAAACAAGTATTTAATGAAATCATACAAAAAGAAACAGGATTGATGTTCGATAAAACGGAATTGTATCAGCTCTGTGAAGAACATTTTAAGAAAATAGAAAAAAATGAAGTCTGCAAAAAAGATTTTTACCTTACAAAAAGAGATTTCAAAAACAATTCACAATTGGTAAATACTTTTGGTTATGAAACGCTTGCGGAACGTATCATTTTCAAAGCTTATATTTATCACAATAAGGATTGTGTTAATCTGAAAGATTGTCAAGATTATTTAAACGATGAAACCGCACATTTTGACTTTGTTTTTAATGAAATACAAAGTCATAAGGGTAATACACATTTAAATATAGATTTTAATATTGTTAAAAGGGAGCTACAAGATTTAATTGATGCAATTATTCCTTCAATTAATACCGAGAATCTTATTTCTTTTTCAGCTGATGGAAGTTTTTCTCTTAACCAAGACTATCGTTCATTTTTGATGATTCAGAACATACACCAACTGCTTATTGACGAAACTTTAGATGTTAAAGTAAGTGATGAATTTATTTTGAATACATTAGCTTATTTTGACTTCAAGAACTTTGATAATGATACATCGAAGTTTGAGAAATTAACCGATAAGGTTACCGATAGGGATAAACTTAAAAAGAAAATTATTGCTAATCTCCAAACAGAATTGGTTAGTTCAGTATATACTAAACATGCACTTTTTGCAATAAATCAAAGCTATTTAGAAGCATTTAAGGATATTGAAGCTCATTTGTTAAAGGATAAAGATATATATTCAGGAGATGCTCTACTTAAACCATTTGTTGAAAAAAATGGGCCAAATATTCTTAAGAAGATGAGTGATGATTTGCACACTCGAGCTTGCTGGACAGCAATAGAAATGCTTTTTAAAGACGGCACAGATAAAGAGTTTTGCATAAATAATGCAAAAGAATATTTAAAAACACAAGATGAGAAATATTTAAAATATGCTGCAAAGGTGCTTTTTGAAACGAATGAAAATGCAATAATTGATTATATTCTTGATGATGTTGAAAATAGAATTAAAGTTATTTACAGCTTAAATAACACGAATTATCAGAACTATTCGGTTCTTCCTAGCATTGGTTTAAATGGAATCGAAAGCTTATTTAATGTAATATATACCGATACTGAATTTGATAAATTTGACTTCTCTTATGCGACAAACTTTTTTACTAATTATACTATAAATCTTGTAAAACATGGTCAGAAGTTTCAAGAACTAAAAAACCTGTTCGAAAAGATGAGGGGAATTGTAGAAGAGGAAGCTTCAGATAGAAGAGTATTTTTTGTCAACTCTTTGTTGCAAGACATTGAAAAAGCTTATATCAATTCTTTGAGTAAAGCGATGGAGTTTGATGAGGCGTTGAAGTTGGTAAAGGAATTGGCTTAAAATGAACATTATGGAATGGCTACAAAATATTATCCCAACCTTACTAGTTGTAACAACTGGATTAATTACCTGGTTCTTAAAGGATAAATCTGAAAAATTAAAATATCAAAGAGAAAAGCTTATTGAAGAAAAGCGACAGAACTATGAAAAAATATTAGAGCCTATAATACGCACCTTGGCCGGATCAAAAAACAAGGTAGAAATGGCAAAAGCCATAAAACAAATTCAATCATTTGATTATAAGAAGACTGCCTTTCAACTTATGCTATTCGGTTCTGATTCAGTTGTTCATGCTTATAATAATTACTTTCAGTTTCTATATCAAAATGATTCAGAAATGGATCCACATGAAATGCTTAACACTCTCGGAAGAGTCATTTTGGAAATCAGAAAAGATTTAGGAAATGATAAAACTACACTTAAAGAGTTTGATATGTTGAGGTTTATGATTACGGATATTGATAAAATGAATAAGTAAGCACACCTCAAAAACCTTGACCATTTTGGTGCATATTTACGTTTATCATTGATTAACCTTTTCAAACTGATTTTGATCGTTTGTTTTTATTACCGAAGGAAGTTTTTTTAGTTGGTGGAAAAAATTATTCATAGTAACAAATGTCACGTTTTATGCCAAAATAAATGTCTATCTTTTGTAGTTTATGTCAATTTGACATAAATTAACAAATGGCATAGAGCTTGTTAATATGAGATGGTTAACTAAAATAGCCACCCTAAAGAGAGTGACTATTTGAAGATTGTGAATCAACAGCGACGAAACTATTTGATTCATTAACTTTTTACAAGTTTGCGAGTGCAAATGTATTAACATTTTTGAGAATACCTACTACTCCCATTCTTTTTTCTCTTTCGTGATTCACGCATCGTGAAGCGTGCATTTTATTTATTCATTCTCAAAAAAAAGAAAATGGGAAAAGGAAAAAATCAACATGTAGTAAAACACCCAGATGGATGGGCTGTTAAAGGAGCTGGAAATTCAAAGGCTACCAAAGTAACCAAAACACAAAAAGAAGCTGCTGATGTAGCTCGAAATATTGCGAAAAACCAACAATCAGAATTACTGATTCATGGTAGAAATGGGCAAATCCGAGAGAAAGATTCGCATGGTAATGATCCTAGGAATATTAAAGGGTAAGTTATGGGGTTATTTACTAAAGAAAAACTCATCAGTAGGGTACAAAATGAATTACGGAAAGGTGGCGAAATTCATCTAAGCACGAATGCAAAAGCCAAACTATTTTTAAACGAATCCATCAATGAACAGAAATTATTTTCAAATAAAGAATATGATATTTTTTTATCTCACAGCTCGGATGATTCAAGGCTTGTTGCTGGATTAAAATTGGAATTAGAGGATTTAGGATATAGCGTTTACGTGGACTGGATTGAGGATCCTGAACTAGACCGGGCTAATGTAACAAAGGAAAATGCTGATTATTTAAGAAAAAGAATGAAACAGTGTAGAACACTACTTTATGCTTTTTCTAAGAACGCTTCGGAATCAACTTGGATGCCTTGGGAGCTTGGTTATTTTGATGGTGTTAAGGGGCTTGTGGCAGTTGTACCGATCACAGAAACAGACACTTCTACATTTAACGGTAATGAATATTTGAAACTTTATCCTTATATAGATAAAACAGTTGAAACAGTGAGTCATAATGATAAACTGTGGGTCAATGAAGCAAGAAATATTTATGTATCCTTTGATAAATGGATTAAAGGTGTAAAACCATACGAGAGATGAAAAAAGAACACGAAGCGTTTATAAAAGACTTTCTAGAGAGCATTGAAGAGAAAAAAGCTGCGATTTTTGCAGGAGCAGGATTATCTGTTGGAGCAGGATTTGTAGATTGGAAGGGATTATTAGAAGATGTTGCGCAAGAAATCGGATTAGATGTCAAAAAAGAAGAAGATTTAATTTCTTTGGCTCAATTTCATTACAATGAAAATGGAGGAAGAAGTAAGTTAAATAAAAAGATATTAAAGGTCTTTACAGACGATGTCGAAACTACAGAGAATCATAGAATTTTATCTAGATTGCCAATTGATACTTTTTGGACAACAAATTATGATAGTTTAATCGAGGACTCATTAGAATCCTACAATAAAATTGTCGATGTAAAGCATGAGAATAAACAACTACCTAACTCTATTCCCAAAAGAGATGTAACAGTATACAAAATGCATGGAGACGCTAAGCATGCACATGATGCGATAATAACAAGGAATGATTATGAAGGATATTTCAGAACACATGAGCCATTTGTAACAACCTTAAAAGGTGATTTGACAACAAAGACTTTCTTATTTATTGGATTTAGTTTCACAGATCCAAATTTGGATTATGCCTTAAGCAGAGTTAGACTAAATTTTCATGATGGGGCAAGTCATCATTATTGTTTTATCAAAACTATTTCAGAAGATGAGTGTAAAGATAAAGCAGAATTTTTATACAAAAAGAGAAGACAAGAATTACGGATTAATGATTTGAAAACTTATCAAATTACACCAGTAATAGTTGACTCATATGAAGAGATTACAGAAATCTTATCTGAAATTGAAAAAAGGTATAGAATGAGGAGTATATTTATATCTGGAAGTGCAGAGGAATATAATAATTGGGGAAGAGATCGTGCAATAAAATTAATTCATAAACTGTCTTCTAAACTAATATCAAAAAATTATAGAATTGTAAATGGGTTTGGCTGGGGAGTAGGAAGCGCTGTAATCAATGGAGCACTGGAGCAAATTTATCTTAAACCAAAAAAGTATTCAGAAGATCAATTAATTGTAAAACCGTTCCCACAATTTGCGACTGGAGATAAAGAACTTCCTGAACTATGGCATGACTACAGGATTAGAATGATATCATTAACAGGAATTGCAATTTTTGTTTTTGGAAATAAAATCGATCGAAAAACATCAGAATTAGTTAATGCTGATGGGGTAAAAAAAGAATTTGATATCGCAATTAGCCAAGGGTGTATTCCTATTCCCATTGAGTCCACTGGTTATATGGCTAGAGAATTATGGGGGGAAGTAGTTAAGAATTTTCAGGTGTATTTTAAAGAATATGACCTAAGGGCTGATATTAAGGAATTGAAGGACGAAAATAATGCCGATAATGTTATTCAAATTGTAATAAGAATCATAGAAAAGATTAATAAAAATAAATATGGGGAATAAAATTTTTGTATCGTACAAGTATATGGATTCTATGGTAAAAGATATTCCTTATAAAAAAGATGAAGGACTAACAACCGCTAGGCATTATGTAGATGAAATTCAAAAGTTAATGAGCTCAACTCAACATATTTACAAAGGCGAGGATGATGGTGAAGACTTGGGAACCTTGAAAGACTCGACAATTGGATCGAAATTAGGGGATAAGATTTTTGATAGTTCTGTTACGATTGTTCTTATCTCTAAAGGAATGAAAGAAGAAGTTGATGAAAAGGAACAATGGATTCCTTGGGAAATTTCTTATTCTCTAAGAGAGCAATCTAGGTTGGGCGGACGAAGTAAAACAAATGCTATACTTTCTGTCGTTATTCCTGATGAATTTGGGGATTATTCATATTTCATGACTAAAAACCAAGGTTGCAATAGTATTACTTATAAAACAGGAATACTCTTTCAAATACTTAGAGATAATATGTTTAACCATAGGAACAGAAATGAAAATATTCGAGAATGTAATGGTTCTATTATTTTTGAAGGAGAACCTTCATTCATTTCTATTGTAGATTGGGACAGCTTTAAGGCTAATGTATCATTTTATATAAACAAAGCTATTGAGATTAAGAAAAGGATAAATGAATATGAAATTGTAAAAAAAATTAAATAGATATGCCGAGGGGAGTTTTTTTTAGCTTTAATTACGAAGATGTTTCTGATTTTAAAGCAAATGTCGTAAGGAATAGTAGAGCGTTAAAAAATAGCAGTTTAGAATCTACTTTCATTGATAAATCATTGTGGGAAGAGGCAAGAAAAAAAAGTCCCAAAGCAATAAAAGAGTTAATAGATGAAGGGCTAAAAGGGACTAGTGTGACAGTTCTATTAATAGGCTCAAATACATCAAATAGAAGATGGGTTAACTATGAAATCGTTAAAAGCTTTGTAGAAGGAAAAGGCTTGTTAGCTGTACATCTAAATAGAATTAAGTCAAGAACTACAAGAAAAATTTCACAAAAAGGAATAAATCCGCTTTCAAGAATAAAATTGAGAATTGATTCAGAGTGTAAAACAATATATTTTTATGAATTAGTGAATAGAAAATGGATTGAATTTAAAGACCTCCCTTATGTTAATAATCGGAAAGCAAACTCTTTTTGGTTTCATCCTGGGAATTTTTGGCATAGGTCAGAGGCCGATAATGAATATAAATTTTCAGAATTATTCAACATGGAATTTTGCTGGGTTAACGATGATGGGTATTACAATTTTCCAAATTGGATCGAAAAGGCAGCTAAAGTAATCAAACGATAAAGTCATTTTAAATGAATAAATCAATTTATGAAAAGTTAAACTCCTTAAAAAAAGACATTCCTCAATTAATAAAACTCGAAGGAAAGAAAGGAGATAAATGCTTTTTCCACGATTGCAGTAATCAAGCTATTAAATCCCACTCCTTATCAGAATCTAAAGTGCTTAGTTTACTTGAAGGGAAAAATGAAAAAGGACAAGTGGTCGTTTATCATATTGATGATGTGCCTGACGTAGATTTTAAGGATGAGTTATCGCTTTCTACTTTTCATAAAACTAATCGGAGATTATTTGAAAAAGGAATGTCTGAGACTTCTGTGTTTTACGGATTCTGTAAAGACTGTGATAGGGATACTTTTAGGTTGGTTGATAATTATCCTTATTTCGAAAACAAGGAGATTAACTTCCTTCACACTTTAAGAACTACAGCACTTACTCTTACTCATCATAGAAACCTATATACTGACTTTAAAAACAGAGTGCTTCCTTCGATAGATAAGGCAGAAGAAGGGTTTAAAGAAGTAAATTCCGCAGTGAATTATTTAGAGCAAACTATTTCGAAAATACCTGATATATATGATGTTTCTTTTGAAGAAGCTAAAGAACTAAAAAGTTTAATAGACAGCATTAATATCATTCCAATGAAAAAGCAGAGAGAAGAAATTACCAAAGTTCAAAAGGAACTGTTCTCTTCTCTTTTAAATGAATCAAATTACCCAATGAAAGGCTCATTCTTTAAGCAGGAAATAATGAAGTTAAAGCCTCTTTATGAATCAACACAAAAAGATTTTAAAGAGCTACCTTTGATTGGACTGTCAGAGGAAGTTGATAGAAAGTTAGTTGAGTATAAAAAAGCCATTAAATCACTAACCCTGTTGTATCGAGAGAAGTCTTTTTCAGCTTATAGATATTTAACTATTTCTATTGATGGTATCTTCCCTGTGGCTGGAGCATTTAACTACTCAATTGCTGAGGGAATCAATATTGCCTTAACTTTCTTTCCTGAAGCAGAAGCTAACAAAACGCATTTTCTGTTTTCTGGACATATAAACGAAGACAATATAAAATACTTTTCACAGTTAAATATTATGTCAATATCTGATTTTAAAATGAGGATTACTGAAATCATTTTATCCCAAGGTACAAATGTTTTTATTTCCCCTGATTATTGGCGAAAAATACCTGAGAAAATTCAAGCATTAATGTTAAGTGATAAAGGAAAAATTGTTTCAGAACATTTTAGATTTTTTGATTCAGATAATGATATGGTTGCAACAGAAGAATGACTAGTAAATATTTGCAGATAACTATGGTCTCCCTATATGAATATAGTAAGAGAGTTACGTTACGCTCCACTCTATTCTTAATGTACTTCACTATTAGAATATTTATCTGTTCTTTACGCATGTATTATAGTAAATGCTTCCCAACAATGGTCTTTTATGTATTTAAAGGGAAGAATACCTAAACCCTGCCCATATGGACTGTCTTTTGCCCAAGACTGTCCCCAACTATTTCGTATTAAAAAAAATCCTTCTCCAGGAAAGTTATCATCATTTTGAAAACCAATAATAGTCATGGCATGACCTCCTATCGAAGGTTCGTCGGGAAGCGGTAATGTAATTCTCCCAGTTCGATTTACCTCATTTGAATTTAACCAACTACTAAATACGGGAATTGAAAAGGAAATGAATCCACCAGAAATTATAGCTGCTTTAAAAATTTCAATATCCTGACTGTTTAATTCTAAGCAAGCTGCTTTAAAACTTTGTGAATCTAAATCTGCAAGTATAGGCTTGTCACCATGTTCGTTACAATCAGTTGTTGGTCTATACGCCCAAAATTGCTCTCTACATTGTCCTTTTGATGAAAGAACTTTTATAGCATTTGCAATTGTTGTTCCACATTCATTGTTCCCATCTAATTGTTTGGCTTCAAAGTACAAATGCTGTTCTGATAGATCATACCGACCATTCTTTAGTTTCATTTGGTGATATTCGTTTGTTGCAGTTAAAGAAAAGGCAACACATGTACCTCTGTTTCCTTGGTTTTTAATTGGAAATAGGTTATGAAATGGGCATATGCTATTTGGGTAATTATTTACGGACTGAAGGTTTGATTCTACCAATGATTGTGCACGAACTAATGCATACAAAAAGTCAGTACTAACATCATCATTAATTTGTTTAACTCTTTCTATTTGTTTGGATTCCAAAAGCAGATTGTCGCCTGGTTTTATGGCACCCAATCCTTTGTTAAAAACAACAGATTGCTTTAGACTTAATAGACCATCTTCACCTATTACATTTTTTGAATATTCTATGAGCTTATTGTATTCATTTTCATTAATTCTCAAATAGTTTCTTAGAATTTCTTTAGACCTTGTTTCGTTAATACTATAGATCTGCTCAAATTCAAAAACACCTAACCCATTAAGTTTTTTTTGAATTTCATTCTTCCTTTCAATGTTATATGATTCAAATATCTGGTCACTATCATTTCATTGTAGTGTTGTGACCTATGTTTTGGTCAACCTTTAAGAAGTATTCGAAATCAACAATAAACTTATGGTCAAGTTCTATTAAATTTAAATCTGAACGTTTATGGTGTTTTTTCAAATAGAGTTTTAGTTTTTTTAGTAAGGTCTCAAATTTTGTATGCGTAGCTTTTACTACATCTATACCGATTAAATCCTTCATTTGTTTATTGTGATATTCAAATGTATCAATTAGGCTTCTCTCTTCTTCGTTAATTCCTAAGTAGCTATT
>Ga0209075_1004828_pt1 | contig 10629 bp, 8 predicted proteins | sample Stecom2011_FD_187523 | JGI IMG/M metagenome (GOLD analysis project Ga0209075, IMG submission 187523) | Agricultural soil microbial communities from Utah to study Nitrogen management - Steer compost 2011 (SPAdes) (version 2) | ecosystem: Environmental > Terrestrial > Soil > Agricultural land...
GAAAGCGACAACTAGAAAGTCTCTAAAGAACTTTGTAGCTGTCGCTTTTTATTTAATTAGTAGAAATTTCGAAAAAATTTCTTTTTTTATTATTCCACTGTCACGGACTTAGCTAAGTTTCTAGGCTGGTCAACGTTTTTTCCAAGCATCACTGCTATATGGTATGAAAGAAGCTGTAGTGGAATAGTTGTAACCAAAGGAGTCAATGCTTCTGAAGTTTGTGGCACTTCCATTACGTAGTCTGCCATTTCACTAACAACTGTATCACCTTTTGTTACAACAGCAATAATCTTTCCATTTCTTGCTTTAATTTCCTGAATATTGCTCACTACTTTCTCATAATGATCACTCTTAATAGCGATCACTACTACCGGCATATGCTCATCAATAAGTGCAATAGGTCCGTGTTTCATCTCAGCAGCTGGATATCCTTCTGCATGGATATAGGAGATTTCTTTAAGTTTTAAAGCACCTTCTAAAGCTACAGGGAAGTTATATCCACGCCCTAAGTATAGGAAGTTTCGTGCATTCATGAATTGGGCAGAAATCTCTTTTATTTTCTCATCGGTTTTTAAAGCTTCTTCTACTTGATCTGGAATTAATTCAAGCTCTAGTAAATAGCGCATAAAATCGGCATTAGAAATAGTTCCTTTTGCCTTAGCAAGTCTCAAGGCCATCATTGTAAGCACGGTAACTTGAGTAGTAAATGCTTTTGTTGAAGCTACTCCAATTTCTGGCCCAGCATGAGTATAAGTACCACTATGTGTTTCACGAGATATTGAAGAACCTACAACATTACATACTCCGTACACAAATGCACCTTTAGACTTAGCTAGTTTTATTGCAGCTAAAGTATCTGCTGTTTCTCCACTTTGTGAAATTGCTATAACCACATCCTTTTCAGAGATAATTGGGTTTCTATAGCGGAACTCTGAAGCGTACTCAACCTCAACTGGAATGCGAACCATCTCTTCAAAGATATATTCAGCTACCAATCCTGCGTGCCATGACGTACCACATGCAACAATAATAATTCGGTTTGCATTAGTGAATTTCTCAATATGATCTTCTAGTCCACCGAGTCTAACAATTCCTTTATCTGCTAAAAGTCTACCTCGATAAGTATCTTTAATAACAGAAGGCTGTTCGAATATTTCTTTAAGCATGAAATGATCGTAACCTCCTTTTTCAATTTGCTCTAAGTTCAATTGAAGCTCCTGAATATAGGGCGTTACAAGCTTATCATCTTTTACTTTTCTAACTTTGACTTCTTTACCTAACCTCACTACAGCCATTTCTTCGTCTTCCAAATAAATAGCATTATTGGTATACTCAATAAAAGGAGAAGCGTCACTCGCTATGAAGAATTCGCCTTCGCCAATTCCGATAGCTAATGGACTTCCTAATTTTGCTACAACAATTTCGTTAGGTTTCTTAATATCAAAAACTGCGATAGCATAAGCACCTACCACTTGGTTTAGTGCAACTTGAACAGCTTTCCCTAGTTTTAGCTTTTGAGTCTTTTGTATGTCTTCTATCAGGTTTACTAATACCTCGGTATCTGTTTCTGATTTAAAAACATATCCTCTTTTCTTCAACTCTTTTTTAAGCGATCCGTAGTTCTCGATAATTCCATTGTGAATAATTACTAACTCTCCACTATTTGAGTAATGAGGATGACTGTTCACATCATTTGGTATTCCGTGAGTAGCCCAGCGTGTATGTCCAATCCCTAACTTTCCTTCTCTAGAAATTTCTCTTTCTGCCTTTTCCGCTAAGTCAGCAACTTTTCCTTTTGTTTTACACAATTGAATATCCTTACCGTCAAACAATGCAATACCTGCACTATCATAGCCTCGGTACTCTAATCTCTGTAGCCCTTTCATGATCACGGGGTACGCATCTCTTTCGCCTATATAGCCAACAATTCCACACATAGTAATCTAATTTGGTTCAGTATAATAAATTTGTAGTTTCAGCCTCTTTTCTTGATCTTGTGAATTATTTCCATGAAGAATAGTCCCTTCAGGAGAGACTACAGCACTTGATGGAACATTTTCAATGCTAGGATCTTGTGGGGAAGAAAGTTTCTGAACAGTTCGATTCTTAACATTATGCGACACTACAACACCCAAAGGGACATTTGTACTGTCTTTATTAATGATATTACTGACATGGTTTGTTATTTTCAACTTGTAGTATTCTCCTTTTTGGTCGCTTCCACGCACCAATCTACCTAAGTGATGACTCATAGCATCTAGAGGCGGTAATCCATTAGTTGGGTCAGCTTGATAATCATAAAGTACATTACTGTTTTTTAGATCATAAATCATAATACGCTCAGGTTCGCTTTCTCCTGAAGTCATCAAGTCCTGATTCACATAAAAGATTAAATTGGCTTCATTGATAAGCCATTTTTTAGATCGCAAAATCTCTAATTCATCTGGCACTCCGTCATTATCACTATCTTCTCCAAAAAGCTCTATAATAGAAATAATTCCGTCTCCACCTCTTAAATATAAATTTTCATTTCCAGCAACTATATTTGGATTATCTAAATCAGATTGAATATATTGAGGCAAAGGAGCATTCTCATAGGTATTCACATTTACACCACCAAAACCTAATTTAAAAGTTTTATGATCGCGCTCTTCAGATTCGGAATCTCTTAAAAAACTGTAGTAAACATGTATATACGCTTCTGAGATATTGAATATAAACAGGTTTCCATCATTTCCTGGTGAATCTACTTTAAAATAAAGACCGCGAATATGATTACGGAAGTTATTATTATTTCTCAATTCGGCAGAACCTTCTTTGTCTAATATTTTCTCTTGAAAAAACTCTTTAGGTAATGCCACTCGCAAACCAGGAGGCAGAATCTCTTCATCAAGTTCTCCTTCTCTAAGTACATATCCTTCTTCTGAAGGCTTAAAGTCTTCTATACGAGTTAACTCCCGCCCCATATAAGCTTCAAAATCAGATCCTTGATTACTATAATATGGTTGAAACTCTTGAAATCCTGTTTCAGGATCATAATCTCTTAGAAAGTAGTTAGACTCTAAAATACTGATATTTATAGGACTGCTTCCATATATAGAATCTAATCTATAAGTAGTTGTTGTGTCTATATATGTTTCTACACTATAGTATGGAATATATGCATAAACGCTATCTACTCTTGCATCATCACCAAACTTTGGGTCATTAACGTCCATAGTGAGTTGCGATAGAAGATTCACAGTTGACTTTCCGTAAACAGGATCATTATAAACCCCCAATTGATAGGAAGGCAATCTATTTGTCTGAATTGGTGAAAGTTTTTTACTATACCCTTTAACAGAATACGAATCATCTAGTAGTCCGTTGGGAGTTTCTGACCCTAAAATTTCAGATCCAATTGTGCTTAAATCTTCTTGACAAGATGCTGCAACAATTATTGCAAATAAAACAGCTCCAGTCTTGGGCAACAGTTTCTTAATCCTCATACTCAATAAAATCGGTGAATGTTATTATAAAACTTCGTCGCGGTAAAAGTCCATATATGCTTGTGAAAAATCCTCTACTTTATGATATTTTAACACAGGTTTTGACACAGTTTCTAAAAAGCTTTCTATATCAGGAGAAATATCTTGAGACCCGATAATTACTGCATCTGAATTATTGATAGCCACCTTCATTAAATTGGTATAGGTCGGCTCTTTTAAATCTTCAACAGCCTCATCTTCAAGTGCGTCAAACTGGATTTTCTCACGTGTATTTTCACCCAACTTACCTTCAAACCCAGTGTTGTACACAGAGGTTACTATTTTACTATTTTCAAACAAAGGCTCATTTCCGTAGTAGTTACGTAAATAAAGTGGTAGAAACGAAGCTAACCAACCATGAACATGGATAATATCTGGTGCCCAGTTGAGTTTTTTCACTGTTTCAATAACGCCTTTTGCGAAAAATATTGCTCGCTCATCATTATCTTTAAACATATTTCCATCTTCATCAGCATAGGTAGCTTTCCTTTTGAAATAATCATCATTGTCTATAAAGTACACTTGGATTCGCTCCTTTGGAATAGAAGCAACCTTAATAATCAAAGGCATATCCATATCATTGATAACCAGGTTCATGCCCGAAAGCCTAATCACTTCGTGTAATTGATGTCTTCGTTCATTGATATTTCCGTACCGAGGCATAAAAATTCGTATCTGACCGCCAGCACTATTAATCATTCGGGGAGCTTCAAACGACATTGAAGAAATCTCGGTCTCAGGAAGATATGGTATTACTTCTGACGACACATACAAGACTCTTTTATCTTTCATCTATAAATTGTTTTAACTATATTGGATTAATAAGGGATCTATTTCCTTTTTTGAATTTAATTATAAAACCCAACAAAGGCATAGGGCCTTAAAAAGATGCAAAATTACGAAATTTTATGTAGATTCCCTCGAATATATTATTTTTGCCCGCTCTTAATTAAATTTTATGTTGGTATTTACCGAAAAAGAGGCTTTGAAAAACGCTTTACCCTCCATCCAAAGAGATGATCAAACAACCTCAAAAACCAAACAAGTAGGCTTTGTGCCAACTATGGGTGCACTTCACGCTGGACACTTGTCACTTGTTAAACAGGCATTAGCAGAAAATGACGTTGTTGTGGTTAGTATTTTTGTAAACCCAACCCAATTTAACAACTCTACAGATCTTCAAAAATATCCTCGCACAATAGACAAGGACATTGCTCTTTTAAACGAACTTCATGAGGGCATATTGGTTTACGCTCCTTCCGTTTCCGATATATATGAAAAAGACGTGTCCTCAAAAAACTACAATTTTGGGCCTCTAGAAAATGAAATGGAAGGCAAGCATAGAAGCGGACATTTTGACGGAGTTGGGACGGTATTGTCAAAACTTTTTGATATAGTAAAACCACATAACGCCTATTTTGGTCAAAAAGATTTTCAACAGTTGCAAATTGTTAAAAAGCTAGTTGCCATAGAGAATCTTCCAATAAACATCGTTGGATGCCCTATTGTTCGCGAAGAAAATGGACTTGCTATGAGTTCGAGAAACAGCAGACTTGATGCCCAACAACTTGAAGAGGCTACAATTATATATAAAACATTGAAAGAGATACGTGAAAAATTTACATCTCATTCAATAGAAGATTTAAACAAACTGGTTACGGAACGGTTTTTGCAAAACCCTAACATAGAACTAGAATATTTTGAAATTGCTGACGAAGAAACCCTGAAAACAGCAAACCACAAAACTAATTCTACCTCCTACAGAGCTTTTATTGCCGCTTTTGTAGGTGAGATTCGATTGATCGATAACATGGCATTAAATTAATATCTTTGCCTTATGCAAATACACGTAGTAAAATCTAAAATCCATAGAGTTAAAGTTACTGGCGCAGACCTAAATTATATAGGCAGCATTACTATTGACGAGGATTTAATGGACGCAGCCAACATTATTGAAGGCGAAAAAGTTCAAATTGTAAACAACAACAATGGCGAACGACTAGAAACGTATGCCATCCCTGGTCCCCGTGGCAGTGGCGAAATAACCCTAAATGGCGCAGCTGCAAGACGTGTAGCTACTGGTGACATCCTAATTCTTATTACCTATGCAATAATGGATCTTGAAAAGGCGAAGTCTTTCAAACCAGCACTGATCTTCCCAGACGAAGAAACAAATTTACTTCGCTAAATTGAATCGTTCGGTCTCAAAATTTTTACAGATAACCATACCATTAGCACTTGGTGTTTTTTTAATATGGTTTGTATATGATTCTTTCACACCTGAACAACTAGTAGAGACCAAAAAGTATTTCGAAGACGCCAATTACGGCTTCGTATTCTTAGCTGTGTTTTTAAGCACTCTCAGTCACCTATCTCGTGCATATAGATGGAACTTCATGCTTGAGCCCCTCGGCTATAAATCTAGATTAGTCAATAACTTTATGGCTATTTCCGTAGCCTATCTTTTAAATATATTCATCCCTAAAAGTGGGGAGGTTTCACGCGCCATTATTGTAGACAGATATGAAAACATTCCATTTCAAAAAGGGTTTGGAACAATTATTTCTGAAAGAGTCATAGACTTACTCTTTTTATTCCTCTTCACCACTGCAGCTTTAATAATTGAGTTTGACGCTCTTTATACCTATGTGAAGAAAAGTGTCCCCTCCTCAATTCTCTTTCTCTTTGGAATTGGCATTCTTCTAATTGCGATGAGCATTCCTTTGTATATAAAGTTTTCCAAATCAAATGTAAATAAGAAAATAAAAACATTTGTAATGGGTTTAAAGGAAGGAATTTTCAGCATTCATAAAATGCGAAAAAAGAAAGAGTTCCTCTTACACTCCTTATTTATATGGATACTTTACGTACTTTCGTTTTATTCATCAACCCAAGCGCTCCCCGAAACTGCCACTATCCCCTTTGGCACGATGATAATAACATTTGTTGTAGGCAGCTTCACCATAGGCTTTACGAATAGTGGCTTTGGAACATACCCAGCCGCCATTGCTGGAATTCTAAGTATTTTTGGTGTTGCCACAACTGCTGGAGTTGCTTTTGGCTGGATCGTTTGGATATCTAATATTACCTCCATTGTTATTTTCGGAGTACTCTCCCTAATATTACTGCCACTTTTCAACAGAAAGCAACTTTAACTTTTAGGCCTATATTGTTTTTCTGTTTAATTAAAGAAATTCGTAATTTGTTATCTTGAATAAAATAAATCCTTTACAATGAAAAAAATAATATTACTCACCCTATCTGTGTTGATATATAGTACTGGATTTTCTCAATCTAAAGTAATTTACACTGAAATTGAATCCTCTAAATTACAAACAACACGAAAATTAAAAATCCAGCTACCTCGCAACTACAGTACAAATGTTGATAAGAAATATCCAGTAGTAGTCGTTCTTGATGGCGACTATCTTTTCGAGCCTGTTGCGGGAAATGTTGACTACTTTAGCTATTGGGAAGATATGCCCGAATCTATCGTTGTTGGAATTATGCAGGGCGAACAACGATATGATGACTGTCTTTATAATGACGCCACTTCAATGCCCGAAGAAACAGGTGCAGACTTCTTTGAATTTATAGGAATGGAGCTCATGCCTTATATTGATAAAGAATATCGAACAGCAAAATTTGTAATTGGTGTTGGACATGATTTTACAGCAAACTTCATAAATTATTATTTATTTAAAGACCCTATTTTATTCAACGGATACATAAATCTAAGCCCTGATTTTGCTTTTGGAATGGAGGATAATATTGCACAGAGAATTCCAAACATAAAGAACAAAGTATTTTATTATCTAGCAACAGGAAGCAACGACATAATTGACCTGAAAGAATCTGCAGAAATCTTAAATCGTAAATTAGCTCCTTTAAAAAACAGTGACTTCATATATTATTTCGACAATTTTGAGGATGCAACACACTATTCTTTGGTGGGAAGAGGAATTCCCAATGCTTTAGAAAAAATATTTACCGTTTACCGTGCGATAAGCAAAAAAGAATACTCTGAAGTTTTACTGCTACCTAGCACCTCTCCTTATGATTACCTGATAGACAAATACAATGTGATTTCAGATTTATTTGGAATAACAAACAACATCCGAGTTAATGATTTTCTAGCCGTAGGAACTGCAGCTGAGAAGAAAGAAGATTGGGAATCTCTTCGCAAGATAGGTGAATTAGCCAGAAAACAACACCCAGATAAAATCATCGGTCATTATTATATTGGACGCTACTTTGAAGAATCTGGCAACGCCAAAAAAGCAATGCGTACTTTTCAAGCAGCTTTCGACAAAGAAGAAGTTGATTATATTACTGTAGATTTACTCCTTGATCGAGCAGATAAGATTAAAAGTGATTTTGGATATTAACTTCTTAATTTTAATTACGAAAACTAACCCTTAAATTAAACAGTTACCTCCTTGGCAAAAACTAAATCTACTTTCTTCTGTCAAAACTGTGGTGCTCAATTTGCTAAATGGCAAGGACAGTGCACTTCGTGTAAAGAATGGAATACAATTTCAGAAGAAATTATTCAGAAAGCTGAAAAAATAAGCTGGAAGTCCTCTGAGAATATAATAAAAAGAGTTGCTAGACCTCAGCGAGTCTCTGAAATATCAAGTCAAACTGATAGCCGGTTAGACACACAAAATCAAGAACTGAATCGAGTTTTAGGAGGTGGGCTTGTGCCTGGATCTTTAACCCTACTTGGAGGAGAACCTGGTATTGGCAAAAGCACACTCATGCTTCAAATTGCACTACAACTCCCTTATAAAACACTATATATTTCGGGAGAAGAAAGCGCACAACAAATAAAAATGCGTGCGGAAAGAATTCAGCCAATTTCTGAGAATTGCTACATACTTACAGAAACTAAGACTCAAAATATTTTTAGAATTATTGAAGAGTTAGAGCCTGACATTGTGGTGGTCGACTCAATACAAACTTTACATACCGACTATATTGAAAGCAGTGCGGGAACTATTTCTCAAATAAGGGAAACTACTACTGAACTAATTAAGTTTGCAAAAGAAACGGCTACTCCTGTTATTCTCATTGGCCACATTACCAAGGACGGAAACATTGCTGGTCCGAAGATTCTAGAACATATGGTTGATACAGTCCTACAGTTTGAAGGCGATCGAAATCATGTATATAGAATTTTGCGAGCTCACAAGAATCGTTTTGGAAGCACAAATGAATTAGGAATATACGAAATGCAAGGAAGCGGACTTCGTGAGGTTTCGAATCCTTCGGAAATATTAATATCTGAGAATGAAGAAGACTTAAGCGGCACAGCCATTTCAGCAACACTTGAAGGAATGCGTCCCTTAATGATTGAAATACAAGCATTAGTTAGCAGCGCTGTTTATGGCACGCCCCAACGTAGTGCTACGGGATATAATGCTAAGCGACTGAACATGATTCTTGCTGTTTTAGAAAAAAGGGCAGGCTTTAAACTTGGAGCCAAGGATGTTTTTTTAAACATCACCGGCGGTATCACTGTTGATGATCCAGCCATAGATTTAGCTGTTGTTGCCGCTGTACTCTCCTCTAATATTGACATTGCAATCGACAAACGGATGTGTTTTGCAGCCGAAGTTGGCCTTGCTGGTGAAGTCCGCCCAGTCACACGCGTGGAACAACGTATCATTGAAGCAGAAAAGCTTGGGTTTACTTCAATTGTTATTTCTAAGTATTCCAAGATTCCGAAAAGCAACTACAGCATAAACATCATAAAAGTATCTAAGGTCCATGATGTAGTTCATCATTTATTTGGTTAGAAAACTTATCTCTCAACACTTTTTTGAAGTAAATAACAAATCTAAATTACATTTGAATTTCGGTTTGAAATGTTGTGCATTTATAAGTCTATATCTACGGAATAATTACAGACCCCTTCCAAGAACAACTAATTAACCAATAGCTGAATCTTTCATTTACTTTCTTTTAAATTTAATTGAGAATTTAAAAACGGTAGAATATCAAATTAACTTTTCTTTAGCCATATCAAGATTTCATATCGGTATCTTTAAGATTCAATTCTTAAAACCTTCGATATGTCGTTCTTTTCTAAAATCAAACAAAGCCTACGTTTAATGAAAGATATTGATCTTGATGCTTTGAGCAAGCTTTCTAAGAAAGTGGATCTATCGGAGGTTATGAAATCTGTCGGCGAGCTAGACGACAAGGAGTTGCAAGGTTTAATGAAAATGCTCAAGCACAAGGGCGGAAAAAGAGGCCAGCATAAGCTACCTCCGATTGATGGTGACTTTTACAATTTAAGTTTAAAGTTAACACCACAACAACGAGACCTACAGATTAAGGTTCGGAATTTTATGGAGGATGAAATTCGTCCAATTGCCAATAAATATTGGAACAAGGCTGAATTCCCATTTCAGATTATTCCGAAAATGGCAGAGTTAAATATCTGTGGACTCACCTATGAAGGATATGGAACCCCTGATGAATCATTTTTGATGGAAGGTATTATAGCTATGGAAATGGCTCGTGTTGATGTTTCTATATCTACATTTTTTGGAGTTCATTCAGGTTTAGCCATGGGCTCTATCTACATCTGTGGAAGCGAAGAACAAAAGCAGGAATGGCTCCCCAAAATGGCACGAATGGAGCTCATTGGTGCCTTCGGACTTACAGAGCCAGAAGTAGGATCTGGTGTGGCAGGAGGATTAGGCACAACCTGCCGACGAGAAGGTGATGATTGGATTTTAAACGGTCAGAAAAAATGGATTGGGAATGCCACGTTTTCAGATGTCACAGTCATTTGGGCTAATGATGAAGCTACAAATCAGGTAAAAGGATTTTTGGTTCGTAAAGGAAACCCGGGTTTTAGAGCAGAGAAAATGGAAGATAAGATGGCGCTTCGCACTGTTCAAAATGCATTGATTACACTTACAGACTGCAGAATTCCTGAAAGAGATCGACTTCAAAAATGTGAATCATTTAAAGACACCGCCAAAGTTTTAAGAATGACCAGGGCTGCAGTAGCTTGGCAGGCCGTAGGATGCGCTCGAGGCGCCTATGAAAGTGCATTGAAATACACCAAAAAGAGAGAACAATTTGG
>Ga0209075_1004829_pt1 | contig 10624 bp, 9 predicted proteins | sample Stecom2011_FD_187523 | JGI IMG/M metagenome (GOLD analysis project Ga0209075, IMG submission 187523) | Agricultural soil microbial communities from Utah to study Nitrogen management - Steer compost 2011 (SPAdes) (version 2) | ecosystem: Environmental > Terrestrial > Soil > Agricultural land...
GGAAAAAATATAAATTAATCTCAAAGCAAAAAGATTTCTTAACTAGCGAAGAAAAAGAACTTAATTTAGATTATAAAATTATTGATTTAAAACCATTTAAAAGTAAAACTGGAAGAGTAACATATGCCTATGGAAAGGTTAAGAAAATTGTTGATGGCAGTTTGGCTTTAGAAGATAGTTATGTAATAATAAACAATAAAGGTAAAATCTTAGATGAAAGAGAAGATGATTTATTAGGAAGGGTTTATAAGTTTGGCGATAAATATATTGATTATGAAACTTGGACTCTTTATGATAAAAATCTTAAGCAATTCCATAAATTTGAAGAATCAGTATCATCAAGACCTGAAGGCTATTTTGTTTTAAGAAAAGATGGAAAATTAGGAATGCTTGATACTAATTTAGAAACTATAATTCCTTACGAATACGACTCTATCGAAAAGAGCTTTGTTGATGGAAATATTTTAGCAATAACCCCTAACAATAAATACTTCGTTTATAATAAAGCAGGTGAAGCTAAGGAGTTAATTAATATTTATCAAAATAAATTTGTAATTTCAAATGGTTTAATTTTTACTTATGAAATTAATGAAGAATTAAATAAAACAACTGCTAAGATTATCGACTATGAAGATAATGTAAAATATACTAATACATTTAATTCATTTAAAGAATATGAAATCAGTAACTTCTATGGAGAGTATTATGTATATTTAATGGAAGATGATACAGAGGTTAAATGTGTCTTAGTTAATGTTAGTACTGATAAATATTAAAGGAAATATTCTGTAAGTTAATGTATAAAATAAGTAGTTTTGGCTACTTATTTTTTTTACTTAATAATTGAATTATTAGTTAATTATGTTATAATAAGAAAAATAGGAATTGGAGGCCAATAATGAAACAATATTTAGACTTTCTAAGACATATTAAAACTAAAGGAATAAAAAAAGATGATAGAACAAAAACAGGTACAATTTCTGTTTTCGGCTATCAAATGCGATTTGATTTAAAGGAAGGATTTCCATTACTCACAACTAAACGAGTTCATTTAAAATCAATAATTCATGAACTTTTATGGTTTATTAGTGGGGAAACAAATATAAAATATTTAGTAGATAATGGTGTTAGAATTTGGAATGAATGGCCTTATGAAAAATATAAGAAATCAAGCGATTATCAAGGTGAAACAATCGATGAATATGTAGAAAAAATCAAAGCAGATCCAGAGTTTGCGAAAAAGTGGGGAGACCTTGGTCCAGTATATGGCCGTCAGTGGCGACACTTTGAAGGTAAGGATAGAGTAGTTGATCAGATTGCAAAAGTGATCCATGAAATTAAAACTAATCCAAACTCGAGAAGATTAATTGTAAATAGCTGGCATGCAGCATATATTGATGAAATGGCTTTGCCGCCATGTCATATGATGTTCCAGTTTTATGTTCAAGATAATAAATTATCTTGTCAGTTATATCAAAGAAGTGCAGATGCATTTTTAGGTGTTCCTTTTAATATTGCATCATATTCGCTCTTAACAATGATGGTTGCAAAAATTTGTAATTTAGAATTTGGTGAATTTGTACATACTATGGGTGATGCTCATATTTACTTAAATCACCTTGAACAAGTCGACCTACAATTATCACGAGAACCAAGAAACTTACCGAAAATGATAATTCATGGTGATCAAAAATCTATTGATGATTTTAAGTATGAAGATTTTGAATTAGTGGATTACAACCCTCATAAAGGAATTAAAGGAGTTGTTGCTGTATGATTTCAATTTTAGTTGCCATAGCGAAAAATGGAGTCATCGGAAAAGACAATGATCTTCCTTGGCATTATCCTAGTGATTTAAAATATTTTAAATTAGTAACTACAGGTCACACAGTTGTAATGGGAAGAAATACATTTGAATCGATTATTAATAGAAATGGTAGACCACTTCCTAATCGTAAGAATGTTGTTGTAACTAGAAATAAAAACTTCATGTATGATGGTGTTGAAGTAGTTAATGAGTTTATCAAGTATTTAGAGCAGGATCACAAAGAAGAAATCTTTATAATTGGTGGAAGTGAAATATTTAAATATTCTATTCCTTACGCAGATAGGCTTTATATAACTCATATTAATAAAGAATATCCTGGAGATGTTTTTATGCCTGAAATTGATATGTCTTTATATGAGTTAATAAGTAAGCGCGATGAAGGTGAATTATCCTACTGTGTATATGAAAGGAAATCTAAATGATTCTCTTAACGATTTATTTAATTTTATCATTAATAACAACAGGGCTATATGTTTACTTTGTTGAATACTTAAATGGGAATATACTTTATTATACTGCAGTAATAGTCTTTATTGTTAGTATGATTGCTTACTTCCTTTTAACAATGCTATTTTTAATGGTATGCTTACTCTTTAGACCAATTGAGAAGAGTATTAATTCCCCAACAAAGTTTTACCATTTCTTTACTACGCAAGTTGCAGTAATCTTAACATTGTTTTTTGGAATTAAGATTAAAAAAGAAAATATGGATAGTTTACCGAAAAATGAAAAGTTCTTACTTATTTCAAACCATCAATCACTTCATGATCCGATTGCAATTATTGGACTTTTAAGAAAATATAGAATTTCCTACATTATGAAAGATGGTATAATGAAATTACCTTTTGTAGGTAGATGGCTTTATGCGGCTGGGTATTTACCAATTGATCGAAATAATGATCGTAATGCCTTAAAGACAATTATCACTGCAAGTAAAAGGCTTGAAAAAGGAGATCCTATTGGGGTATACCCAGAAGGAACAAGAAGTAAAACTACAGAAATTAATAGATTTAGAAATGGAATCTTTAAGATTGCTCAAAAAGCAAAAGCACCGATTGTAGTTTGTTTGATTGATAACTTTTATACTGTAAAAAAGAGATTTCCATTTAGATGGACAAAAGTTTTATTTAGAGTTTGTGAAGTAATTCCATATGAGAAAATAAAAGATTTAACCACTAATGAAATCGGTGATATGTGTCGTAATATTTTATTAGAAAATCAAGCTGAAGTTAGAAAAAATAATAAATGGATAGAAAAAAAGCCAGTTCAAAATTGAACCGGCTTTTTAGTTTGCTACCACATTATATTTAATAATTTTAACTTTTCCATCCTTAACTTCAAAGTAATTCATTGAAGAGTTTTTAAGTGGACTTCTAAAGTTATAGTTTTCATCAAGTTGAGTTATAATTGACTTGATAAATTGTGCATGAGAAAATGCAATTACTTTTTTGTTTTTAAACTTTTTTTCTAAGTTTAATAAAGCATTTAAGCTTCTTTCTTGTAATTCTTTTTTAGTTTCTAGTCCTTTTGTAATTTCTAAATCTAGAAGGTCATAACTAGCTTCATTTAAAACTTCGCCTTCGAGTTCGCCAAAAGCGCGTTCGATTAAGTTCTCATCTATAATTATTTCATCTTCAAAACCTAAACTATCTTTAATAATTTCTGCGGTTTGTGTTGCTCTTTTTAGCGGACTACTTACAAACACATCCCAATTAGGATCATGTTTTTTTAAGTATTCACCTACTTGTTTAGCCTGGGTTTTTCCCGTTTCATTTAATTCATTATCTGTACGTCCTTGTAGAAGGTGGCGAATATTCCAATTAGTTTGACCATGTCTAACTAAACATATAATCATTATTAATTCACTCTTTCTATTTTAATCTTGAATAAATTATAGCATAAACTACTGAATTATGCTATAATAGTATATACTTAAAGAGGTGATAACGTTTGCGTGTAGTAGATTTAATTATAAAGAAGAAATTAGGTCAGGAATTAACAAAAGAAGAAATTCATTTCTTAATTGATGGATATGTAAAAGATGAAATTCCTGATTATCAAATTAGTGCCTTATTAATGGCTATAGCAATTAATGGATTAACTGAACAAGAACAGTTCTTTTTAACTTTTGAAATGCTTAACAGTGGAGATCAAATAGATTTATCTTCTGTTGAGGGAATTAAAGCAGATAAACATTCAACTGGTGGTGTTGGTGATAAAACAACATTAGTTGTTGCACCATTAGTAGCTAGTTGTGGAGTGAAGATGGCAAAGATGAGTGGAAGAGGCTTAGGCCATACCGGAGGAACACTCGATAAATTAGAAGCCATTCCAAACTTTAGAATTGCTTTAACCGATAAAGAATTTTTAAATCAAGTTAGAGATATTTCAATAGCAGTTGTTGGTCAAACTGGTGAGATTGCTCCAGCAGATAAAAAACTTTATGCCTTACGTGATGTAACTGGAACAGTTGAATCTATCGGTTTAATTGCATCATCAATAATGTCTAAAAAGTTAGCAAGTGGTGCTAGCCATATTTTACTTGATGTAAAAGTTGGTGATGGTGCATTTATGAAAGATTTAAACGAAGCTAGAAAATTAGCAGATGCTATGGTTAAAATCGGAAATTCTGCTGGCAAGAAAGTTGTTGCAATGTTAACAGATATGGACCAACCATTAGGTATTGCAGTTGGTAACTCAATTGAAGTTATCGAAGCAATTGAAACCTTAAAAGGAAATGGACCAGAAGATTTTAATACATTATGTATTGAACTTGCAAGCGAACTTTTATTAATGACTGAAGTTTCTAATACAAAAGAAGAAGCTGTTAAGTTAGTGAAAGAAAAAATAAATAATGGTGAAGCATTAGATAAATTACGCCAAATGATTAGATATCAATCAGGTGATGAACGAGTAATTGATGATTATAGTCTATTCCCAAGTGCTAAATCTATTATTACTATTCAAAGTGATGTAGAAGGATATGTAGAAAAGATTAATACATTAGAGATTGGTAGAGCTGCAATGTTACTTGGTGCAGGTAGAAGTAATAAAGATGATGAAATTGATTTAGCTGTTGGCGTTAAAGTATTTAAGAAAGTAGGCGATAAAGTAAATCTAGGTGATGTTATTGCTGAAATCCATGCTAATGAAAAAAATATTGATGTAGCGATTGAGACAATTAAAGCTGCATACAAAATAAGTAGTCAAGAGGTTAGAAAGAATCAGATTATACTAGATATTGTTAGTTAAAGAGGTGAAGTAATATGTTTAAAGAACTGAAATGGTTCTTTAGAAAACATTGGGTTAAGTATTTATTAGTCTTAGTTTTTACAATCATAAATACATTAGCCCTAACAATAACACCTAGAATTATCGGTGAGGTTGTAAATGAAATAGCCAACACTAGTTTAACTAAAGATTATGCAATTAGAACATTTATCTTTATGATTGGAATTGCTTTTGTAATATATTTATCAGCAGTTCTAAAACAACTTATATTAGGTGATCTAGGACATAAACTTTTTTATGAACTAAAAGATAGATTTATTCGTAGTATCTTTAAACAAGACGGCGATTTCTTTGAGGAATATCATTCAGGTGATTTAATCTCAAGAGCAACTGGAGATACAAATAGAATTTCAAGAGTTGCAACCCATTTATTATTTAATACAATTGATACAATAGTAACTTTAATTATTGCATTTATTGCAATGTTTGGTTTACATACAAAGTTAACTCTTTATTCAATTATTCCCCTACCTTTAATTTTAGTTATAGTTATGTGGTTAAGGCCTAAGATTATGCGAAATTGGCGCGCTGTAAGACAAGAAGTCAGCCATTTAAATGACTTAGTTATGGAAAGTGTAACCCATGTAAAACTGGTAAGGGGATTTGTAAAAGAGAAAGAAGATGAAGCTAAATTAAGCGAAAAGGCTGATTTAGTTTATAAAACCGCAAGAAAATCAGTTTTGATGCAATCAGTCTTTATGCCATCATTTCGAATGGTAACACTGATTAGCCAAGGTATCGCCCTTGGTTTAGGTGCATACTTAATAATGACACAAGGTGGATTTTCTGTTGGTAATTTAGTATCCTTTAACTTATACTTAGGAATGTTTGCTGGTCCATTATTTAGACTTGGGAACCAAATAACATTCTTATCACAAAGTAAAGTTTCATTTGAACGTGTTGGAACTGTACTTAATGCAGAACCAACAATTCAAGATATTGATGGTGCTAAAGAATTAATAGAAATTGAAAATATTACGTTTAAAGACTTATCATTTAAATATCCTTTAGATGATGATTATATAATTCAAGATATTAATATATCAATTGATCGTGGAAAAACATTAGGAGTTGTAGGTAAAACAGGTAGTGGTAAAACTACACTTTTAAGGCAATTGCTCAGAACTTATGTAATTGATAAAGGAAATATTTTAATAAATAATCAACCAATTGGAGTCTATAAAAAAGAAAGTATTCGTAAGCATATTTCATATGTTCCTCAAGAACACATTTTATTTTCAAGAACTGTGCGTGAAAACTTATTGTTAGGTGCTGGAGAACAAACCGATCTAACTATTGATGAAGCAGTTGAAATTGCTGACTTTAAAAAAGATTTAGAATACTTAACAGATGGTCTAGAAACAATTGTAGGTGAATCAGGGGTAACATTAAGTGGTGGCCAAAAACAAAGACTTTCAATTGCGAGAGCATTCCTAAAAAATAGTGATGTATTAATCTTAGATGATTCCTTATCAGCTGTGGATGGTGTAACTGAAGCAAACATTATAAAAAGCCTAAAGGAATACCGAAAAGGTAAAACAAATATTATTAGTAGTCATAGATTATCAGCCATTGAACATGCTGATGAAATTATAGTTTTAGAAAAAGGTAGAATAGTTGAACGCGGAACTCACGAAGAATTACTTGCAAATAAAAAATGGTACTACGAACAGTATGTGATCCAACAAATGGAGGCAGAAGATGAGTAGAAGAAGAGTTGAGAAGTTTAATTATAGTACCAAAGAAATATTTGTAAGAGTATTTAAATACGCAATGAAGAGTAAGTATTTATTACTTATATCTTTATTTGCTTTAATTATTTACTCCGCATTTGATATTATCCAACCATTAATTATTAAGCGAGTAATAGATGATGAGTTAGCAGGTGTTCAAACTACCTGGGTAGAAGTAAGTGAAAGTGATAGCAATACAGCTATCTTTAATGGCAAATACTATTCTAAGCAAAATACTGATGAACCAATAGATGGTGAAGAATTTACTATTAGATTCTTTGAAGATAATTATTATTTAATTACCGGAAGAGTAGGCGAAAAAGATACAATAATAGAAGTGGATGAGGAAATTGTATTTGAGACAACTGATAGTTCAACATATACTAGGGAATATGTAAAACTGTCAAAAGATGATTTATTTGAATTTTATAGACCAAGTATAAATCCAATAATTTTAATGATAATTTATTATGCGATTGTCTCGATAATAATAATTATTGCAAGATACATTCAAAATGTAACCTTTAGGGCAAGCTCAATGCGTCTAACATTAGAGATGCGTAAGAGTGCGTTTGATAAGATTAATCGTCTACCGATATCTTATTTCTCTAAAGAGCCTAAAGGTAAGATCGTTACTAAGATGATTCATGATAGTGAAGGTGTCGAGGGCTTATATCAAGTCGTCTTCAGTATTATATCTGCTGTAATTTCTTTAGTAATGATTTATGGTGGATTATTCTATTTAGATACAAAACTAGCTTTACTTACTTTACTAGCATTTCCAATAATTTATTTATGGATGCGAATTTATCGTAGAGTAGTTAATCGTTATAATCATATTATTAGAGAAATGAACTCACGTATTAATGGTAAGTTAGCAGAGTTTGTAAATACAGTAAGTATTATTCAAATCTTTAATAAAGAAAAGAAGATGACAGAAGAGTATAATGATCTCTTATTCGATAACTATAAAACTAAAATGCGTCATCTAAAAATTAATACTAATTATGGATTTAACTTACTTAACTTAATTAGAAGATTAGTTATTGCGGGAATTATTGTTTACTTTAGTTTACGATATTTCTCACCTACAGCAGTAGTTGTTGGAACGACAATTTATGTTTATATTGAATATTTAGAAAAGATAATGGGACCAATTAATGAAATCTTTAGTAACTTAAATGCTTTAGAAGATTCATTAGTATCATCATCAAGAATATTTGAATTCTTAGATGAAGATGAAGATACTGGTTTAGGCGAAGTTACTGGAGTTAGATTTAATGGCGATATCTCATTTAAAGATATTCACTTTAAATATGAGAAAGATAACTACGTTCTAAAGGGAATTAATTTTGATGTAAAAGCGGGAGATTTTGTTGGGATTGTAGGAGCAACTGGTAGTGGAAAATCGACATTGATTAGCTTACTTGAAAGATTTTATGATATTGAGGAAGGTGCTATATTAATCGATGGCGTCAACTACCATGAATATTCTAAGCAAGATGTAAGAAATAATATCGGAATTATCTTACAAGACCCTTCAATCTTTGAAGGAACAATTAAGAGTAATGTAACATTTGGAATTGATGCAACTGATGAAGAAGTAATTGATATACTATTAAAGATTGGTGCGGATAAGTTTGTAAAAGACTATCCACTCGGAATTCATTCAAGAGTTGCATATATGGGTGAGAACTTATCAACAGGTGAAAAGCAATTAATTGCATTTGCAAGAATATTGCTTAGAAACCCAAGTATTGTAATCCTTGATGAAGCAACAGCTAACATAGATACAGAAACAGAAATGTTAATTCAAAATGCTTTAACTGTACTATCTGAAAAACGAACTACATTCGTTATAGCACATCGCCTATCTACAATTAAAAATGCTGATATAATATATGTAATGGATGATGGAAAGATAGTAGAAAGCGGAACGCATCAAGAATTATACAATAATGAAAATGGTAAATACCGTGCAATGTATGATGCACTAAATTAGGAGGCATAATGGATCCACTATTAATTGAACAAATGCTTCGAGTACTAGCTGCTGCAATAGTTGGTGCAGCAATAGGGTATGAACGTGAAATTAAAAATAAACCTGCAGGATTTTTCACCTTCACATTAGTTTGTGTAGGCAGTAGCTTAATTGCAATTTTGCAACAAAACATCTTTAGAGATAACCCACATTCTGAACCTGGAAGAATTATTGCCCAAGTTGTAAGTGGGATTGGTTTCTTAGGTGCAGGTAGTATTATTCATAATCGTGGGAATGTAAAAGGTCTAACAACCGCAGCTATGTTATGGTTAGCATCAGCACTTGGTTTATTAATCGGTACTGGTGGATTATATAACTATGTGATTGCTGGAACAACAGTAGTAATTGTTTTACCGATTACAATGTTCTCTAGAAGATTATCAGAAAGATTAACACAAACAAAGAAGGTTCAAAGAATTAGAATTGTCTTTGATGAACAACATGAAAAACAATTATTTGATAATTTAGCTTCACAAGGAGTTATTGTAAGGAAGAGTTATTTATTAAATAAATTTATTCATGATGATAAACATCTAAAAGAATCAGTTATCTACTTTAGTTTACCTAAATCTAGAAAACTACAAGATGTTATGAATCAAGTATCTTTACAAGAATATGTTTTTGAAATTCAAGAAGCATAATAAAAAGCACTAGTTTTTTAACTAGTGCTTTCTTACATTTTCTAATAGTTTTATGTAATGATTAGATTCCCTTAAAACATGGTCAGCAAGAAGTGGGCTAATCATTGATTTTATTTGACATGCAAGTAAACCTTGAACTGCTTGAGTTTTGAAGCCTTTAATTTCTTTTGTTAAAGCAAGTGCTTCATTTCTTACTTGATTACTAATTCCTTTAGTTTTATACTCAGCATATGTTCTACGATTCAACTCTTCATATTCTTCAGCAAAATCATCTGCAATCTCAATTAAATTAGCTTCAGATGGGTCTAGTAAACCCCGAATGAATTCAGAATGTTCTTCCATAATTTGATTCCAGAAAAGTTCATCAGAAGCCAGTTCTTCATAAATATGTTCATGATCATTGTTTTGCAGTTTATTTAGTAAATCTACAAATAAAATTGCTTCTCTACGAATATGATCGATTAATAATGGATAGACATTATAGAATATTTTACAATTTAATTGATCATTTAATACATCTGATTTATACCTAATTAATCTTGATGTTAACTCAATCGCACGATTATTTAATGCTCTTACATCCCCTACTAAATCAAAAGTATTTAGTCTTGTTAAGGATTGTTTACGCATATTCATTTGAATTTGTGTTAATCTCGTGTCTACAGGAACTCCAGTTTGGTTCATTACAACATTTTCCGCATCCATTGTATAATCAGTTACAGCATCATCACCAATAGTAAATAAGCCTCTGGATAATTCAGTTGCTTGATTTAATAAAGCATTAAATTCTTTATTGAAATTAAGTGCTTGGTCGATATAATTACGATTTTTTTCAATAAATCCCACAGACATAAATAAAGAATGTTCTTTCATTATTCTTAGGAAAAATAGATTTAATTCTAAAGATTTCCTAACAAAATTATTGTCCATCATAAAATTGTTCACCTCTATAAATGTATATGTTTTGTAAATAATTGTATTCAAATTCTGAATAAAAATTATTGTATATTAATGTAAAAAATAGTATAATATAATAGCATGCCACTGTGTTGGAACTGGTAGACAAACTTGACTCAAAATCAAGCGCCCC
>Ga0209075_1004831_pt1 | contig 10621 bp, 11 predicted proteins | sample Stecom2011_FD_187523 | JGI IMG/M metagenome (GOLD analysis project Ga0209075, IMG submission 187523) | Agricultural soil microbial communities from Utah to study Nitrogen management - Steer compost 2011 (SPAdes) (version 2) | ecosystem: Environmental > Terrestrial > Soil > Agricultural land...
GGAGCATTGGCCAGGCCAACCTGAGCGAAGTGGCTAACCAGGAAAAGAAAATGCCCATCCACTACATTACGGATGACGGCTTCGGCATTACCCAGGAGTGCCGTGACTACCTGCAGCCGCTGATCGAAGGCGAGAACTTCCCGCCGTTCGAGAACGGCCTGCCCAAGGTAGCCAAGCTGAAGAACGAACTGGTCGAAAAGAAGCTGAAAACAGAATTTACCCTGTAACAGCGATCGCCAGAAACACAAAAGCCCGACTCATTACCGTCGGGCTTTTGTGTTTCTGGACAAGCAGAAATGCTGGCTCAGGCAGGTTGCCTGCGCACGTAGGCAGAGAAGTCGTCATAACCGCCGACATACTCCTCACCCACCAGAATCTGCGGCACGGTATGCACCGGACGGCCGATCTTGTCGGCTACATCCTGCTTGCTGAGCCCCTTCTCGATCATATCGACCCACACATAGGGCATGTTCCGGGACTCGCACAGGTTCTTGGCCGCCACGCAGTACGGGCAACTCATCCGACCGTAAATGGTAACCTGCTCCATAACACCTCCTCGGGAGATAAAGGAATAATCAAAACCTCAAACTTGCGCAAATAATGACAGCTCAACCCCAGATTGGAAATTGGCACTTACCATTACAGCTATAGTCCTTTACGATTCAGCCATGGAGACGCCATGGCCTACCTGACCCTTTTCCTGACCGCCTTTGTGGCCGCTACCCTGCTGCCAGCCTACTCCGAGATTCTGGTGGGCACTCTGGTGAGCCAGGATTACGCGCTGTTCTGGATCTGGTTCTGGGCCACTGCTGGCAATACGCTGGGCTCGGTGGTTAACGGCATCATTGGCCGGCAAGTAGACCGGTTCAAGCACAAACGCTGGTTTCCTGTCAGCGAATTGCAGCTGCACAAGGCCCGCAACCGGTTCAACCGCTACGGGCAATGGTCTTTGCTGCTGGGCTGGCTGCCCATCGGGGGCGATGCGCTCACGCTGGTGGGCGGCATTATGCGGGTGCCCTGGCTCAACTTTGTGGTGCTGGTAGCCATCGGCAAGGGCGTGCGCTATGCCTTTGTAATCTGGGTAGTGCTGGAAGCTTCCGGGTTGTTGCCGTCGGCGCCATAAAGGTACTTTCGCAACAGCTCTTCACCGTTAAACTCGGAGTGCATCACCGCCACAAACGTATACACGCCAATCAGCTTTCGGTTCAGAAACACGAACTCCTTGGGCGGTACCCGGAAATAACGGCTGATGGCGGAGCGGGCGGCCTGCCTGGCTACCCGGGATGGCAAGTCGCTCTGTTTCCAGCGGTACTGGCCATGGCTGTTAACCGCATAATCCGGCCACTGCCCCCGATCTCTCGCCAGGGGCTCCAGCACCGACATACAAACCTGCCCGAACTTTTCCAGCACTTCCCGGGGCCAGTCATAGCTCATGAAACGCAGTTTCACGCCGCCTTCGATCACCTGCTCCAGGTCGTCTTCATAGGAGGCCCGGATCATCTGGATGACCGGGTCGAGGAACTCCCGGGAATAACTCTGCACCGCGCCAAAATCCAGCAACACAATGCGGTCGTGGTCGGGGGACTCCCCCTCTTCTCCGGCAATGCGAATCCGGTAATTGCCAAAGTTGGGGTCTGTCTGAATCTCGCCCCAGACAAACAGCTCCCGGAAAAACAGCTCAAGGGCCGCCTTGCCCAACGCACTGCGGCGCCCAAGAGACAACTCCCGGACCTCCTGCGCACCCACCGAATGGCCATGCTCGTAGGTTGAGGCGATGATGTGCTCGGTGGAATATTCCGGCAGCACCCGCGGAACAATAAAACGCGGGTCATCTGCCAGCATCTGGCGGAATTTTTCTGTGGTGCGCGCCTCCAGCCGGTAATCCACCTCCCGGTGCATCATCTGCCGGACTTCTTCCAGCCAGTCATCGAATTCGGGACCAAAGCGCACCAGCCTGGCGACTTTAAGAAGCTGGGCAACGGCGTTCAGGTCGCTGTCTACGGCATCTGCCACGCCGGGGTACTGTACCTTCAGCACCAGCTCCAGGCCGTCACTGCGGCGCACCGCACGGTGCACCTGACCCAGCGATGCAGCACCAATAGGTTCCGGATCTATGTCCAGCTCCGCCAGCCTCCGGGCCCCTATTTCCGCCTTCAGAACCCGCTCTATCGCCGGCCACTCCAGCGACGTTGTCTGGTCTTCCAGCGTGTGCAGGGCCTCGGTAACCTCCTCCGGCAGAAAGTGCTCGCCGTACAGGGCCATCACCTGCCCTATCTTCACCACACTCCCTTTCAGCCGGCCAAGCTCATCCACCAGAAACCGGGCCTGGCTGGACAACATAGCGCGGTGCCGCTGCTCCCGGGTTTCTTTGTTGTTGAACCAGTTCGTGGCCATATGGGAGGCCACGCGGGTGCCGGCGAAGAGCCCGGCCCGGGTCAGCGACAGCCGGCGCTCAAAACTGCCGGTTTTGATGCGTGAGACGGATTTTCCGGAGCGCCTTTCTGTCATGAATGACCTGTCTTTATCTGGGAATTTGCTACTTTTCCAATGCGTCAGAGCATTATACGGACGCCGGCCTGTTACACGCTAACCGATTCGTCGCGCAATTTCCGCTTCCGGAGCCAATGTGCGCAAACTTTAACCAGCAATAATTGACACAGACCACGGGTTACGATTCGACACAGTCACAGACCTTTAGTGTCTTTACTATGTACACATCGGCTTTGACTGACAGCCCTGAACTCTTACACAACAATAATGCCATGACGCAGACACACCATACCGCTGCCGACTCTGAACTTTCGCAGTTCCGGGTTAAAGGCGAAATTCCTGTGCCGGCCCTGATCAACGGGTTGAGCGCTGCCGCTGTACCGATTCTGGCCTTCTTCGCCTGGCGCTCCACCCAGCACGGCTACACCCTGACCGCCAGCATTCTGTTGGTATTCTCGGTGCTGCTGGGACTCAACCTGCTGACATTCCTGGCCCTGCGCCACAAGACCCTGCAGCGCCGGGGCTTTATTGCACTGATCACCGTGCTGTTTACCTACCTTGCAGTCCATGCGGTAGAAGACGGTTCCGCCATTATCTGGTTGTTTGCCTACCCGCCCATCATTTTCTACATCAGCGAAGCCCGGGTGGGTATATTCGCCTGTGCCGGCGGCTGGCTGGCCGTTCTGTTCCTGTTCAGCCCGGCCGGCGAACTGCTGTTCGGGTCCCCCTACAGCACCAGTTTCCGGATCTCGCTGATTATTGTGCTGGCGTTCGAAATGGTCACCTGTTACATCCTCGACCAGAGCCGCCGGCGCAGCAAACTCGGCCTGCTCAAACTGGCCGCCGAGTTCGAGTACGCCGCCAAGCACGATGCCCTCACCGGCCTGGCCAACCGCCGCGAAGGTCTGACCCAGCTGGAAGGCGAATACCAGAGGTACCTGCGCAATGGCCGGCCGTTTTCTGTGTTACTGATGGATATCGACCTGTTCAAGACCGTCAACGACCAACACGGCCATCAGGTGGGTGATGACCTGATTATCCTGGTTGCCCGGACACTGGCGCTTGGCTGCCGAAAAATGGATACCATTGCCCGCTGGGGCGGTGAGGAATTTCTGGTTCTGTTGCCGGAAACGTCTCTGGATGAAGCCTGCGCCAGTGCCGAGCGCATGCGTGCGGCCATTGCAGAGCAATCAATTCGGACAGAAAGCGGAAAGAAAATGGGCGTGACCATCAGCACGGGCGCGGCCGCTGTTCGGGGGTCTGAAACGATCGACCGCCTTTTGCAGCGGGCAGACGAAGCCCTGTACGCTGCCAAGTCCGGGGGCCGGAATCAGGTGCGGGGCGAAGCCCGGGCTGCGCGGTAAACCGGCTTACCAGCCCTGACGATGCTCCAACTGCTGACGCCCCAGACCTGCCGCCAGCTCCGCCACCAGCCTGCGTTCCAGCTCATACACTGAAGCTCCGGGTTCGAAATCCTTCACCTGGCACATGCTCATGCCGGCATACCCGCAGGGGTTGATTCGGGAGAAGGGTTCCATATCCATATTCACGTTCAGCGCAAGGCCATGGAAGGAACAGCCACGACGCACCCGAAGCCCAAGGGAAGCGATTTTGGCACCGTTCACATAGACGCCGGGGGCATCAGCGCGGGGGGCTGCGTCTACACCGGACTGGGCCAGGGTTCGCACAATAGCCTGTTCGATTACATCGACCAGAAGCCGAACCCCCAGTTTACTCCGGGACAAATCAATCAACAGGTAAATCACCAACTGCCCGGGGCCGTGATAGGTTACCTGGCCACCCCGGTCAACCTGGATCACCGGGATATCGCCCGGCAGCAGGATGTGTTCTGCCTTGCCTGCCTGCCCCTGGGTAAACACCCGCGGGTGTTCCAGACACCAGAGTTCGTCCACCGTGGATTCATCCCGGTTGGCGGTGAAGGTTTTCATCGCCTCCCAGGCTTCCATGTAGGACTGCTGCCCCAACGAGCGGACAATAAGGTCAGGCATTACAGCACCATATGTACCCGGCCACTGGCTTTGAGATCCTCAAACAGTGCCCTGAGTTGATCCTCGCCGGTGGCGACGATTTTAAGCTGCACAGACGAAAACCGCCCCTTGCTGCTGTTATTCACCGAGATATCCGTCTCGCAGATGCCCGGTGCGTGCTGCTCCACCACTTCCACCACAAACTCCGTGAAATCCGGCGCGGCATTACCGATAACCTTGATCACGTAATCACAGGGGAATTCAATTTTCGGTGCTTTCGGCTCACTCATGCCGCATTACTCCCGGCCCATGGCACTGCGTACCAGCGGCTCAATTAAACAGTTGAACGAAAAAGAGCTTGATGGAGTCCCACAGCCGCTTGAATAACCCGCCCTCAGACACTTCTGTCAGAGCCAGCACTGGCTGATCCACCAGGGTCTCGCCGTCCAGGACAACCCGGACGCGCCCCAGCTCGTCTCCCACCTTGATGGGTGCCTTGATCACAGAATCAAGGTCTACGGAAGATTCCAGCTGATTTCTGGAGCCGCGAGGAATGGTTACATACACGTCTTCCGGCATACCCACAGACACCTGGTCCACCTGGCCGCCCCAGACTTTTGCCTGCACCAGTTCCTGGCCGGCCCGGAACAAACGCTCGGTTTCATAGTAACGGAAACCGTAGTTCAGCATTTTCTGAACTTCCTGGGCCCGGGCCTCGGAGCTCGAGGTACCCATCACCGAGGCAATCAGGCGGGTCTCGCCACGCTTGGCAGAGGCCACCAGGCAGTAACCGGCCTCGTCGGTATGGCCGGTTTTCAGGCCATCCACGCTGTCGTCCCGCCACAGCAGGGCGTTGCGGTTAGGCTGGCGAATGTTGTTGTAGGTGAAATGCTTTTCCGCATACAGCGGGTAGTTTTCCGGATAGTCCTGAATGATCGCCCGGGCCAGCAGGGCCAGGTCGTAGGCAGTCGAGAAGTGATTCGGAGCCGGCAGACCGGTAGAGTTCTCGAAATGAGAGTTTTTCATGCCCAGCAGCTGCGCTTGCTGGTTCATGATATCCACGAAGGCCCCTTCGCTGCCGGCAACAAACTCAGCCAGGGCGACAGAAGCATCATTGCCGGACTGAATGATAACGCCTTTGAGCAGGTCTTCCACCGACACCGAGGTGCCCTCGCGAACAAAGGTCCTGGAACCTTCGGTACGCCAGGCTTTGACACTGATAGGCACCATGTCAGACATGGCTATACGGCCTTCATCCAGCTCCCGCTCAACAATATAAGCCGTCATCATCTTGGTCAGACTGGCCGGCGGTAGCCGTTCGTTGCTGTTGTGCTCCATGATCACCCGGCCGCTCAGCGGGTCCATCAGCACCCAGGAGCTGCCAGCAATTGCCGGCGGTGAAGGAATCAACACAGACTGGGACTGGGCGGAAGCCGTTCCTGCCGTAACAATCAGGGCCAGAGCCAGAAAAACAATTCGGGTAAACATTTTGAAAGCCATGGGTCGTATCATTCGTCGTCAGATGGTGGTCTTGTGTGTGCCAGAAGCTGCTCAGTGCGAGTCGGTCAGAACAATCGGCTGACTGAAACCGCGGGACTCCAGCAGGCTTCGCTCATCATGAGCCTCGTCTTCATTCGGGAACGGGCCTACCTGCACCCGGTGAAAGCGCCCGGAGCTTGTACTCACTTCTCGCACCCGCGCAGGGTTGCCTGTCGCCTCCCGGGCCCGGGCCAGCAGTGCCTCCGCCGGATCACGGCTGGCAAAGGCGCCAAGCTGAACGAACAAGGCCTGCCCCAGAGCCTGGCCGGCAGAAGCCGGAGCCGCTTCGGGCTTTTCTGCCGCAACCACCGGCGCCGGCACCCTGCCGTCAGGAACAAACGGCTTGCCCGCCAGAAGCATGGAGCCATCCGGGCGGACGGTGATGGCAGCCACTTCTACCCGGGCAGTACCACGACTGTGGTAGCCCAGCTTCTTGGCGGCGGCGTAGGACAGGTCTATCAGGCGGTCACCATGAAACGGGCCGCGATCGTTCACCCGGACAATCACCGACCGGCCATTGTCCAGGTTGGTCACCCGGGCATACCCGGGAATACGCAAAGACTTGTGGGCCGCCGACATGGCATACATATCGAAGACCTCACCATTGGAGGTCTTGTGGCCGTGGAATTTTTCACCGTACCAGCTGGCGGTACCGCGGGCCACGTAACCGTCGTTGCTGTCGATTACCCGGTAGCTTTTCCCCCATACCGTGTAAGGCGACCGGTTACCGGCCGTGCGCGGCTGCTCGTAGCGGGGGACGGCGTCGGTCAGGCCGCTGATATCGTACTCACTGGTCGGCGCCCGGTCCTGCTTGATGGTGTAGCGCGAGGAATGGTCGGTCTCCGGAGCCGGTGCCGGGGTACTGGCGCAGCCAGAAACCAGAACCACAGTGATCAGCCCCGGGAGCCAATGTTTCGAAACCTTCAGCATATCAGCGCATACCCATGTGTCGTCTCAGTTGGTCAGTCATTACTGACCGGCAACATTGTAACGGGTTCCCGCCGTGATTCACCATTACCGGCTGGCCATTATTGCCGGCAGCTCTACGCGGAAATCATTCTCCGGTGGGTGTGAATCGACATCAGCACTCCGAAGGCTGCCATCAGGGTAACGCCCGAGGTGCCACCATAACTGATCAGGGGCAACGGCACACCCACCACCGGCAGCAGCCCGCTGACCATGCCCACGTTGACAAAGACATAGATAAAGAAGGTCATGGTCAGCGCCCCTGCCAGCAACCGGCTGAACGAGTCCTGGGCGGTGACAGCGATGTACAGGCAGCGCAGAATAATCAGGAAATACACCGCCATCAGCAGCAGCATGCCAACAAAGCCGAATTCCTCGGCAAGCACGGCCACGATGAAGTCGGTGTGGCTTTCCGGCAGGAACTCAAGGTGTGACTGGGTACCCTGAAGCCAGCCCTTACCATCCATGCCCCCGGAGCCGATGGCGGTCTTGGACTGAATAATATTCCAGCCGGCACCCAACGGATCACTCTGGGGATCGAGCAACGTCAGCACCCGCTGTTTCTGGTAATCCCGCATCACGTAGAACCACATAAGCGGTGCGGAAACCGCCACCATGCCGAAAAAGGCCGCAATAAGCTTCCAGCTTATGCCGGCAAAGAACACCACGAAGATACCCGCCATACCCACCAGCAGGGAGGTCCCCAGGTCAGGCTGCTGGATGATCAGCAACATGGGCAGCAGCGCGATCACCAGACCAACCGCAATTCTCGAAAAACTCGGTGGCAGGTAATAACGGGACAAATACCAGGCCGCCATCATGGGCACCACCAGTTTCATCAACTCTGACGGCTGAAACCTTGGCAGCCCTGGCAGCGCCAGCCAACGCTGGGCGCCTTTGGCACCCACACCCACCAGCAGTACCGCCACCAGTCCGGCCAGGCCGACCAGGTACAACCAGGGCGCCCAGCGCCGGAATACCGCAGGATCTAACTGGGCAAAAACACACATCACCACAAACGCCACACCCAGGCGGATCGCCTGGGCTTTCACCACGTCCAGGTTGCGGTCTGCACCACTGTACAGAACGAACAGGCCACCAACAGTCAGCAAGAGCAACAGCAGCAGCAGCACCGGGTCCAGGTGCAGGGTTGTCCAGATGCTTCTGGGTCGCCCAAGGCCACCGGTTTCATGGCGAGTCAATAATTTTCCAATCGCCATCAGAGTGCCCCTCCGGCGCCGGCTTGCCCGATCACCGGGCCCGCTTCGGCGGCCGGGAAGTCTTCCAGCCAGGCGTCAAACAGGGCCCGCGCTAACGGGGCTGCCACACTGCTGCCCCCGCCTCCGTTCTCGACAATGATTGCCACCGCGATCTTCGGGTCCTCCGCCGGGGCAAAACCCACAAACAGCGCATGATCCCGCAACCGCTCACGAACCTCTTCGGCATCGTATTCTTCGTCCTGCCCCAGGCTGAACACCTGGGCGGTACCGGTTTTTCCGGCCATTCTGTAGCTCGTCCCCCGGGCGGCTGCACGTGCCGTACCCTTAACCCCGTGCATAACCTCTTCCATAGTATCGATAACGTATTCCCAATCGTCCGGGTTTTTCAGGGTTAAAGGCACGTGCGTAGATTCCGGCAGGAATTCCTCAACCGGCCGGTCACCACGGATATCTTTCAGCAGCCTTGGCTCTACCCACTTTCCCCGGTTCGCAATCAGCGCCGTGGCCGTTGCCAGCTGCAGCGGCGTCGACAGGAAAAATCCTTGCCCGATACTCATATTGACCGAATCGCCCGGGTACCAGGGCTCATCGCGCACGGCCCGCTTCCAGTCCCGGGACGGCAACAGGCCACTCAGCGCGCCGGCGACGTCCAGGGTGGCGTCTTCACCAAATCCGAACCGGGAAAGGTAGTCATACATAACATCCACGCCCATTTCGACCCCCACCTGGTAGAAGTAGACGTCGCAGGACTCCGCCACAGAATCCATCAGGTTCACCCAGCCATGGCCGGATCGCTTCCAGTCCCGGTAACGGCGGCCGCCATCGGTCAACTGGAAATAACCCGGGTCCCACACAGTGCGCTCACGGGTCGTCACGCCACTGTCCAGGGCGGCCACGGCGAGCATGGGCTTGATGGTGGAGCCGGGCGGATACTGGCCACGCAAGGCGCGGTTGAACAGGGGTTTGTCGATACTTTCGCTGAGTTCCCGGTAATCCTTCACGCTGATTCCGGTGACAAACTGGTTGGCATCGAACCCGGGTACGCTGGCCAGGGCCAGTATGCCGCCGGTAGACGGTTCGATAGCAATGATGGCACCGCGCCGGTCTTCCAGAAGCTCATGGGCCTTACGCTGCAGACGCAGGTCCAGGTGCAGCTCAAGATCTTCTCCCGGCACCGGGTTTTCGCGCTCCAGAACCCTCAGAATCCGGCCCCGGGCATTGGTTTCCACATGCTGATAGCCCACCCGGCCATGCAAGACGTTCTCGTAGAAACGCTCCACGCCGGATTTACCAATGTAGTTTGTGCCGGCGTAATTCACCGGATCTATCCGCTGCAGTTCGTCCCGGTTGATGCGCCCCACATAGCCCAGCGCATGGGCGGTCAGTTCACTGTGGGGGTAGTACCGAACCAGTTCGGCCTTGACCTCGACACCGGGAAACTGGTGCCGGTGCACGGCCATCCGGGCAATGTCCTCTTCACCAAGGTCATAACTCAGGGGAATTTCCTGAAACGGCCGGCGCGGCTCTCTCAGCCTGCGCTGGAAGCGCTCAAGATCTTCTTCGGAAACATTCAGAATCCGGGTAAGCCGGGCCAGGGTTTCTTCCATGCCGCCTACCCGCTCAGGCACCAGGGTAAGACTGAACACCGGGCGGTTTTCCGCTAATAACAGGTTATTGCGGTCGTACACCAGCCCTCTGGGAGGTGGTACCGACTGCACCTGAACCCGGTTTTTGTCTGACAGCGTGGCGTAGATGTCGTGCTCAACAATCTGTAACTGGTACATGCGCACCAGCAAGCCACCCAGGGCAAGCACCACCAGCACCAGCATCACCAGTGCCCGGCGCTGGAACAGCCGGCGCTCGGCTACGGTATCCTTGAATTCCCCCCAGGCCATTGGCTGCCCTATGCCCGGTGGTAGGGGTGGTTACGGGTGATCGACCAGGCCCGGTACAGCTGTTCGGCCAGAAGGATACGAACCAGGGGGTGCGGCAGGGTAAGAGGTGAAAGAGACCATTGCTGGTCTGCACGCTGACGACAGGCCTCGGCCAAGCCATCAGGGCCACCGACAAGGAAGGAAACATCCTGGCCTTCCTGTTGCCAGCTTTCGAGCTGGCTGGCCAGTTTTTCGGTAGACCAGGGCCGGCCACCCACTTCCAGCGCAATCACGCGGTCGCGCGGGCCAACAGCCGTGAGAATTGCATCACTTTCACGCTGCATCAGCCGGGGAATGTCCGGATTCTTGCCGCGATGGGCCATGGGGATTTCAGTCAGTTCGAGGGGCAACTCCGGCGGCATCCGGCGGGCGTAGTCGTTGTACCCCGCACTGACCCAGTCGGGCATTTTCTGCCCGACACAGATCAGACGCAGGCGCATGGTTACTCGCTGCCCGCTGCACCAAGGTCCGGAGCATCACGCCA
>Ga0209075_1004833_pt1 | contig 10617 bp, 7 predicted proteins | sample Stecom2011_FD_187523 | JGI IMG/M metagenome (GOLD analysis project Ga0209075, IMG submission 187523) | Agricultural soil microbial communities from Utah to study Nitrogen management - Steer compost 2011 (SPAdes) (version 2) | ecosystem: Environmental > Terrestrial > Soil > Agricultural land...
TCGATCAAGGGTGCTTATTCTGAGAATTCGCGCCCTCTCCCCAGGAGGGAGAGGGGAGGGTTATTCGCCTTCGAACTGGCAGGTGGTAAATACTGAGATTCCCTGTTCCCGCAGTTTTCGGGAACCACCCAGGTCCGGCAAATCAATGATCGCCGCACATTCCAGAAGATCCGCGCCCAGTTTGCGGATCAGGCTGGCAGCGGCCAGCATGGTGCCGCCGGTGGCAATCAGATCGTCCACCAGAATCACCCGGTCGCCGGGCTTGAGGGCATCCTTGTGGAGTTCGACTTCGGCGGTGCCGTATTCCAGTTGATAGGTTTCGGAAACCGTGTCAAAAGGCAGCTTGCCCTTTTTGCGGACCGGGATGAATGAGGTGTTGAGTTCATAGGCCAGTGGCGCGCCAATGATAAACCCCCGGGCATCCACACCCGCAATGGCGTCGATCCGCTCATGGTGGTAGCGGTGGACAAAGGCGTCAATCAGCTTGCGAAATACGCTGCGATCTTGCAAAACCGTGGTGATATCACGGAAGGTCACGCCTGGCTTGGGCCAGTCCGGAACGGTGCGGATTGCAGACTTAATGATATCTCCGAAATATTCCATAACACTGGCCTTTCGTCATGTCAGGGACGCCGCGGCGGTGGGGCCGCGGCGTGGTGGATCAATTAAGAAAAATAAACTTCAGAACAAAGAGTGCTGCAATGACCAGCAGTGCGGCGTTGAGATCCTTGAGCTTGCCACTGACTAGTTTAATCGCCACGTAGGTAATAAATCCAAGGGCAATACCATGGGCGATGGAGAAGGTCAGGGGCATGCCCAGGGCGGTGACCAGCGCGGGAGCGGCATCGGTAATGTCTTCCCAGTCGATTTGGGCCAGGCCACTGGTCATCAGGGTGGCGACGTACAGCAGAGCCGGTGCCGTTGCGAAGACTGGAACCATGGAGGCCAGGGGCGCGAAGAACAGGCACAGGAGGAACAGCACGGCTACAACGACCGCGGTCAGACCGGTACGGCCACCGGCTGCAATTCCTGCCGTACTTTCCACATAGCTGGTAGTTGTAGAGGTACCCAGGGCGGCACCGGCCATGGTGGCGGTACTGTCGGCCATCAGGGCACGGCCCAGGCGTGGCAGGTTGCCTTTTTCATCCAGCAGGTTGCCCTTGTGGGCTGCGCCAATCAGGGTGCCGGAGGTATCGAATAGGTCGACGAACAGGAACGCAAAGATAATGCTGATCAGGCCGACTTCAAAGGCTCCGGCAATATCCATCTGCATGAAGGTGGGAGCGAGGCTTGGCGGAGCGGAGAAGATGCCTTTGTAAGGTGCAAGATCTAGCTCTACCCCCAACTGTTTGGCTAAGTATCCGAGCAGGGTAATACTGATAATGCCGATCATCACCGACCCCATGACCTTACGGGCGGCCAGGGCGCAGATCAAGACAAAGCCCAGTGCCGTCATCAGCGTGACCGGAGAGGTGACATCACCCAGGGTGACCAGAGTGGCAGGATGCGCGACGATGATATTGGTGTTGTGCAGGGCGATCATGGCCAGGAACAGGCCGATGCCGGCGGCAATACCCATCCGGATGGTCAGCGGGATGCTGTTGATGATCCACTCGCGGATTTTGAAAATGCTCAGCAAGAAGAACAATACGCCCGATAGGAATACCGCACCCAGAGCCACCTGCCAGGTGTAGCCCATCTGGCCGACCACTGTGAAGGTGAAAAAGGCATTGAGCCCCATACCGGGCGCCAGGGCAATGGGGTAGTTGGCAACCAGCCCCATGAGCAAACTGCCCAGTGCAGCAGCCAAACAGGTGGCGGCGAACACGGCGCCGTAATCCATGCCGGTGGAGGACATGATGTCTGGGTTGACCACGATGATATAGGCCATGGTCAGGAAAGTGGTGATGCCAGCGAGCACTTCGGTCTTGACGTTGGTGCCGTGGGCTTTGAGTTGAAAGAGACGTTCCAGCATGGGTGCTCCTGTCCTAAATAAGTCGAAGCGGATAGTGTCTTAAGAGCCTGCCCTTACTGAAGGCTCCCTAAGGCATGTTGGCACAGCGCCAGCCAAGTCCGTTTGACAGGAATGAAGGTTTCATCCCGGTTCCAGAGAATAGGGAGGGCATTGTACGAAAAACTGACAGCAACTTTCGATCCTTTGTCGCAAATTTGTGTCAGATCTGCGGGCTTTTCGGAGCGAGCCATGATGTGGGGCCGGATATCTCTATTTTTCCGGCCTTTTTCCTTTTTAGAATCGCTCTGTCACATGTCAGTCTGTTGCATAATAATGCAGGGAAAAGTACTGCGGCGGGTCCTGCCAGCAGTAAAGTTGCCGAAATCCAGCAGCTTGAGCGAGTTCCGCAAACTGGTCGGGTAGGTATTTATAAGAGTTTTCCGTGTGGATGGTTTCTCCAGCCTGAAACTGGATGGTGGTTCCGGCCACCTGGACGGAATGAGCGCAGCGGCTTTGGAGGTGCATCTCAATCCGACCGAGCGGGGCGTTGTAGAACGCCTGGTGGCTGAAGTGCTGGAGCTGGAAGTTGGCGCCGGCCAGCCGGTTAACGTGACTGAGAATATTAAGATTGAAGGCCGCAGTGACCCCTTGGCGGTCATTGTAGGCCAGGTTCAGAACAGCGGGATCCTTGCGGGTGTCCACGCCGATCAACAGCCCGCCGCCGGGCCCCGCCCAGGTGTGGAAACGGCGCAAGAGCTTCACCGCCTGTGGGGGTTCGAAGTTGCCGATGGTGGAGCCCGGGAAGAAAACCGTGCGGGGCGTGCCGGGAAGCTCCTCCGGGAGCGAGGACAAGCGGGTGAAGTCGGCGCAGAGGGCGTGAACCTGCAGGTTTGGATAGTCCCGGGCAAGGTCCAGGGCGGTCTCGATGCAGAAATCTGCCGAAATTTCGATGGGGATATAGGCTGTCAGCCCCTTGGCGCTCAGCAGCAGTCGGGCTTTGTCGGAGCTGCCGCTGCCCGGCTCGACCAACACTCCGGTCATGCCGATCAGTCCTTTGATTTGACGCAGGTGACGGCGCAGCAAACTGTATTCGGTGCGGGTCGGATAGTATTCGGCCAGTTGGGTAATCGCCTCGAACAGTTGGGAGCCGCGGGTGTCATAGAACAGTTTGGCGGGTAAGCGCTTTTGGGGCCGCTGGAGGCCGTGCAGGATTTCGGTGGCCAGGTCCTGGGGTGAGAGCGCCAAACGGTGCAGGTGGAAGTTATGGCAACGGGGGCGGGCTTGCGAGAGGTCAGGGCTCAGCATGATCAGATTCCTTCTGGTAGCGTGTCCTGGGGGTGAAAAGCGGTCGGGGGCTAAAGATCCCTCGCCAAGCGCAGGCCGGTGAATTGCCAGCGGTCGTGAGGGTAGAAGAAGTTGCGGTAACTGGCACGGCTGTGTCCGACGGGGGTGGCGCATGAGCTGCCCCGCAAAACCTGCTGGTTACACATGAACTTGCCGTTGTATTCACCGAGGGCTCCGGCGGTGGGGCGGTAACCCGGGTAGGGGGCGTAGGCGCTTTGGGTCCACTGCCAGGCAGTGGCGAACAGTTGCTGGGTGCCGGTTGAGGCCGGGGCGGCGCAGGCGGGGTGGAGCCAGGCCAAGTCGGGGGGCTTAAGTGGGAGGCACACGGAACCGGCGACGCTTTCCCATTCGAACTCGGTGCAAAGCCGGGCGTTCCGCCAGCGGGCAAAGGCGTCCGCTTCATAGTAGCTGATGTGAGTCACCGGCAGCTCCGGCATCAGCGGCTGTAAACCATGGAGCGTGAACTCCATGATTTCTGATCCTTGGTGGTGCCAATAAAGCGGATGCTGCCAATTCTGAATGCACACCTGGTGCCAGCCGTCCGCCAGCCAGAATTCCGGGTGGCGGTAGCCGCCATCTTGAATAAACTCCAGATATTCACCATTGGTGATCAGCCGGTTGGCGAGGGCGAAGGGGGCGACGAGCACCTGGTGGCGAGGCCCTTCGTTGTCGAATCCAAACCCGTGGGCAGGATCATGCCCGATCCACAACGTGCCGCCCGGTTGGGGCGTAAAGTGCAGCTCGCTGGAGTGCAGGAGCGGCCGCTGGCCTGGTTGATAGCAGGGCAGCAGGGGATTTTGGGCAAAGTTGTATTTGAGGTCGGTCAGCATCAGTTCCTGATGCTGCTGCTCATGATGCAGGCCCAGCTCGATCCGGGGGAGGGCTTGGGCCGGACAGCGACTGGAGTCCAGCAGGTCCAGGATGCGACGGTCGATGGCGTGTCGATAACGGTAGACCTCGGCCACCGTCGGGCGCGACAGCAGATGGCGTCTTTCTCGCGGATGGGGGCTGCCCAGGCTGTTGTAGTAGGAGTTAAACAGCTGCTCATAGCCGGGGTGAGAAGGCTCGTAACCGGGCAGGAAAGGCTTCAGCACAAAGGTTTCGAAAAACCAGGTGGTATGGGCCAGATGCCACTTCAACGGGCTGGTTTCGGTGATGGCTTGGAGCCCGTAGTCTTCAATCGCCAACGGCTGGCAGAGTTGCTCGGAGAAGGCGCGAACTTGCTGAAAATCTGCCGGCAGGTCGTGACGGGGGCTTTCCTGATCAATCATGGCGCAATCCTTGGGAGCAACCCTTGGTGTTTGGAAAAGTACGACGCAGTGTTTGTATGAGTACGACGAACTGCTTAGGGCTCGAGCTGGCGAATGAACCGGTAGCCTGTTGTTCTAGCGGTCATGACGGGTCGCCGGCCGGGTTCGGATAAAAGATAAAGTGGGAGGGGGTGGCGCACCAGCAAGGGGGGAAGTGGAGCGCTTTAGCGGGAGCCGCACGGAGAACCCCGTGCGGCTATGGTCGCTGGTAAAACCGGCTTAGAAGCGGTACTGGTTCTGCTCGATACCGGCCAGGATCTCGGGCGTGAGCAAGGAGTATTCCTTGGTGCCTGGCAACAGCACATAGACCTGATCTTCAGAGCGGCTCAGGGTGTAGCCTTCTTTTTGCAGATCGGTTTTCTTGTACTTGAAGGTACCGGTTTTCTCGATGCCATCAGTCACCCGCAAAAACAGCGGGATCGCATAGGGCGGCAGGTTTTGGTTCAGATAGGTATAGAGGCGATCCAGGTCGATGCCTTTGCTCTTGTCCGAGGGAACCACCGTGGCCATGCCGGCCTTGCCATTGGTGTTGGGAATTTCGACACCGTAGACGATGGTTTCTTCGATTTCCTCGAAGGCATCGAAAATGTTCTCCACCTCGGTGGTGGACACGTTTTCGCCTTTCCAGCGGAAAGTATCGCCCATGCGGTCGACGAACTGCAGATGGCGGCAGCCGATTTCCTTGAGAACGTCGCCGGTGTTAAACCAGGAGTCGCCCTTGGTGAACACATCGCGGACAATGGCTTTTTCGGTGGCCTCTTTCTGGGTGTAGCCTTCAAAAGACCACTTCTTGTCAATTTTACCCAAGAGCAGCCCGGGCTCGCCTTTCTTGACCTTTTCCATGAATCCCTTGGCGTTGCGCAGTGGCTCCCGGGTGCCTTCCTTGAACTTGACCAGGGCAAACGGAGCCGTGGAGAAGCCAACGGTATTGTCCATGTTGAGCAGGTTGGTGAAGCCGATGTTGCCCTCCGAGGAGGCATAGAGCTCAGCGATTTGCTCAATGCCGAAGCGCTCCTTGAAGGGCTTCCAGATGGATGGGCGCAGGCCGTTGCCAATCATCTTCTTCAGGGAATGGTTGCGGTCGTTGGGAGTGGCCGGCTGGTTCAGGAGATAGCGGCACAGCTCACCGACGTAACCAAAGCAGGTGGCATTGTACTTGCGCACGTCATCCCAGAACTCACTGGCGGAAAACTTGCGTCGCACCGCGATGGCCGAGCCGCCCGCCATGGCCGAACCCCAGCACACGACCAGGGCTGTGGCATGGTAAAAGGGCAGGGTGACGTAGATAACGTCTTCCGGCTTCATGGACAGGCACATATGTCCAAAGCTGCCATAGGCTTTCAGCCACTTTTTGTGGTTGATCATGGTGGCTTTGGGCAGGCCCGTGGTACCGGAGGTGAACACGTACAGGGCAACATCGCCCAGTTGCACGGGCTCGGCCAGGACCGGGTTGGTGGAGGGGAACTTGGCGACGGTTTCCGCCAGGTTGATGAAACCCTCCGGCGCCGTGCCGAAATCCTTCAGGGTGTTGGTGTCGGCCAGGTACAGGAAGTTGCCGCCGTCTTCGGTTTTGAACACATCGGCGACAGTAGCGAAGTTTTCCAAAAGCTCCTCGCCCACCACGAACAGTTTGGGGCGGGTGATGTTTATGCTGTGCTCCAGCACCGCGCCTTTTTGCGAGGTGTTAAGCATGGCACAGCCCGCGCCCAGCTTGGTGGCGCCGATCAGGGCCGCGAAGAGCTCGGGGCGGTTTTCCAGGTACAGGGCAACAACATCACCCTTGCCAATGCCTTGAGCGCGGAAGTAATGGGCGAAGCGGTTGGCCCATTCATTGAACTCCCGATAGGTGATTTTGACATCCTGATAGAAGATGGCCGGGCGGTCCCCATACTTTTCCACGTTGCGCTCGATCATTTTGCCAATGGAGAGCGGCTTGGTGGTGCTTTTGATGGAGTAGTAGTAATAGCCTCGGGCAACGGTCGGTAGTCGGGCCAGCAGGCCGGGAACCTGTCGTACAACATCGCGGGCGCGGATCATATCTGTGGTCATGGGTTATCCCTTCTTTTCTAATTGTTGTAGAAGTTCTAAATCGTGATGGAGGCGGTTACAGAAATAGATCGTTCATCAATTCTTCCCCGGCATTCGGGTTATGCCGGTAGCCTTCAAAATCAGTGACGCCGCGCTGGCGCAGGAGCGCTTCGTCAATCAGGTGTTGACCCGTTAAGGTTGCGCCTGGGGTGATTAAAATTTCATAGGCGGCATCGGCCATGATCTCCGGCGAACGCGCGCGATCCAGAATGGCCGCATTGCCCACCTCAAACTCGACCGCCGCGGTGGCAATCAGGGTTTGCGGCCAGAGCGAGTTGACGGCAATGCCATAGCGCTGGAACTCAGCCGCCATGCCAATGGTCAGCATCGACATGCCGTACTTGGTCAGGGTATAGGGTGCGTACTGGGCAAACCACTTGGGATCGAGATTCAGAGGCGGTGACAGGTTGATAATGTGGCCCGCCTTGGACTGTTTCAGCCAGGGCAGCACGGCTTGGCTGCAGGACAACACTGCCCGGGTGTTGATCTGGTGCATTAGGTCGAAGCGCTTGAGTTCGGTGTGCTCAACACCCGTCAGTTTGATCGCGCCCGCATTGTTAATCAGGGCGTCAATGCCGCCAAAGTGGTCGGCCGCTTGCCGTGCCATTTCCCGAACCTGGGCGTCGTCACGCACATCCAGCTGAATCGCCAGGGCCTTGCCTCCGGCTTGTTCCACTTCACGGGCGACACTGTGGATGGTACCGGGTAGTTTGGGATGGGGCTGGGCGGACTTTGCCGCCAGAACGAGGTTGGCGCCATCTCTGGCACAGCGTAGGGCAATCGCACGGCCAATGCCCCGGCTGGCACCGGTGATGATGATGGTCTTGTTTTGCAGCGTGGCTTTGTTCATGTCCATCTCATCCCTTGTCGTTGTTTTTGATTCCTATGGGCTGGTTGTTCCTCTGTCGGAAGGGCCGAGGCGCAGGCCGCTACCCAGGCAAGGCACCCGCGTGAGTCAGGCTTTGGGATCGCCTGGGGCATGCGGGGCCTGCCTAGATTCAGCAGTCTGCCTAGTTTTCGACGTCAATCTCAACCAGCAACTGGCGAATCTTAACTTGATCACCGGTTTTCACGTTGACGGTCTTCACAACTCCGTCGGCATCTGCTTTTAGCGGGTGCTCCATTTTCATGGCTTCCAGGATGGCCAGTGTCTGACCTTTCTTCACCTGATCGCCTGCGTTGACTTGAACGTCAACGATGGAGCCGTCCATGGAGGCCACAATCCGGCCACTGCCAGCGGCGTCTTCGGAAGCGGCGGCTTCATGGGTGAGATCGGTGAATTGGAAGTAGCAGCCGTGATGCAGCAGATAGATGTCGTCACCCTGGCGAGTGTAACGGGCAGACTGACGCACGCCATTGGCTACAAAGACGAATTTTCCAGCCTGCTCGGTCACTGCCTGCAGCTCGACGCTTTCATCGCCAATGCTCACGGTATAGTGGTCATGGGCTTCCGCGGCGACGGTAACATTGAGCTTCTGTTCACCGGAGCGCAGTTCAAAGGGCCAGGGCGCCGGGTTGGCGCTGCGCCAGCTGAACAGGCCCGCCGGGTGGCGGTCGGCTTTGGAGCGATACAGCAGCACGGCGCCCAAGGCAGTGGCCAGCGGCGTGGCGGGCTGAACCGACAGGGACGGGTCCTGACCGAACTCTTCGCCAATGAAGGCGGTGGTGGCCTGGCCTTCGATAAACGCCGGGTGAGCCAGGATGTTCGCCAAAAACGTCTGGTTGGTGGTGACACCGAACAGCACGCTGTCCTGCACCGCGCGAATCAGGCGGCGGCGGGCTTCCTCACGGGTGGCGCCATAGGTGATCACCTTGGCCAGCATGGGGTCGTAGAAGGGGGTGACCTGCTGACCGGTGCGAATGCCCGCATCAATCCGCACGCCTTCACCTTCATCAGGACTCCACTGCAGAATCGGCCCGGTTTGGGGCATGAAGTTCTGGGCGGGGTCTTCGGCATAGAGGCGCACTTCGATGGCATGGCCCTGAATCCGGATTTCGTCCTGGCTTAAAGGCAGCTGCTCGCCGGCGGCAACCTTTAACTGCCAGGCCACCAGGTCGGTGCCGGTGACCAGTTCCGTGACCGGGTGTTCTACCTGCAAACGGGTGTTCATTTCCAGGAAGTAGAAGTTTTTGTCCTGATCCACCAGGAACTCCACGGTGCCGGCGCCGACATAGTTGCAGGACTTGGCGGCTTGTACGGCGGCCTCACCCATGCGTCGGCGCAGGTCCGGGTCAACGAAGGGCGAGGGGGCTTCTTCGACCACCTTCTGGTGGCGGCGCTGAATGGAACAGTCCCGTTCACCGAGATAGACAGCATTGCCGTGCTTGTCGGCAAAGACCTGAATTTCGATGTGACGGGGACGGATCAGGGCTTTCTCCAGGATCAGCTCACCACTGCCGAAGGCGTTTTTCGCTTCAGAGCGTGCGGTTTTGATCTGGCTGGCCAGCTCGGACTCCTCAAACACCAGCCGCATGCCACGACCGCCACCGCCGGCGGAGGCCTTGATCATGACCGGAAAGCCGATGCGCTTGGCTTCGCTGATCAGTTTTTCATCGCTCTGGTCAGATCCTTCGTAACCGGGGATACAGGGCACGTCCGCTTCCAGCATGGCCAGCTTGGACAGACGCTTGCTACCCATCAGCTCAATGGCATCCACCGGCGGGCCAATAAATTCCAGGCCGGCGGCCTGACAGGCCCGGGCAAAATCGGCGTTTTCAGACAAAAAGCCATAGCCGGGGTGCACCGCATCAGCCCCGGATTTACGGCAGGCTTCGATGATGTTGTCGGCGAGCAGATAGGACTCACCAACCGGTGCGGGGCCGATGCAAACCGCTTCGTCGGCCAATTGCACGTGGGGTGCGTCAATATCGGCCTCACTGTAGACCGCGACAGTCCGAAAACCCATGGCTTTGGCTGTGCGGATGACTCGGACCGCAATTTCGCCACGGTTGGCGATTAGTACTTTGGAGAACATGAGGTGCCCTCAAATCCTTGGTTATTGTTTTCTCCCTCCCAACGAAGGAGGGGCTGGGGGAGAGCGCTTCGGCCTGGTGCGGCGCGAATCTGCGTTCTGGTCCGCGGGTTACGGCCCTCTCCCTACGCGGCCGCCTAACCCTCTCCCCGGTGGGAAAGGGAACTGTTCATGCCGCTTTTAATTCTCCGAAGTCGCCCAGCTCGGCAGGCGCTTCTGGATAAAGGCCATGGTGCCTTCCTGGCCTTCCGCGCTTTGTACTGCCTTGGAAAACTCCCGGGCCGCATCGTCCAGGATGGCCTCCAGATCCGGCTGTCCCACCCGCAGCATCAGCTGCTTGGTGACCCGGTTGGCGTGGGGCGCGCAGCGTTTGACTTGCTCCAGAACCTCGTTGAGCTGGCTTTCTACCTCGTCGGCGGAGTTGCAGACGTAGTGCACCAGACCCAGTCGATAGGCTTCGGCGCCCTCGAACCGGGCTCCCAGCAGCGCCAGTCGGCGAGCCTGGGTCAGGCCGATCCGGGTCACCACGAAGGGTGCGATCTGGGCGGGGATGATGCCCAGCCCGGTTTCCGGCAGGCCGAATTTGGCGTCGGCGGCGGTGATGGCCACATCCGACACGCAGGCCAGGCCAAAGCCGCCGCCCAGCACCGCGCCTTCCAGTACCACGATCACGGTTTGCGGTGCCTGGTTGACCTGGGTGATCAGCCGGCCAAAAGCGCGGTTCATGGCAAAGACCGGGTCTTCAGCGGAGCGTCCCAGACTGGCCCGGGCGGTCGCCATATCCTTGATGTCGGCGCCGGCGCAGAAGTGGCCGCCGGCACCACGCAGCACCACCGCGCGATACTGGTCGCTGTCGGCAATGGCCTGAAACAGCTCGGACAGCTCCTGCACCATCTGCAGGCTCATGGCATTGCGGGACTGGGGACGGTTGAAGGTCACCTGCAGGACA
>Ga0209075_1004834_pt1 | contig 10610 bp, 9 predicted proteins | sample Stecom2011_FD_187523 | JGI IMG/M metagenome (GOLD analysis project Ga0209075, IMG submission 187523) | Agricultural soil microbial communities from Utah to study Nitrogen management - Steer compost 2011 (SPAdes) (version 2) | ecosystem: Environmental > Terrestrial > Soil > Agricultural land...
GCCAAGACCAAGGTCTACAGCAAGTACGGCCGTGAGATCTACGTGGTCGCCAAGCAGGGCGGCACCGACCCCGCCGGCAACCTGAGCCTGCGCGGCCTGATCGAGCGCGCCAAGAAGGACCAGGTGCCCAGCCACGTGATCGAGAAGGCGCTGGACAAGGCCAGCGGCGTGGGCGGCGAGGACTTCTCCCCGGCCCGCTACGAGGGCTTCGCCCCGGGCAACGTGATGGTCATCGTCGACTGCCTGACCGACAACCCCAACCGCACCTTCGGCGACGTTCGCGCCTGCTTCACCAAGACCAAGAGCAAGATCGGCACCCCGGGCACCGTCAGCCACATGTTCGACCACTGCGCCATCCTGGCCTTCAAGGGCAGCGATGAAGAGGCCACCCTGGAGGCGCTGATGGAGGCCGATGTGGACGTGACCGACATCGAGAACGAGGAGGGCCAGATCACCGTCTTCGCTCCGCATACCGAGTATGCCAAGGCCAAGCAGGCGCTGATCGACGCCTTCGGCGAGCTCGACTTCGAGGTGGACGAGATCCAGTTCGTGCCCCAGACCACCACCCCGATCGAGGGCGACGACGTGGCGATGTTCGAGAAGTTCCTCGACATGCTCAACGAGCTGGACGACGTCCAGAACGTCTTCCACAACGCCGAACTGCCCGAGTAGTCCCCGGCCCCGTCTGCCGCCCGCTCAGGGCGGCAGTGGCCTTCAGGGCAGCAGCAGGTTCGCCAGCTCCGTCAGGAAGGCCACGATCTCCGCGGAGTAGTCCGGCTCGCTCTCAAGGAAGCCAGTGTTGTGGTCGCCGCGGATCTCGAGCGAGCCTCAGCCATTCCCTGAAGCCAGGCGCAGCCCGAGCCATATCGCCACCGCCAGCGAGTAGAGCGCCGTCATCCCGAGCAGAGGGTTGAGGGCCGCGCCGTCGCGGCGCTGCAGCTCCCGTATCAGGCCCAGCGCCAGCAGGCCGGCGATCCCCCAGCCTGCCCAGGCCCACGCCGACAGCCCCAGCGGCAGCGTGGCCGCCAGCGGTCCCGCCGCCAGGAGGGCAAACAGCCGGCGAGTCGCCTCCGGCCCCATGCGCACCGCCAGGGTGATCTTGCCGGCCCGGGCGTCGGTGTGGCGATCGCGCAGGTTGTTGACCACCAGGATGGCGGCCACCGGCATCCCCACCAGCACCCCGGCCGCCACCGCCTCCGGGGTGATCGGGCTCTGCTGGGCCAGCAGCGAACCCAGCACCGCCACCGGCCCGAAGAAGAGCCACACCGCGACCTCCCCCAGCCCCCGGTTGGCGTAGGGGCGCCGCCCGCCGCTGTAGCCGAGCACCCCGAGCAGCGCCAGGCCACCCAGCCCCCACAGCAGCCAGTGGCCGAAGAGCACAAGCCAGAGCCCCGTGGCCACGGCAATGCCCAGGGTCACGGCGAGGCCCGCACGCAATTCGCCGGCGCTGAGCCAGCCCGCCTGCAAGGCCCGGGTGGGCCCCAGGCGGTCGTGCTGGTCCACGCCGGAGAGGCCGTCGAAGAGATCGTTGGCCAGGTTGACCGCCAGCTGCAGCGCCAGCGCGCAGGCGAGGCAGAGAACGGCGGTCAGCCAGCTGAAATGACCGGGCACCACCAGCGCCTGGCCGAGCAGCACCGGCCCCACCGCCGCGGGCAGGGTTCTGGGGCGCAGCGTCTGCCCCCAGACCCTCACCTTGTGGCTCACCACCGTGGTCATCGGCCTCCTCCCTGAGCGCGCCGCCGCCCGTCGCCGCGGCGCATGACATGGGGCATACTCTGTGGCGTATCCCCCGTGCCTGCAAGGAGATAAGGATGTCAGCAGCCTGGTTGTCCCAGGTGGAGCTGCCCTGCACCGCCGGCTTCCCGGTGGTCTGGAGCTCGCTGCTGGCCGAGTCCGGCGTCGAGGGCTCCACCTTCGCCGGCCTGCTGGCCGCCTACCTGCTGGTCTACCTGCTCGACGAGATCCTGGTGCTGGCGGTGGCCATCGTGACGCTGCGCATGAGCCGCATGCAGGAGACCCACGGCCGCACGCTCAAGCTGGTCGGGGGCATGGTGATGCTGGCACTGGGTATCGTGATGCTGGTGGCGCCGGGGATGATGGAGAGCCTGGGAGGATCGCTATTGGTGATCGGGCTCGCCCTGGCCGGCGCCCTGGGGGTGATGGCCGTCAGCCGCCTGCGCGGCGCCTGACGGCCGGCCTACTCCACGGTGATGGTGATGACGTCGGAGGTCAGCGGCGGATCGAAGCTGACGTGGCGGTAATCCATGAACAGCAGTTGGAGGCTGTACTCGCCGGGTTCGAGCTCCAGGGTGCCCTCGGTCTGCCCCCCGCCGAAGTGGCGGGTGTGGTCGGTGAAGGGCAGCGGCGCCTCCAGGTCCACCTCCTCCAGCGGCATGTTCACCAGCAGGTGGTGATGGCCGGTATCGGGGAAGTCGGCACCGGCCGGGGCGACGCCCATGCCCCTGAGCCCCATGCGCACCGTTACCGGACCGGAAAGAGTCGCCCCATCCTCCGGCGAGATGAGATAGACCTCGGCGCCATCGGGGGCCGAGATGCGCTCCAGGTCCGCCAGGGCCGGCGCCGCGAGAAAGGCACCGGCAAGCAGTCCCAGGGCCAGGGAACAGTTCCGCTTGTACATTGTGGTCGTCTCCTTGGTTTGGCATCCCGCGGCCGCAGGCAGGCGCCTGCGCCGCCTGAACAAGCCTAGCCCAGATAGCGCGGGACGACAGGCTCCGGGGGAGCGACCCGACCGCGCCTCAGCGGGGCACCGCGTCATCCCGAGCGTCATCGAACCAAGGCAGGCGACGCTTGAGCGCGCGCACCGTCCTCGGCACCGCCACCAGGCGCACCAGGTAGGCGAGCGCCAGGCCGCTGACAATCGAGAAGAGCATGCCCTGCCCCACCCGGAACATCAGGGCGGTGAAGAAGGCGGTCAGGATGGCGGTGAAGATCTCTTCCAGGTGCCCCTGGATCCAGGCCTTGTAGGTCGGCTGCATGGAGTGACTCCTTGTCGATATTGAAAGGTGACAGGAACTGCCGGGCCTGCGCGCCCTCAGGCGCCCTCCAGGAAGGCCCGATAGGCCTCCCAGGCATCCTCGACGCCCGCTTCGAGGAAGCGTGCGCCGTGCTCGGCGCTGGCCAGGGAGGGGTCGGAGCCCATGCGCCCGTCGGGGAAGCGCCGGCGGAAGGTGCGGGCATCGCACTGGGCGCTGCCGGCGGGCGCACGGCGCGGCGACATGGCCACATCGCGCACCGTCTGGGGCGCGGCGTACCAGGCCAGCGACACCTCGGAGGCGGTGGCGTGGGAACCCTCGGCCTCGCCGTAGAGGGACTCGGCCAGCTCGCGGCCGCGGCGACCGGCGAACCAGTTGAACAGCTGGAGGTGAAGCTCGCCGGCCGTCTCGGGGCCCAGGCTGCGCTCGGCGAGCACCTCGGCGAAGGCCGCGTTCACGGTGGCGATATTCCCCCCGTGGCCGTTGAGCAGGAAGACGTGGGTGAAGCCGTGGTGGGCGAGCGACTCGATGGTGTCGCGCAGCACCGCGACCAGGGTGCTCGGCCGCAGGGTCAGCGTGCCGGGAAAGGCCAGGTGGTGCTGGGCCACGCCGACCGCCTGGGTCGGGCCCACCAGCACCCCGTGGCGCTCGCCCAGCGCCCAGGCGATCGCCTCGGGGCAGAGGGCATCGGTGCCGATCGGGCCGTTGGGCCCGTGCTGCTCGGTGGAGCCGATGGGCAGGATGATGCCCGTCGAGTGTGCCAGGTAGGCGTCTACCTCCTGCCAGGTCGCGTGCTGCAGTCGCATCGATGCTCTCCCCGTTGGCGCCGCTGATGACGCCATGATGGCAGATCCACCCTGGCGCTGTCCGCCGATCACCGCAGCACGGGGCTCAACGCTCGCGCTGGGACTCCCGCCACTCCTCGGCGGCCTCCTCCACCCCGGGCTCGTCACCGCGGTTCAGGGCCGCCCGGCGATAGGCCTCCTCGTCGCGCACATCGTCGATCACCGTCATCAGGTCGTCGACATCCACCGGCGCGGTATCATGGACGAAACAGCCGGTGAGTTCGCTCTCCGGATGCAGCTCGCCCGCCTCATAGAGCGCCCAGATCTCCTTGCCGTAGTCGGTGGCCAGCAGCTCCGGGGCGAAGCGGCCGAAGTAGCGGCGCATGTTGTCCACGTCGCGCTCGAACATCCACTCGGCGCTGTTGTTGCCGGCGGCGTCCACCGCCTGGGGCAGGTCGATGATCACCGGGCCGTCGGCGGCCATCAGCACGTTGAACTCGGAGAGATCCCCGTGCACCAGGCCGGCACACAGCATCTTCACCACGTCGCGGATGATCTTGGCGTAGGCCTCGCGGGCCTGCTCGGCGCTCAGGGTGATATCGTCCAGGCGCGGGGCGGTGAAGCCCTCGACGTCACTGATCATCTCCATCAGCAGCACGCCGTCGATGAAGCCGTAGGGCTTGGGCACCCGCACGTCCGCCGCGGCCAGCCGATAGAGGGCGTCGACCTCGGCGTTGAGCCAGGCCTGCTCCTGCTCCTTCTGGCCGTAGCGGGTCTTCTTGGCCATGGCCCGGGAGCGGCGGCTGTTGCGCTCGCGGCGCCCCTCCTGGTACTGCACGGCCTGCTTGAAGCTGCGCTGTTTCGCCTCCTTGAAGACCTTGGCGCAGCGCCGCTCACCGTGGGAGCGCACCACGTAGACCTGAGCCTCCTTGCCGCTCATCAGCTGGCTCTCGACCGCCTCGATCAGGCCGTCGTCCACCAGCGGCTGCAGTCGCTTGGGTATCTTCATCTCGTCTCCCGAAATTCGCCGAGGCGCCTCACCGGCCGACCCGCCGGGCGCGAACGCTGCGCCCCTTGATTCTGCCATTGAGCAGGCGCGCCAGGGCCTCGTCGGCCACCTCGCGCCGCACGGCCACAAAGGCGCTGTTGGCCAGCACCTTGATCTTGCCCACCTGGTCGCCGGCCAGCCCCGCCTCGCCGGTCAGGGCGCCGAGGATATCGCCGGGGCGCACTTTCTGCTTCTTGCCGGACCCCAGCTGCAGGGTGGCCATGGGCGGCACCAGCGGCTCGCGAGAGAACACCGAGCGGGGCGGCAGGGTGGCCTCCTCGAGGGGCTCACCGAGGAAGTCGGCCAGCCGCTCCAGCCGATACTCCTCGCCCTCGCCGACCAGGGTGCAGGCGATGCCGGCGCTGCCGGCCCGGCCGGTACGCCCGACCCGGTGTACATGCACCTCGAGCTCCCGAGCGATGTGGTAGTTGAACACCGCATCCAGCTCGGCGATGTCGAGCCCCCGGGCCGCCACGTCGGTGGCCACCAGGATCGAGGCGCTGCGATTGGCGAACAGCACCAGCAGCCGGTCGCGGTCGGCCTGCTCCAGATCGCCGTGCAGCGCCAGGGCGCTGAAGCCCGCCGCCTCCAGCGCCTGGGCCACCTCGTCGGTCTCGCGCTTGGTGTTGCAGAACACCACGCTTGAGGCCGGGCGGAAGTGCAGCAGCAGCCGGCAGAGCCCCTCCAGGCGCGCCTCGTCGCCACCCCCCACCCGGTAGACCCGCTCATGGATGCTGCCGGCGTCGTGGGTCTCGGCTACCTCCACCGTCACCGGCTCGCGCATCAGCGCCGCGGCCACGGGGCGCACGGCGTCGGAGAAGGTGGCGCTGAACAGCAGCGTCTGGCGCGACGCCGGGGTCTCGGCGACGATCGCCTCGAGGCTCGCCTGGAAGCCCATGTCGAGCATGCGGTCCGCTTCATCCAGCACCAGGGTCTCGAGCCCGTCGAGTGTGAGCGAGCCCTTGCGCAGGTGCTCCTCGATCCGGCCCGGGGTGCCCACCACGATATGCGCGCCGTGGGCCAGGGAGGCGAGCTGGGGACCGAAGGGGGCGCCACCGCACAGAGTCAGCACCTTGACGTTGGGCAGGGTGCGCGCCAGCCGGCGCAGCTCGCCGGCCACCTGGTCGGCGAGCTCCCGGGTCGGGCAGAGGATGAGCCCCTGCACGCGGAAGCTGGCCAGGTCCAGCCGTGAGAGCAGCCCCAGGCCGAAGGCCGCGGTCTTGCCGGAGCCGGTCTTCGCACGGGCGATCACGTCGCGGCCAGCCAGGATCGGCGGCAGGCCCTCGGCCTGGATCGGCGTCATGGAGGCGAAACCCAGGGAGGCGAGGTTATCGATCAGCTCCGGTGCCAGCGGCAGCGAGGAAAAAGCGGCATCGGGGGAGGAATCAGACAAGGGAACATCCTGCAGACAGATAAGGGGCCACCGGAGACAGCGAGCGAGCCGGGGTCGATAGCAGCCGGGGTCGACAATGAAAAGCAGCGAAGGCCGGGCGGCACGGGCCGGGGAAGCGGGAGAGTGGAAGGCCTGCAGGATAGCAGAAAGCCGACCGGCACGCTGGAGAAACGACACGCTGCAGAGAGCCGGAATGGGCATACTGCTATGATGGCCAGTAAACTTAATTGCGCCCACACTCCCACTTCCCCCGGCAAAAGCGGGGTCATGATGAGTTGCCGTATCTATGCCCAGTCCTGCCAATGGGGGGAGAGCCCCCTCGCCTGAACAGCGCCGCCACGATGCCCCACTCCCTCCCTTCGGGACACCGCGAGCCGGCGGTGAGCTGAGGAACAGCCTGACATCGATCCGTGATACTTTCAGCAGTCGCCATCACTCGCTGGACTTCGCCTACTCCCACGCCCACTACCTGCGCAACCGGGTGCTGGCCGTCGGGATGATCTTCCTGCTGCTCACGCCCCTCTGGGCCCTGGTCGATGCGGCCATGCTGCCCGCAGAGCTGCTGGGCACCACCCTGGTCGGGCGCGGCTTCCTGCTGGCGGGGCTGCTGGTCGTCGTGCTGCTGGCCAGGGCCAGCCGCGAGAGGATCGGCCGTGTCCGCCTGAGTGCGGGGCTGCTGCTGGCGCTGCCGGCGGCCTTCTATGCGCTGGTGCTGTTACTGCTGCCAACCGGTGAAACCGAACGCCTGGCCGGCTACGCCTTTATTCCCTTCCTGCTGGTCGCCGCGCTTAGCGTATTCCCCTTCACCATCATGGAGTCGCTCGCAGCTGGGCTCGCCATGCTCTGGCTGCTAGCCTTTGCCCAGATGGTCGACGGCAGCTGGTTGACCCCGATGGGGCTTGAGGGGCTATGGCTACTCGCCAGCCTGCTGGTGGTCTCGCTGGCCGCCAATCACTTCCAGCTCAGCCTGCTGATGCGGGTTTACCGCCAGGCGACCCATGACCCTCTCACTGGTCTATTCAACCGCGGCGCGCTGAAGCTGCACCTGGACAAGCTCCAGGCCTGGCGGCACGAGGAGCGATCGGATGGCAACCTACCCGCCTGCGCGGTACTGATGATGGATATCGACCACTTCAAGAAGATCAATGATACACACGGCCACTCCGTTGGGGATCTGGTGCTGGGAGAGTTTGCCCAGATACTGGTCAGCCAGACACGAGAAGAAGACTGCGTGGCGCGCTATGGCGGCGAGGAATTCGTCATCCTACTGGTCAACACTGACATTCGCCGGGCCAGAGAGGTGGCAGAACGCATTCGCCGGGCCGTGGAGGCGCACCACTTCCCCGACCACGAACACCAGCGAGTGCCGGTCACCACCAGCATCGGTGTGGCCGGCCTTAAGGAGGACGAAACGCCGGAGCAGGCCCTGGAGCGGGCCGATGCCGCCCTCTATCGCGCCAAGGAAGCGGGTCGCAACCGGATCATGACGGCGGCCTGAACGCGGCTTCCCGCGGCCTGCGTCAAGACACCGCCCTTGCGCCGCCGCGGCGCACCCCCACCCTGTGCCATAGTGAATCCATCATTCACGATGGAAGGAGAGCCCGATGCAGCAACGTGAGGTCGATATCGCCATCATCGGCGCCGGCAGCGCCGGCCTGAGCGCCTGGCATGCCGCTCGCCGGCACAGCGACAGCGTACTGCTGATCGAGGGGGGCGAGTACGGCACCACCTGCGCCCGGGTGGGCTGCATGCCCTCGAAGCTGCTGATTGCCGCCGCCGAGGCCGCCCATCGCGCCCGGGATGCCGGCGGCTTCGGCATCCGTGTCAGCGGGGTCGAGGTGGATGGCGCCGCCGTCATGGCCAGGGTCAGGCAGGAGCGCGACGGCTTCGTGGGCCGGGTCTTCAAGTCGATGCAGCGCATCCCCGACCGGGACCGCCTGGAGGGCCATGCCCGCTTCGAGGATCCTCACACCCTGGTCGTGGGCGACCACACCCGGGTGACCGCCCGCAACATCGTCATCGCCACCGGCTCGCGCCCGACCTGGCCGTCGATGTTCGACGCCGCCGGCGACCGGCTGATCATCAACGATGACGTCTTCGCATGGGACGACCTGCCGGAGTCCGTGGCGGTGTTCGGCCCGGGGGTGATCGGCCTGGAGCTGGGCCAGGCGCTGCACCGCCTGGGGGTGCGGCTGCGGGTGTTCGGCGTGGGCGGTGCCCTGGGCCCCTTCCGGGACGAGACGGTGCGTGCCAGCGCCGAGGCAACCTTCAACGAGGAGTTCTACGTCGACCCCGACGCCCGGGTCGAGGAGATCGAGCGCGACGGCGACGCCGTGGTGGTCACCTTCGTGGAGCGCGACAGCGGCGAGACCCTTACCGAGCACTTCGACTACCTGCTCGCCGCCACCGGGCGGCGCCCCAACGTCGACCGGCTGGACCTGGAGAAGGCCGGCCTGGCCCTGGACGAGCGCGGCGTGCCGCGCTTCAACCGCTTCACACTGCAGTGCCTGAACGCCGACGAGAGCCCCGGCCATCTCTTTATCGCCGGCGACGCCAACCAGGCGCTGCCGCTGCTCCATGAGGCCAACAGCGAGGGGCGCATCGCCGGCGACAACGCCGGGCGCTTCCCCGAGCTGCGCGCCGGCCGGCGCAACGTGCCGCTCGCCATCGTCTTCACCGAGCCGCAGATGGCCACCGTAGGCGAGAGCTACGCGGCGCTGGAGAAGCGCCTGGGCGGCTGCGACTGCCTGGCCGTGGGCGAGGCCTCCTTCGAGGACCAGGGGCGCGCCCTGGTGATGCGGGAGAACCGGGGCCTGATGCGGGTCTATGCCGAGCAGGGCTCCGGGCAGTTCCTGGGCGCCGAGCTCTTCGGTCCCCGGGTGGAGCATATGGCACACCTGCTGGCCTGGGCCCTGGAGCAGAAGCTCAGCGTCGGCCAGATGCTGGCCATGCCCTGGTATCACCCGGTGGTCGAGGAGGGGCTGCGCGGCGCCCTGCGCGACCTCAACGCCAACCTCAAGCTGGGGCCGGCGATCACCGAGCGCTGCATGGAGTGCGGCCCGGGGGACTGAGCCCCGGCTCCGGTCGGCTCTCGCCCATGCAGAAACGCCCGGGGTGCCGTTCAGGCCCCGGGCGTTCTCGTGCAGGCGTCTCCCGTCCTAAGCGATCACCGGCAGCCGGGCGGCACCACCGCCCTCCAGGACCTCGCGGAGCTCCTCCCCCTCCAGGGTCTCCCGGACCGCCAGCGCCTCGGCCAGACGGTCCAGCTCCGGCCGATGCTGCTCCAGCAGCTGCCGACCGCGATGCTCCAGCTCCGTCAGCAGTCGGCGGATCTCCTCGTCCAGCAGGCCCGCGGAGGCCTCGCTGTGCTCGCGCAGCTGGGTCATCTCGCGCCCCAGGAAGGCGTGCTCCTGCCCCTGGGAGAGCGCCATGGGGCCCACCCGCTCGCTCATGCCCCAGCGGGCCACCATGCGCCGCGCCAGGCGGGTCGCCTGCTCCAGGTCGTTCTCGGCGCCGCTGCTCACCTCGCCATAGACGATGGACTCGGCCAGGCGCCCACCGAAGAGCACCGTGATGCGGTCGCGCAGCCAGGACTCGCCGTAGTTGACTCGCTCCTCGTCGGGCACCTGGGCGGTAACGCCCAGGGTGCGCCCCCGGGGCAGCACCGTGACTTTCTCCAGGCGGTCGGCGTGGGGCAGCAGATGGGCGAGCAGCGCATGGCCCGCCTCGTGGTAGGCCACCAGGCGGCGCTGGGCCTCGGAGAGCCCCATCTCGCGCTCCTCTCCCAGCATCAGCCGGTCCCGAGCGTCCAGGAAGCAGGCCCAGTCCACCTTGCTGCAGCCGCGCCGCCCGGCCAGCAGGGCGGCTTCGTTGGCCAGGTTGGCAAGATCCGCTCCCGAGAAGCCGATGGTGATCTCGGCCAGCCGCGCCAGGTCCACGTCACCCGCCAGCGGCATGCGCCGGGTGTGGACCCCGAGAATCGCCTCCCGGGCCTCGCGATGGGGGTTCTCCAGGGTCACCTTGCGGTCGAAGCGGCCGGGGCGCAGCAGCGCCGGGTCGAGCACGTCGGGGCGGTTGGTGGCGGCGAGCACCACCACCGCCTCATGCCCCTCGAAGCCGTCCAGCTCGGCGAGTATCTGGTTGAGGGTCTGCTCGCGCTCGTCGTGGCCGCCGCCCACCCCGGTCCCCCGGGTGCGGCCGATGGAGTCGATCTCGTCGATGAAGACCACGGAGGGGGCCTTCTCCTTGGCCTGGCGGAAGAGGTCGCGGACCCGGGAGGCTCCCACCCCAACGAACATCTCGATGAACTCCGAACCGCTGATGCTGAAGAAGGGCACCCCGGCCTCGCCCGCTACCGCCTTGGCCATCAGCGTCTTGCCGGTGCCGGGCGG
>Ga0209075_1004835_pt1 | contig 10610 bp, 8 predicted proteins | sample Stecom2011_FD_187523 | JGI IMG/M metagenome (GOLD analysis project Ga0209075, IMG submission 187523) | Agricultural soil microbial communities from Utah to study Nitrogen management - Steer compost 2011 (SPAdes) (version 2) | ecosystem: Environmental > Terrestrial > Soil > Agricultural land...
TGGCAGAGGCCGATTCTTTAATTGGGGTGAGCGACACCTTGCTTTCTTCCTTGAGTGAACAAATGCACTTGGCCAGTCAGGAAATGCGCGCCGAGGCCCAGCGTTATGCCGAAGAAAAGAAAACCGTAGAGCGCATGCTTGTGAAGGTATCTCGTTCTGAAGCCAATGAGTTGAGAGCCGGTTTACGTGAGCTCGATGCGGAGTACCGTCAAAAATTGAGAGATTTTGACCAGTTTATGCGTGAACGCATTCGCCAGTCGGAGCAGCTTTTATCGACCAACAACCGGAGCGCTGTTTATAAAAAAGAGGCAGAAAAGGGCTTGCGGGAGGTGGAGCGACGTATGATGGAGTTGCAGTTGCAATTGCGACCACAAACTCAGCCTAGTCAGGAGCAGGCCAGTATTCAATAAAGCCTGGATTATTACTTTTGTGAACAGAACACACTCCTGTGTTGTTTTGCTTGAATTTGTACGACATTTTAGCGGTTGTATTGGCCCTTGGCCAATACAACTTTTTTTTTGCCTATTCTTGCAGCAGGAGCGGTTTTGCCGTGAACCTTATGGTTGTTGGCCTGTTATTAGGTGGACATTTGAAACCGCCATTTTGATGCTTGGCGCTTTTATTTTAAGGTTTTTTCCAAATCTTTAATAGTTTTGGCGCAAATCCCTATAAACAGGGAGAATCCGTTGGCTTTTGCTTGCGAAAAGAGTTAAATTGTAAGCACTTGTCGCCTTGGTGCTTTTTGCCGGCTCGTTCGAAAAAATTATTTTTAGCAAAGTATAAAATTTAAGAGATATGCAAACGAAACTTCAGGAACTTACTGAAAAGATTTATAATGAGGGGGTTGAAAAATCCCGTCAGGAGGCCGAAGTCATTCTAAAGGAGGCCCGGGAGCAAGCCGATAAACTGCAGAAAGAGGCAGAGAAAAAGGCGGCTGCGTTGGTGAAAGAGGCGGAGGAGAAAGCAGAAACGCTTAGAAAGCATGTCGATTCGGAGCTGAAAATGTCGATAGGGCAGGCACTTGCTGCCCTTAAACAGGACTTGGGCAACCAGGTAACCATGCAAGCGGTACAACCTGCTGTTAAAGAACTCTTTTCGAATCAGGATTTTTTGAAGTCGCTGGTTGAGAAAGTGGTTAAAACCTGGGCCGAAAAGGACAGCCTGGATATGCAGGTGGTCTTGTCGGCCAAGGAACAGGAACAATTGGATGCTTACTTCAAAAACCAATTGGCTGCCGAGCTCAACCAGGGATTGGAGTTGACTTTTTCGGAAGGTGTGAAATCCGGTTTTAAAGTGGGTCCGGTTGATGGCAGTTATCAAATCAGTTTTACCGAGCAGGACTTCAGCAATTTTTTTAAAGCTTACCTGCGTCCCAAAACCAGTGAGTTACTTTTTGAAGCGGAAAAATAATGGGAAAAAACTACTACGCATTGGTGGCAGGTTTACCCGATATTCTTCTGGAAGACAAAAAAGTACTGTACTCTTCGGCAGAATTAAGGGAGAACTTAAGTGCAGAATTGCAGCCGGCGGACTTTAAGCTGGTACAGCTGCTGTATATGCCCTTTGACCATCAAAACTTTTTGAATCGCTACTTTAAGCGGGACCAAGAGTGGGATGAGCGTGGAAATCTGCCACGGGATACCGTGGAGCAGTTGCAGGATCGAAAGAGTTATGAAGCTGCAGACCTGGAGTTGTTGCCCGATTATTTTGTAGAATTTCTGGAGCAGATCCACGGCGAAGAGGGTACAGATGATTTTTATGCGGCAGAGTTGCAACTGACCAAGGCTTATTACGAACATCTGGACCAGGTCAATAATTCTTTTTTGCGTGCATTGGCCAGTTATCACCGGACCATTGCTAACGTGATGGTGGCATTGAATGGTCGCAAGCATGAACTGGCCTTTGATCAGGCTTTGGTGGGTGACGATGAGATTACCGCTGCGCTTCGGAAAAGCAGAACACGCGATTTCGGTCTGGCCAACGAGGTGCACGAGATGGAGCACCTTATTCAGTTGTTTGAAGGCAAGGATCTGTTGGAAAGAGAACTTCGCCTGGATCGGCACCAATGGGACTTCATAGATGAGGAGACCTTTTTCGCGTATTTTACTATTGAGAAAGTGCTGGCCTTTGTGCAAAAGCTCTTGATTGTGGAACGCTGGATGGCCCTGGATGCTGAGCGCGGTAAAGAAATGTTTAACCAATTGCTGAACGACCTGGAGGCAGGCTTTCAGTTTCCGGAAGAATTTACATTAGGATATGGAAAGAAATAATAAAACCACAGGCAAGGTGGCCGGAATTGTGGCCAACCTGGTAATCGTTGAAGTGGACGGGCCGGTGGCACAGAACGAGATTTGTTTTATCCAGCACAACGAAGAACGCCTCATGGCTGAGGTGATTAAGGTGGTTGGGGTAAATGCCTACGTTCAGGTGTTCGAGAGCACCCGTGGAGTGCGCATTGGTTCCTCGGTGGAGTTTGAAAACCATATGTTGGAGGTGAGTCTCGGACCGGGTATCCTCTCTCGCAACTACGATGGTTTGCAGAACGATCTCGACAAAATGGACGGGGTGTTTTTGAAACGGGGCGATTATACCGATCCCTTGAACCGGGTGGACAAGTGGACCTTTAAGCCCCTGGCCAAGGTGGGCGATAAAGTGACTGCCGGCGACTGGTTGGGTGAGGTGATGGAGAACAGTGTTCCCCATAAAATTATGGTGCCCTTTAAAATGGACCAACGCTACGAGTTGAAGTCGCTGGCCGAGGCCGGCGATTATACTGTAGACGAAACCATTGCCGTGGTGGTGGATGAGGAGGGACAGGAGTTCCCGCTTACCATGGTGCAGAAGTGGCCCGTTAAAATGGCGGTGCGTGCCTATAAGGACAAACCACGTCCCTTCAAATTGCTCGAGACAGGAGTGCGTTGTATCGATACGCTGAATCCCATTACCGAAGGGGGAACCGGCTTCATTCCCGGGCCTTTCGGAACCGGGAAAACCGTACTTCAGCACGCCATCTCTAAGCAGGCTGAGGCCGATGTGGTTATTATCGCCGCCTGTGGTGAGCGTGCCAACGAGGTGGTAGAAATTTTTACCGAATTTCCTGAGCTGGACGACCCGAGGACCGGGCGCAAACTGATTGAACGTACCACCATCATAGCCAATACTTCCAATATGCCGGTGGCCGCTCGTGAGGCTTCGGTATATACCGCCATGACCCTGGCCGAATACTACCGGTCAATGGGTTTAAAGGTATTGTTGATGGCCGACTCTACTTCACGTTGGGCGCAGGCTTTGCGGGAGATGTCGAACCGTTTGGAGGAGCTGCCCGGACCGGATGCTTTCCCGATGGACCTTTCGGCTGTAATCTCCAATTTTTATTCGCGTGCCGGCTTTGTTTATTTGCCCAATGGTTCCACCGGATCCATTACCTTTATTGGAACGGTATCTCCGGCAGGGGGTAACCTTAAGGAGCCCGTTACCGAAGGGACCCGTAAGGCGGCCCGTTGTTTCTATGGTCTGTCGCAGGCGCGTGCCGACAGCAAGCGCTACCCGGCCATCGACCCCATCGACAGTTACTCCAAGTACCTCGAATATCCCGAAGTAATGGAGAACCTGAAAAAGAATGTGGGTGAAGAATGGTTGGCAGATGTTATTAAGGCCAAAGATATTTTGTTGCGTGGTAAGGAAGCGATGGAGCAAATCAATATTTTGGGCGACGATGGCGTGCCCATAGCTTTCCACGATCGTTTTTGGAAGTCGGAACTCATCGACTTTGTGATTTTGCAACAGGATGCTTTTGACGCGATTGATGCTTCTACGCCGATGGAGCGCCAGAAGTACATGCTTTCCAGTGTTTTGGGTGTGGCAGATGCCGAATTCAAATACAAAGGTTTTGAAGATGTCTCCGTGTTTTTCAAGGAGGTGATCAACATTTACAAGCAGATGAATTATGCCGAGTTTGAGTCGGACGACTTTAAAAAACACGAGTCGGCACTTCAGGAGCTGCTCAAAGGACGCATGAACTGATTATTAACCGAGTAAAATTTGAATGATGGAAAGTCAGGCATTTCAAAAAATATATACCCAGCTGATCAACATGACCAAGGCCACGGTTACCTTAAAGGCCAAGGGTGTGGGCTACGATGAAATGGCCATGGTGCATGGCCGCAGGGCACAGGTGGTTAAGCTGATGGGCGATTTGGTTACCCTGCAGGTGTTTGCCGGAACCGAAGGCATCCCCACCAACGCCGAAGTGACCTTTTTGGGGCGTCCGCCCCAGCTGAAGGTGAGTGAAGAACTGGGTGGTCGCTTTTTCGACGCCTATGGCGACCCCATTGATGGCGGTCCCCAGGTAGAAGGGGAGATTCGCGACATCGGCAGTCCTTCGGTAAATCCGGTACGTCGTAAGCAGCCTTCCCAGTTGATTGCTACCGGTATAGCCGGTATCGACCTCAACAACAGTCTGGTTTCGGGTCAGAAAATTCCCTTTTTTGCCGACCCCGACCAGCCTTACAACCAGGTGATGGCCAATGTGGCTTTGCGGGCCAAGGCCGACAAGATTATTCTGGGGGGGATGGGCTTGACCAACGACGATTACCTGTTTTTTAAAAATGTGTTTCAGAACGCTGGGGAGCTCGATCGCATCATCAGCTTTGTTAATACTACCGAGAATCCTCCCGTGGAGCGCCTGTTGGTGCCGGATATGGCGCTTACGGCAGCCGAGTATTTTGCGGTGGATAAGAATGAGAGTGTGTTGGTGTTGCTCACCGACATGACTTTGTTTGCCGATGCCCTGAGTATTGTATCCAATCGTATGGATCAAATTCCTTCGAAGGACAGTATGCCCGGTTCTTTGTATTCTGACCTGGCGCGTATTTACGAGAAGGCGGTACAGTTTCCTTCCGGCGGCTCCATTACCATTATTGCCGTAACCACCCTTTCGGGCGGCGACATTACCCACGCCATTCCGGACAACACCGGTTACATTACCGAGGGACAGTTGTTCCTGCGTCGTGATACCGAAATTGGAAAGGTGATTGTGGATCCCTTCCGTTCGCTTTCTCGTCTGAAGCAGTTGGTTATTGGCAAACAAACCCGGGCCGATCACCCGCAGGTGATGAATGCGGCCATTCGTTTGTATGCCGATGCGGCCAATGCCAAGACCAAACTGGAGAATGGTTTTGATCTGACCGATTACGATGAGCGTACCCTGGATTTTGCCAAAGCCTATTCGGATAAGTTGTTGGCTATTGATGTAAATGTGGATACCGACACCATGCTGAATATTTCCTGGGAATTGCTTGGTAAGCATTTTACCAAGGCCGAGGTGGGCATCAAACAAGAGTTTGTTGACCAATACTGGGTGGGAGAATAAGCAGCGGTAAAAACATTAAGAAGAACAGCATGTCAATTAAATTTCAGTACAATAAAACTTCGCTGCAGACTTTGGATAAGCAGTTGAAGGTACGCGAGCGGGCCTTGCCGACCCTCAAGAACAAAGAGTCGGCTTTGCGCAGTGAGGTGAAGCGTGCCAAAGACCGTGCTGCCGAGATGGAGCAGGAGTTGGAAAAGGAACTGGGTCGTTATGAGGACATGGTGCGATTGTGGGGCGAGTTTGATGCTTCGCTGGTTAAGGTAGAGGATGTGGATTTGTCGGTGAAGAAAATCGCCGGTGTGCTGACCCCCATCCTGGAAGACATTCACTTTAACATTGCACCCTACAATCCTTTTACACGGCCGGTCTGGTTTGCCGATGGCATCGTCATTTTGCGTAATCTGGCCCGTTTGGGTATTGAACGCGAGGTATGGCTGCGGAAGATGGAGCTGCTTGATCATGCCCGGAAAAAGACCACCCAAAAGGTGAACCTGTATGAGAAGGTCCAGATCCCCGGGTTTGAGGATGCCATGCGAAAAATCAAGCGCTTTTTGGAAGATGAGGAAAACCTTTCCAAATCGGCCCAGAAGATTGTTAAAACCCGTCAAGAGCAGGAGGTCGAGTTATGATAGTACCCATGATGAAATACTCTTTCCTGGTGTACCATGCCGATTATAAAGCTTTTTTAAAAGAGCTGAAGCAGATGGGTGTGTTGCATGTTCAGGTAAAGAAGCAGGAGGCGACTCCCGAAATGCAGGATTTGCTTAGGGCTTACAACGACTTGTTGAAAACCATTCGCAGTTTGAGCGTTCGGGGTAAGGACAAGGTGGTAAGTGGTGAAGGACCCCGCTTTGCCGATGGTGCTGCTGTTTGGCAGCGCATTCGGGAAATTGAGGCGGAATTGGAACAGAAACAGCAACAGATTGGGAGTCTTGAAAAAGAGGCCCAGCTCTTAGTGCCCTGGGGTGATTTTTCTCCGGAGCGCCTGGAGGATTTAAAGCAAAGTGGACTTTATTTCCGTTTCCTGGTTTGTCGCGATAAATATTTTGATCCCGCCTGGGAGCAGGAGCACTATTTGCAGAAAGTTTCTGCTGAAGGGGGATTCACTTGCTTTGTCTTACTGCAACGTGAAGCTGGTGCTTCGCTGCCCGAATGGGAGGGCGTTGATGAAACTTTGCTGCCGGCAAGGTCTTTGTCGGACTTGCGAAAGGAGCAAAAAGCATTGGAAGCTGAGGTGAGCCGCTTGAACGAGGAGTTGGACTCGTTGGCCACGCACCAACTGGGACAACTGGAGGCCTATGCCGCTGATTTAAAAAGCGAGCTGGATGAGGCCAATGTTTTGCACCAAACGCAAAGCGAGGTGGAAGACCATGTTCGTTTGATCGAGGGTTGGGTGCCCCAGCCTAAGATGGCGGGACTCAATGCTGAGTTGGATCGTAGGAGTATTTTGTATGTGGCTTCGCGCCCCACCGACGACGATAAGGTGCCCGTGCAGTTGAAGAACAACCGATTTGCCCGCGTGTTTGAGTCCATCGGCGACCTGTACGAATTGCCCAACCATAAGGAGCTGGATTTGGTGCCTTTCTTTGCACCCTTTTACATGCTCTTCTTTGGGTTTTCCCTGGGCGACGCCGGTTATGGATTGATTATTCTGTTGGCGGCCATTTTTATGAAGTACAAAGTGCCAAAGATGCGCAGCATCTTGACCCTGGCGCAGTGGCTGGGATTGGTAACGGTTGTTTTTGGCGCGCTTACCGGCACTTTCTTCGGCATCGATTTGATTGAGGCAGACATTGCCTGGCTGGATAAGTGGAAGGCTTACATGATCGATACCGACAAGTTGTTTAATCTGGCCCTTATTTTAGGTATGATTCATATTTTGTTCGGTATGGTTCTGAAGGTGGTGAATGTTTCCATTACCAAAGGCTTTGCTTACTCTTATTCCACTATAGGCTGGTTGCTGTTGATTGTGGGCAGCGGCCTGGCTTACGGTTTGCGTGAGCTGGGTGCGGTCAGCGAATCGGTGGGCACTTATGTTCAAAACGGAGTTTTGATTGCTTCCGGGTCCTTGATTCTCTTGTTCAATGATCCACGTCGCAGTATTGTGATGAATTTTTTAAGTGGCTTGTGGGATGTGTATGGCATGGTTACCGGCTTGGTGGGCGATTTGCTTTCGTACATTCGTCTGTTCGCCCTGGGGGTTTCCAGCGCGATTCTGGGCTTCGTGTTCAACGAGTTGGCCATGAGTATGCGTCCCGACAATGTGATTTTTGGTCCCCTGGTGATGATCATTATTTTATTGGTGGGGCACGGAATGACCCTGTTTATGGCAGGTTTGGGTGCCTTTGTTCATCCCATTCGACTTACCTTTGTAGAGTTTTATAAAAATGCCGGTTTTACCGGGGGCGGCAAACGTTATACCCCTTTTGCCGAGAAGAGTTTAGATTAATAACAGTTGTAACAAATTAAAAAAGAAAACATGGAACCTATTGTATTGGCTTACATTGGAATTGGTTTAATGGTTGGTTTGGCCGGAACCGGTAGTGTATTTGGATGTTCAGCGGCAGGTAATGCCTCTGTAGGAGCAATGAAAAAGAATCCCGATGGATTTGGATCTTATCTTCTTTTGACTGCTCTTCCCGGTAGTCAGGGACTTTATGGCTTTGCCGGATACTTTTTGATGAGTAACTTTTTCGGTTTGCTGACACCCGACATTACCTGGTTCAAAGCAAGTGCCGTTTTTGGCGCCGGTTTGGCTGTTGGGCTGGTGGGCTTGCTGTCGTCGTACCATCAGGGTCAGGTGTGTGCCAACGGTATTGCTGCCATTGGTTCGGGTCACGATGTGGCTGGTAAGACCTTGATTTTGGCTGTATTCCCCGAGCTTTACGCCATTATTGCATTGGCTGCTGCCTACATGATTGGCGCTGCCGTAATTTAATTTTAGAATACTTTTTAGTAATGCAGAGTCGTCTGTTGATCAGACGGCTCTGCTTTTTTGGTACTGCTGCATGCTTAAAATTTTAAAGAGCACCACCTTCCTGGCCATCTTTGCCAGTTGGTTGTGGTCCACCGCCTTTGTGGGCGTCAAGATTGGTTTGGAATACCACAGTCCCCTCCAGTTTGCCGGACTTCGTTTCTTTATTTCGGGACTTTTGTTGCTTGTGTTCTTTGGGAAGCCGCGGGTCTTTTTGCGTGAAATTAAGAAACAGCCGGTCTTTGTTTTGCTCATTGCCCTGCTGCAGATCTTTTTGCAGTATGCCTTTTTTTATATGGGGCTTGATTTGGTGCCTAGTGCGCTGGGCGCCATGCTGATAGGGGCCTCGCCCCTGTTCGTTGCCGTGGTGGCTCATTTTAGCCTGTCGAACGACCGGATGACTTTCTGGAAAATGTTCAGTATCGCCATTGGGGTGCTGGGTATCGTCGTCATTACCCTGGGGCGCAGCAAAGCTGAAGTCCGGGGGGAATACGAGTGGCTGGGCATTCTTTTTCTGATCATGAACAACCTTTTTTCGGGATTTTCCAATGTCTTGATTGTGAAACGCTCGAAGGGCATGCCGGCCTGGGTGCTCAGCGGGGGCAGTCTCATGATTGGCGGTTTGGCCCTCTTTTTGGTATCCCTCCCGGTAGAGGGGCTGGCCAGCGGTCCTTTCCCCAGGGATTATTACCTGGCCCTGGGCTGGTTGAGCTTTCTTTCTGCAGCCGCTTTTACCATTTGGTTTTCCTTGATAAAACGTCCCGGGGTTAAGGTGTCGGAGTTGAATGTCTGGAAGTTTTTGATTCCTGTTTCCGGCGCCATTTTGAGCTGGGTGCTTATTGCTGAGGAGCAGCCCGACTGGATTTCGGTCACTGGGATGCTCATTATTGCTTCTTCGCTCGTGGTGCTCAATTTGTCCACTTACTGGCGGTCGAGGCGTCCCCGCCACCACGAAAAGTAGATGCCTGCCAGTCCCAGTGCGGCAAATACCAGAAAGGCCTGGCGTTGGGCCTGCAGAAACAGTTTGGGATCAGCTGCTTCCATTTGGGTTTTCCCCAAAAGGAGGGCAAAAAAGAAGGTTGCAATGGTCATCGACGTAATTTGTCCCACCACCCGCATGGTCGCTGCCGTGCCCGATGCCTGGGCGTAAGCGCTGCGGTCGACCGAGCTCATGATGGTGTTCATGTTGGGCGATGAAAACAGCGCAAAACCCAGTCCCACCCACAACAAAATCCCCACAATGATTGGCAGAGGGGTGTTTGCCTGCAAAAAGGCAAAGGCAGCCAGTCCCACCGTGCACATACTCATACCCAGTGTGGCCAGGTAGCGGGCCTGTATGCGCTCGGAAAGGCGACCGGCCAAGGGCGAGAAAAGTGCCATCATGGCCGGTTGGGCCACCAGAATGCTGCCTGCGGTTTGTGGACTGAGTCCCTGAATTTTTTGCAGGTAGAGACTCAACAAAAACACAATGGCAAAGGTGGAGCTGTAATTGATGAGGGCGGCGAAATTGGAGTAAGCAAAAAGGCGGTTGTGGGTAAAGAGCCGGGTATGGAAGATGGGGAAGTCGGACCGTGCTTCGCTGCGCCAGAAAAGCAGTAAGCCTACCGCACCCAGCAGCATCAAAAGCCAACCCAAAAGCTCCGGAATGCGGGAGGAGCCATAAACAAGAGCTGAGAGTCCCGCGATATAAAAGAGGCTTCCTTTCAGTCTTAGTTTGCGCAAGATGCCGGGTGCTGTTGCCGCATCCTTACCCAAATAGCGCCAGGTAACGGCAATGACCAAAAGGCCCAGTACGGTTGAAGTCAGAAAAATGGAGCGCCAACCCAAAAGCAGGGTGAGATAACCGCCTATAAAGGGACCGGTGGCCAGACCGATGTAAACCGCAGCCACTGAAATACCCAGCACCCGACCCTTCTGTTGGGGTGGAAAGGCCGTTACCAAAATGGCGGTCCCTGTGGTGCTGGTGAGCGCTGCCCCCATTCCCTGAAGCAGTCTGAAGGCGATGAGCCAGTTTCCGTTGGGCGCATAGGCACAAAGCAGCGACGACAAGGTAAACAAGACGAGTCCCGATTTAAACACCCTGCGAACGCCGCTTAAATCGGCAATGCGGCCCATGGGTAAAAGCAAAATGGCGGTGGTCAGCAAAAAACCGGTAACAATCCAGCTCAAGGCCACCGCGTGCATCGAAAATTCTGCTTCAATGGCCGGAAGTGCTATGTTGATGGAGGAGATGAGGAAGGTCCCCATAAAAGAGGTGATGGCCAC
>Ga0209075_1004836_pt1 | contig 10609 bp, 9 predicted proteins | sample Stecom2011_FD_187523 | JGI IMG/M metagenome (GOLD analysis project Ga0209075, IMG submission 187523) | Agricultural soil microbial communities from Utah to study Nitrogen management - Steer compost 2011 (SPAdes) (version 2) | ecosystem: Environmental > Terrestrial > Soil > Agricultural land...
GCATCACCCGCCCATAGCGCACCGCCAGCCCCTGCCGGTAGACGTGCTTGAGCAGGCCGATATTGGAGCTGCCATACTCGGCAATGGGAATGCTCAGGTCGCCGTCGATCTGGCAGGGCATACTGGCAGCCCAGAAGACTTCGTCTTTCAGGTTGCGCTGAACAAACCGATGGGTATCGCGCAGTGCTTCCAGCATCGCATCGGTGCTGTCATACACGGGAGTAATCAGCTCCAGCAGCGCCTCGGAGTAATCGGTGGTGATTCGCCCGTGGGTGAGTGCAGAACCCAGGGCTTGCGGATGCGGGGTCTGGGCAATAAACCCGTTGGGGTCTGCTCTCAGCCCCTCTTTCTCAACACCTTTCTGAAAACCGTCCCAGTCGCCTGCGGATAACCGGCGAAACAGGGAGTGGCGGGCATCGGCCATGATTGGCTCCTGTCAGAGCGGTTATCCCTCGATAACCGCTGATACATCATTAATGGATTAGCGGCCGTTCTTACGGGCCGACGCCAGCGCCTGGGCCAGCGCTCCGGCCATGGCGCCCTGCGCCGGCTGGGAGGGCTGGTTGCCTCGCGGCTTGCGGCCACCTGGCTGCCCCGCGCCACGGGTTTCCTTGTCGGCGCCCTGGGCTCCGGGCTGATCATCCATTCGCATGGAAAGGGCGATCCGTTTACGGGGGATATCCACGTCCATCACCTTGACCTTAACAATATCACCCGCCTTGACCACTTCGCGCGGGTCTTTGACGAAAGTATGGGACAGGGCCGAGATATGTACCAGGCCGTCCTGATGGACCCCGATATCCACAAAGGCACCGAAGTTGGTGACGTTGGTGACGGAACCCTCCAGCACCATGCCCGGTTTGAGATCGTTCAGGGTCTCCACGCCTTCTTCAAAGCTGGCAAAACGGAACTCCGGCCGGGGGTCCCGGCCCGGCTTTTCCAGTTCCGAGATGATGTCCCTGATGGTGGGCAGCCCAAACTGCTCAGTCACATACTCCCGGGGGTCGAGGGTGCGCAGAAAGGCGCTGTCACCAACGATCTGCTCCACCTTCCGGCTGTTACGGGCCGCAATCGCTTCCACCACGCCGTAAGCCTCGGGGTGCACCGAGGACCGGTCCAGCGGGTTGTCGCCTCCGGCGATGCGCAAAAATCCGGCCGCCTGCTCAAAGGTACGCTCACCCAGCCGGGACACTTTCAGTAACTGCCTGCGGTTGACGAACTTACCGTTCTGGTTACGAAAATCGACGATGTTCTGGGCAATGCTCTGGTTCAGTCCCGAGACCCGGGTCAGCAGGGGCACCGAGGCAGTATTCAGGTCGACCCCGACGCCGTTCACACAGTCTTCCACCACCGCATCCAGGCTGCGTGACAACTGAACCTGGGACACATCGTGCTGGTACTGGCCAACACCGATGGATTTGGGTTCAATCTTGACCAGTTCGGCCAGCGGGTCCTGCAGACGACGGGCAATGGAGACCGCCCCCCGGATTGTGACATCCAGATCCGGCAGTTCTTTGGAGGCAAATTCCGAAGCGGAGTAAATCGACGCTCCGGATTCATTCACCACAATCCGGGCGAGCTTCAGTTCCGGGTATTGCTTACACAGATCGGCGACCAGCTTTTCGGTTTCCCGCGACGCCGTTCCGTTACCAATGGCGACCAGCTCAATGTTGTACTGCCGGCACCAGGCGGCCAGCTGGGCGATGGATTGCGCCCAGTTGTTGCGGGGCGCATGGGGGAAGATCGCACCGTGGTCCAGTACCTGTCCGGTGCCGTCGATCACCGCCACTTTCACACCGGTGCGCAGGCCCGGGTCCAGGCCCAGAGTCGGGCGCGGGCCGGCGGGAGCCAGCAGCAGCAGGTCTTTCAGGTTGGCCGCAAAAACGTTGATGGCTTCGGCCTCGGCCGCTTCACGCACCTGTGACATCAGATCGGTTTCGATCTGGGTGGACAGTTTGACGCGCCAGGTCCACCGCACCACCTCGCCCAGCCATTTGTCGGCAGCGCGGCCGTTGTCACGGATCTTCCAGTGTGCGGCGATACGCTGCTCCGCCGGATGGGGCTGACGGCGGTCATCGTCGGCATCGCCCATTACAATGCTGTAGGAGAGGATACCTTCGTTGCGGCCGCGAAGAATCGCCAGGGCCCGGTGCGAGGGCACCTTTTTCAGCGGTTCGACATGATCAAAGTAGTCCCGGAACTTGGCGCCTTCGTTCTCTTTGCCTTCTATCACCGTCACCCTGAGCTGGCCACCCTGCCAGACAAAGTCCCGCAACGCTCCCAGCAGCTCGGCGTCTTCGGCAAAACGCTCCATCAGGATATAACGGGCGCCCTCCAGGGCTGCCTTGGTATCGGCCACACCCGCCTCGGCGTTCAGGTAACCGGCGGCTGTGGTTTCGGGGTCTTGGGCCGGATCGTTGTAGAGGGTGTCGGCCAGCGGTTCCAGGCCGGCTTCTTTGGCGATCTGGGCCTTGGTACGACGCTTGGGCTTGTACGGCAGATAAAGGTCTTCAAGACGGTTCTTGGTGTCCGCCGCGCTGATGGCCGCACGCAGCTCATCGGTCAGCTTGCCCTGCTCCTCGATGCTGTTAAGGATCGTGGTGCGGCGGTCTTCCATTTCCCGGAGGTAACGCAGCCGCTCTTCAAGCGTACGCAGCTGGCTGTCATCCAGCGAGCCGGTCACCTCTTTCCGGTAGCGGGCGATAAACGGAACACTCGCGCCTTCATCCAGCAGCGCGACGGTAGCGTCAACCTGCTGTTCGCGGACACCGAGTTCATCAGCAATGCGCCGGGAGATACTGTTCATGCGACCTCTGTTATCTTGCTTACAAAATTAATGGGCAAAGGTACAGCGGCTTGATGCTGCAGGCAAGCTGGATACCGCCGGGTGGTGTAGAATAGCCCGATACAGATTTTTCCTCCGGTAATTCCCTTGGCATCCATATTGTGAACAGGCTCAACCCCAGACAACGCGAAGCTGTGCGCTACGCCGACGGTCCCTTGCTGGTGCTGGCCGGTGCGGGCAGCGGCAAGACCAGCGTCATCACGCGCAAAATTGCCTATCTGATAGAAGAGCTCGGCATTCCCGGCCGTCATATTGCCGCGGTGACCTTCACCAATAAGGCGGCACGGGAGATGAAAGAGCGGGTGTCCCGCATCGTCGACCGCGGCAAAACCCGGGGCCTGATTGTCTCGACCTTCCATAACCTGGGCCTGAACATGATCCGGGAGGAGCACGCTCATCTGGGGTACCACCCCGGGTTTTCCATTTTTGATGCAGAAGATGCCAAGGCCCTGCTCCAGGACCTGATGCTGCGGGAGGGCAGTGCCGAAGCCGGCGACGAGCTCAACGACGTGCAAATGACGATTTCGTCCTGGAAAAATGCCATGCGCAGCCCGCCGCAAGCCTACAGCAAGGCAGCAGACGAAAGGGAGCAGCGGATTGCCCTTGTGTACAAGCGCTACAACGAGTACCTGAAAGCCTACAACGCGGTGGATTTTGACGACCTGATCCTGCTGCCGGTGCAGCTGTTCAGAGACAATCCCGAGGTGCTGGCCAAGTGGCGGCGGAAAATCCGCTATATGCTGGTTGACGAATACCAGGACACCAACGTGTGCCAGTATGAGCTGGTAAAGCAGCTGGTGGCTGAGCGGGCGGCCTTTACCGTGGTGGGCGACGATGACCAGTCGATCTACGCGTGGCGGGGCGCCCGTCCCGAGAACCTGGTTCAGCTCAAGGATGACTTCCCGAGCCTGAAAATCGTCAAGCTGGAGCAGAACTACCGGTCGACCAGCCGGATTTTGCGCTGCGCCAACACCGTGATCGCCAACAACCCCCACGTGTTTGAAAAAGCGCTCTGGAGTGATCACACCGTGGGCGAGGAAATCCGCATCATCCGCTGCCGCAATGAAGACGCCGAAACCGAGCGGGTGGCGACAGAAATCCTGGACCAGAAACTGAAAAACGGACTGGCGTTTAAAGACTTTGCCGTGCTCTACCGGGGCAATCACCAGGCCCGGTTGCTGGAGATGAAGCTGCAGGCCTATCAGATTCCCTACCGGCTCTCCGGAGGCCAGTCGTTCTTTTCCAAGAACGAGATCAAGGATGCGATGTCCTACCTTCGCCTGATGATCAACCCGGACGACGATGCCGCCTTCCTGCGCGTGGTGAACGTCCCCCGCCGGGAAATCGGCCCCCGCACTCTGGAACAGCTCAGCCATTATGCCCGGGCCCGGAACGTCAGCCTGTTCAAGGCGCTCGGCGATATGGGGGCGGAGACCCATGTGACGGAGAAAGGGCTGGACCGGCTGCGCCGGTTTGCTCACTGGGTGGAAAAGACCTCCGAGCGGCTGTTCTCGGAAAACCCGATCCCGGTGATCAAGCAACTGTTTACCGACATCGAATACGAAGAATGGCTGCACCAGCACTCCGGCAGCCCCAAACAGGCCGAGCGGCGCATGGAAAACATCTGGTACCTGGTGGAGTCCATCCAGCGCATGCTGGACGACGGCAAGGGTACCGCGGATGAGATCGGTATCGAGGATGCCATCGCCAGGCTGGTACTGAGAGACATGATGGAACAGCGGGAAGACGAAGACGACAGCGACAAAGTACAGCTGCTCACCCTGCACGCCTCCAAGGGGCTGGAGTTTCCCCATGTGTTTATCATGGGCCTGGAAGAGGAAATCCTGCCCCACCGCACCAGCATCGAGGAAGGCAACGTGGAAGAAGAACGGCGCCTGATGTACGTGGGCATCACCCGGGCCCGGGAAACCCTGACGCTGACCTACGCCGCCTCCCGCAAACAGTATGGTGAAAAGCTCGAAACCATCCCGAGCCGGTTTCTGGATGAATTACCGGAAGACGATGTGCGCTGGGAGGGGACCGGAGAAACAGACCAGCAGGCCAACCAGAAAAAAGGCAAAGCCACGCTCAGCGCGCTGATCGGAGATCTGGGCCTGTAAAGCAAAAACCCCGCCGGTGGCGGGGTTTTTGCGGATGCAAGCCTGAACTTACTGGCTTTCTTCAACCATGTACTCAACCGCTGCAACGATTTCCTCATCAGAGCAGCTCGCACACGCACCCTTGGGCGGCATGGCGTTAAAGCCATTAATGGCGTGATCGATCAGTGTGTCCATGCCTTTATCAATGCGGGACGCCCACTGGCCGGCATCGCCCAGCACCGGGGCACCAGCCACACCAGAGGCATGACATGCGGTGCATGCAGCGGCATAGACATCGCTGCCGGAGCGCGGGCCGGAGCTGGCTGCCGGTGCCGGTGCTGCGGCCGCCTCGCCACAGTCTTCACCCTGCAGACACACTTCGCCAACCGGTTTGATGCGCTCGCGGATTTCGTCTTCAACACTTGCTACCGCGGCGCCGGCCGCCAGGCCACAACCAAGCAGCACGGCTGCCAGGACTCTCTTCATCTTCACAATGCACCTCGCATTTGAGCGTTATAATCGTTCAGTCGCCGCATTATAGCGACTGTGCCCCGGCAAAAAAACCAAATGGCAGAATCGGAAATTGATTTCAACCATTTTGGTGACAGTTTGGTAGGGTATCTCTGAACTGCTAAGGTTTATGATAAATAGCATATAGCGACCCTTATTCTTTCCACAGATGCTGAGCCCAACCATGACCCAGCCCCCGGCCCCTGGCCCTGAAGGCCTCCGTAAACCCCTGCTTGTCGTCGAATTTTCCAGCCTCGCGGTATTGCTGTTGTCGATGTTCTGGCTCAGTAACACCGATCAGCAGATGGCGCCTGCCTGGCTGCTGATTCCGGCCCTTGCCAGCCTGGGGGTATTTCTCAGCTTTATCGGCCTGATGTACCTGCGCTGGATTGTCGCGGTTGCCGGAAGGCGCAAGCGTCTGCATCAGATCATTTTTGCTCTGCTGACACTCACGTTGCTGGGGGTCTGGCTCTATGGAATAGCCAGCACCTGGCTCAGTCTCACTGCCACTTCTTAAGGACAGCCCATGAAGTTAAGTGCCCGCATTGCCTTAAGCACGGCTCTGCTTGTGCTATCGGTGACCGCCCGGTCTCCGGCACTGGCGCAGGATACCTCTGTGGATTCCTCAGACGTTAACTGCGCTCTCATCCGCGAGGGCGTTCAGCGCCTTGCCTGCTACGATGCCCGGCATGATCCCAAGGCAGCCCGTGAGGCAGCTGCCGACAGCGAACTGGAGGAATCGGAGGCCACCGCCGAGGCCATGGTCGCCGACCGGGAGGCGCTGTTACAGGAGGCAGACAAGTCTGAGGAGGACGACCCTGACCGGGGTGTGATGAAATCGCTGGTCAACAACTACCTGGCCGCTGAGCGGGCAGTATTTTCGTTTGCCGGCGGCCTGGTGGCCCATAAACCCAACTACATCCTGCCGATCACCTGGGCCGATCACCCCAACTCAACCCCGTTCAGCCCCCGTACCGGGGTTACCGGGTACGACTACCATCTTGAAAACGAGGAAGCCAAGTATCAGATCAGCTTCAAGGTACCGTTGCTGACCGGCATGTTCGAGGACGACACCACCTTCTGGTTTGGCTATACCCAGAAATCGTTCTGGCAGGTCTATAATCAGGACGAGTCCGCGCCCTTCCGGGAGACCAATTACGAACCGGAACTGTTTTTCCGGCACCAACTCGACTGGGATATCGGCCCTGGTACGCTGAGTGGTATCACCCTGGGGCTCAACCACCAGTCCAACGGCCAGTCCGACCCCCGCTCCCGCAGCTGGAACCGGCTCAAGGCATCGGCGGCCTACAGCTATAACCGCTGGCTGTTTATGGTGGAGCCCTGGTACCGGCTGCCCGAGAGCCGCAGTGACGACGATAACCCCGATATCGAGAGCTACCTTGGCTACGCCAATTACCGGGCGGTCTACAAGCTGTCTGACGACCGGACCTTTTCCCTGAATCTGCTGAACAATCTGCGCTCCGATAACCGAACCTCGTTAGAATTCGGTTACAGCTTTCCGATAGGCGACACCCTGAAAGGCTTTGTCCATTATTACAACGGCTACGGGGAAAGTCTGATCGACTACAACGAGCGGATTGAGCGGATTGGTCTGGGTATCATGCTGAACGACTGGCTCTGATACGCCTGCCTGAGACTCAGGGGCGGCGCCCGGCCGGGCCGCCCCGCGGTCTGTGACGGTTTATTCGGCGGCCGAAGACTGCAGCTGGATATAATTCTGCAGGCCCATCTGGGCAATCATTTCGAGCTGGGTTTCGAGCCAGTCGATGTGTTCCTCTTCGCTGTCGAGGATGCCGCGGAACAACTCGCGGCTGGTGAAGTCCTGCACCTGTTCGCAATAAATGACCGCTTCTTTGAGATCTGCGTGGGCCGTGTATTCAAGTTTCAGATCGCACTCGATCATTTCCTGGACGTTCTCACCGATCAGCAGCTTGTTGAGATCCTGCAGGTTGGGCAGGCCTTCCAGAAACAGGATTCGCTCAATCAGCTGATCGGCGTGTTTCATCTCATCGATGGACTCTTCGTACTCCTTGGCGGCCAGTTTGGTGATGCCCCAGTCCTTATACATACGGGAGTGCAGGAAATACTGGTTGATGGCGGTCAGCTCGTTGGCGAGGACCTTATTGAGGTGCTGGATAACTTTTTTATCGCCTTTCATAACCGTAATCCTTTTCAATGGGGTGCAGTTACCCCCTAGGATAGCCGGTTTGGCACTGATAAAAAATTTCCGATGGGAAGCTGGTGCAGTTGGGAATGAAGCTCGAACAGCCGCTTAGTTGCTTCGGCAGGGAATCAGGCGGGCTGAGCGAGCATGCTGGCCAGGGCAAGGTAGTCTGGTGAACGGGATTCCCGAAGGATTTCCCGGGCTGTGCAGGCACACCGGCCGCACTGGCGGCCTACCCCAAGCTCTTTGCCCAGCTGGCGCATGGAGCTTACGCCATTCTCTGCCGCTTCGCGGATGTCCCGGTCTGTTACGCCAAAACACAAGCAAACATACATGGTGTGTTCTCACTAACAACTAAGAAGTTAGTGATAATTATTGTCATTCACAATCAGGAATGCAACCCCTTACGATGAAAACTTTGTTGAGCAAGGTTACCGCGGGGTGTTCCGGGTCAGGTTACGCGATCCGTTGTCGGTGACCACCAGGTTGTCCTCAATCCGGATACCGCCACAACCCCTGAGTTCATCGATCAGCGCCCGGTCCAGATATCGTGCCAGCGGGCCTGCCAGCAACGGTTCAAGCAGAGACGGGATGAAATAGAGCCCCGGCTCAATGGTGACCACCATGCCCGTTTCCAGGGTACGGGTCAGGCGCAGGAAAGGCGCGTCATCCGGAGGAGATGTGGGTTTGCCGGCGACGTCGTGCACCTGAACCCCAAGGAAGTGGCCAATACCGTGGGGAAAGAAAGCATGGGTAATTCCCTCTTTCACCATGTCCTCTTCGCCCAGCCCCCGGACCAGACCGGAGGCGGACAACAACGCAGCAATGCCCTGATGGGCCTTGCGATGAATGGCCAGATACTCCACCCCGGGCGCTACCATATCGCACAGCCGGCGCTGCACACGTTCCAGACCGTGTATCAGCGCGGCAAACCTTGGTTCCTCCGGCGCTGCGCTGGTGCGGGTGATATCCGAGCAGTAACCCCGATACCGGACCCCGGCATCGATCAGCAGACTCCGGAGCTGCCGGGGAGCCTGGGTATCGTAATACTGGTAATGCAGGGTACCGGCATGTTCGTTCACGCCGATGATGCTGTGGTAAGGCGCATCGGCCTCCCGCTGACCGGTGGCCTGCTGGTAACAGAGACTGATGCCGAACTCGCTCTCCCCCGCCAGAAAAGCGTCTCGCGCGGCATCATGGCCCAGCAACGCCAGCCGGTTGGCCTCGGCCAGGCATTCGATCTCGTAAGGGGTTTTGTGAACACGGGCTTCGGCCACTGCAGCCAGCAGGCCCGGCGGGTTATGCTCCCCCGGTACACCGTCGAGCACCCGCGGATCACCCAGTACCGCCATCACGCCGGGGCCCTGCAGGGCCGGCGCCCGGGACTCCTCACAGTAGTGCAGCTCCAGACAATCCCGCCACGGCCCCGCCGGCAATTCCGGATGCGCATGCCAGTAATCGACCGGCTGGTAAACCCACAGCACGGGCTTTTCGCCGGGCCGGATCAATAGCCAGCTGTGTTCCTGTCCGGCAAGGCCGGTCCAGTGCAGGAACGGGCCATAACCGTGAAATACGTAGGTCTGATCGTCCCCGTAGCGGTAGGGTGCGGCGCCAGAGGCAATCAGGAGGGCGTCATAACCGTGGGCGGCCATGGCCCCCTCATAACGCCGCTGCAGCTCCTGAAGGTGAGCCGGCTGAAGGGACAGAATCGAGTGTTGTGACATGGTGGATTTCCAGTTGTTTCCAGAGATGAAGAATGTCGTCGGAACGGGCGTTACGTAACCGGATCAGCCGTATTTCCAGTGGAATGTCCCAGTCTGGGTCTCCGGCCCGGACCAGCCGGCCAAACTGTTCACTTTTCTCCGTCATCCGGTGGGGTAACCAGCCCATTCCAAACCCCTGCTTGACCAGCGCCTTGATACTGGAGGACTGGGTGTTTTCGTTCAGTGGCAAAAGACTGGCCGCCAGCTTGTTCCGTGACAGGTGACCCTCAATGGCCGACTGCAGGAATCCACGGCTGTGATAGGCAATGAGCGGTACCGGTTGCCCGGCACTGCCGGGCAAGGGATAACGTGGCGCCCCCTGCTCATCCGAGATGCTTACCGGAATCAACGTCTCACAGGCGATGGTTTGCCACTGGAATGTATCGCTGGCCAGACGATCGCCCCAGGGCAGATCCGGATGCCAGTAGCACAACACCAGATCGCAGGCACCGTTTTCCAGTTCATCCAGAAACTGCTCCCCCACCCAGCTGGTCGCGGTCAGGTTCAGCTGAAGCCGCTCGGCAATACCGGCCTCCCGGGCCCAGCCGTTATAAAAATGGGAGAACAGGCCCTGGGTGGAGCCAACACTGATGCGGGCCGAGGCCTCGGCATCCAGGGCGGCGATACGGTCCCGGGTATCGCGCACATCGCGGGTAACCCTTTGACACAATTCCTGAAACACTTCCCCGGCAGGGGTCAGCGACAATGGAAGTGTCTGCCGGTTGATCAGTGTGGTGCCCATGGTTTCTTCCAGGAGTTTGATACGCCGGCTGAACGTGGGCTGGCTCACGTGCTGCTGTTCCGCCGCACGCGAGAAATGGCGCGTTCGCGCCAGCGCCAGAAAGTCTTCCATCCAACGTATTTCCATGAGCTCCCCTGGAGGTGGGCGTTATTAACGGCCGGCAGGCTGTTGGCAGCATGATAGCTCAACAACGGCCCACTCTTACAAACGCCGCTCCTCAACCGCATGGCAGGCGACCTGGCCCCCGCCCTCGGTTGCGATCAGCTGCGGAACTTCCTGCCGGCAGCGCTCGTTCGCATAAGGACAGCGGCCATGGAAGACGCAACCAGGCGGCAGGTTAACCGGTGTTGGCACCTCACCCTGTAAACGGATGTGATTCGGGCGCTGATCTTCGAGTTTCGGGATCGCCGAGAGCAGGGCCTGGGTGTACGGATGCCGCGGGCTGGCAAAAAGCGCTGCGGTTGG
>Ga0209075_1004837_pt1 | contig 10608 bp, 13 predicted proteins | sample Stecom2011_FD_187523 | JGI IMG/M metagenome (GOLD analysis project Ga0209075, IMG submission 187523) | Agricultural soil microbial communities from Utah to study Nitrogen management - Steer compost 2011 (SPAdes) (version 2) | ecosystem: Environmental > Terrestrial > Soil > Agricultural land...
TTTGGACAGCCGCAGGCTGCCCGCAGGGCGAGTGCCTGGATGGCACGAGTCAGTGTAGGTCATCTAAAATAATCGATGATTTACCACGGCAACAACGATACACACCTCACAAACCCGCCGTAAATACATCCATGTAGGCTCGATTTCCACATCGATCCCCAGGACGGGGTGAATGCCGGTTGCGTATGGAACGAAAACCGGCCCTGTGGCAAACGGTCTACTCTATGTATATTATTTCTCGCCCTTGTACTGTCTGAAATTCCAAGTTTTTCGTAGGGGCGCTTTTTAAGCGCCCGCAAGGCAAGACTCAATTACAAGATCCAATCAAAATCAATAAATACGAAGCTGCCCGAAATAATCGTAAGTTTTCGTAGGGGCGCTTTGTAGTAGGGGCGCTTTTTAAGCGCCCGCAAGACAAGACTCAATTACAAGATCCAATCAAAATCAATAAAAAAGCCCCATGGATTTTATCCCACAGGGCTTATGTTACTTATTGAATGCTAATAGATTTATTGAATGCTAATAGATTTCACAGTTCACTACTTGAAGTCACTATCTTTACTACATGCACATTAGATTTTTTCATGGTGGGGTTTAGCGCCCTCATTTCAGGGCCTAACTTTGCCAACTCACTGGCACGATTGCTTGGAGAAGGGTGAGTGCTTAAGAATGCTGGAGTACCACCGCCGCCGGCGCTTTCCATTTTCTTCCAAAGGCTTACTGCCGCTTCTGGTGCGTAGCCAGCGCGTGCGGCCAACTCAATGCCTATACGGTCAGCTTCAGACTCAGCAGTGCGGCTATTTGGAAGTTCTAGCGCAAGTTTGGCGGCCATTGCTGCACTACCAAGGGCTATTTGGTTGCCTTCTACTGCTTGAGCGGTCACTGCCAAACCGGCATTCATAAGAGTGGCTCGTGACATGCGTTCTGCTGTGTGGTTCGCAAGTGCGTGGGCAATTTCATGCCCCATTATTTGTGCAATTTCATCATCACTTAGTTCTAGTTGAATAACTATACCGCTGTAAATGGCCATACGTCCGCCGGCCATGCACCAGGCATTTAGCGTTTCTGGATCATCAATGATGGCTACACTCCAACGCCAGTCTTTGCTTTCAGGATACTTAACAACGGCTTCAGAAATTAAACGACCACTAATACTACGAATTCTATTTACCCAAGCTGGGTCCGTAAGCAGTTTTTTGTTGGTATCCAGCTCATGCATAGTGCTCATATAGGCTTTTTCAGATTCAACTATGGCTGACTTAGGTGACACAATCATTAATTGTGACCGGCCCGTGGGGCTAGTTGAACAAGCTGTTAAAATGGAAGTAAGGACCAACAGCAGTAGCCATGGTTTCATTGATAAACTCCGATGGTAAATAGAAAAGAGATTTATTTTGCCTGATTTAACCTGTTAATACACTAGTGTTTACAGGTATAACTAGCACTCACTCGAATAATAATATTATAAGGTCATGTATGAGAAAAACACTGCTATTAACCCTTCCTTTGTTTTTGGTATTTCTGTTTGGCGGCTTAATAGGAAATTACGCCGAAGTAGGTCAATGGCTTTATAACAGCAGTATGGCAATGGAGTCTAAGTCAGCTGGGCTAGAAGCAAGAAAAGCGGATATTGGTGAAATGGAAATGTCTTACTATATTCATGAAAATTTTGCTAAGCCGACGCTTGTTATGCTGCATGGTTATAGTTCAGACAAAAATGTTTGGATACGTTTTGCTAAGCACTTTGCTGAAGACTACCAAATTGTAATCCCTGATTTAGCCGGACATGGTGAGACTCCTTATGATGAAAGTTGGAGTTACAGCATGCCCGCTCAGGCTAAACGAGTGGTCGCATTAATGGATGAATTAAATATCGAGCAAGCACACTTTATTGGGAATTCTATGGGTGGATTTTTAACGGCAACTTTAGCTATTCAATACCCTGATAAAACTCTGTCAGCTGTAATGATCGACGCTGCCGGCGTTATGTCACCAGAGCCAAGTGATTTATATAAAATGATAGAACAGGGTAATAATCCGTTTTTAGTCACTAACCGCCAAGAGTTTGATAAGTTTTTTGCGATGACCATGCACAAACGTCCATTTATGCCTGATATTGCCATAGAGGCTATTAGTAAAAAGTACATAAACAGTCGTGAGCAGTTAGCAAAAATATTTGATGACTTCTCACAAAGTGACTTGGTTGAAGATGACTTGGATAAAATTATTGCACCAGCCATGGTTTGGTGGGGTGATAAAGACCGCTTGTTAGACGTCAGTGCCGTGCCTTTGTGGGAAGCAGGTATTGCTAATGTGCAAACGCATATTTTTGAAGACGTAGGTCATATGCCGATGATAGAGGTTCCAAAAGAATCAGCACGTATTTATCATGAGTTTTTAGACAAACTTTAAGATTTTCCCTATCTGCTCTATTTATACAGTGCTATTCTGAGTGAAGCGCTAGGTTATACCGGAGTATCCACTATGAGTAAGTATCGAATAGAGCACGATAGTATGGGCGAGTTAAGGGTTCCGCTAGAAGCCCTTTACGGCGCACAAACTCAACGTGCAATAAATAACTTCCCTATCAGTGGCAAACCCATGCCCTTGGCTTTTATTAAGTCGCTTCTAAAAATAAAGAAAGCAGTGGCTTTAGCGAACCATGAGCTAGGCGAGCTTGACCCTGAAATTGCTAATGCAATTTGTGCAGCAGTTGAGTCATTGCTTGCAGACGAACAGTTGCTGCAACACTTTCCTATTGATGTATTTCAAACGGGATCTGGTACTAGCACCAATATGAATGCTAATGAAGTGTTAGCTAACTTAGCTTCTAAAGCATTAGGCAAGGAAGTAAGCCCTAATGATCATGTGAACTGCGGCCAGAGTAGTAATGATACTATCCCCACTGCAATTCATGTCAGTGCTGCTTTATTGTTGGCGCAACAACTTATCCCTGCGTTAGTGCACTTACAGTTAAGCATAGAAAATAAAGCGAAGACGTTAAAGGACTACGTGAAGACTGGGCGAACACACTTAATGGATGCGCTGCCGGTTCGAATGGATCAAAGCTTATTAGCTTGGGCAGCTCAGATTCAACAAAATATTGAAAACTTAAAGCAATTCCAACCGGTAATACAAACCGTCGCTCAAGGCGGAACTGCTGTAGGTACCGGAGTGAATGCGCACCCTAATCTGGCGAGTGTATTTTGCCAACAGCTTAATAAGCTGACCCAGTTAACTTTTACTCCTGCTGCGAATAAATTCGCCTTGATTGCGAGTCAAGATACAGCAGTGGCTTTATCAGGCTTATTAAAGGCGACTTCAGTCAGTCTTATGAAGATAGCTAATGATCTGCGCTGGATGAATTCAGGGCCATTGTCGGGGATAGCTGAAATATCTTTGCCTGCATTGCAACCGGGCTCTTCTATTATGCCGGGCAAGGTGAACCCAGTAATCCCAGAGGCCACCGCCATGGTGGCGGCTCAAGTTATTGGTAATGACGCTGCCATTACTATAGCGGGTCAGTCGGGTAACTTTGAGTTGAATGTCATGTTGCCACTGGTAGCAAGCAACCTCTGTGAAAGCATAGAGTTGCTTGCCAATGTCAGTCGCTTACTGGCAGATGAGTCAATTGATGGCTTTACGGTCAACGAAGAGAGCTTGACCAAAGCGTTAGCGAGAAATCCAATTTTAGTTACCGCTTTGAATCCTATCATTGGTTATAACAAAGCAGCTGAAATCGCTAAGCAGGCCTATGCTGAAAAAAGAGCCATTATAGATGTTGCTGTTGAAAATACAGACTTGTCGAAGGAAGAGTTAGAAAGATTGTTAGACCCTAAGCGGTTAACTGAAAACGAATAACTCTGAGCGAACAGTTTTACAGATAGTAGCGCTGATGGCACCAAATAACCCCTGAAACTAATGGATGGTTTATACAAGAGTCTGCAGTACAGCGAAACTTTTCTATACGGGCTTGTGAGGCCGCAATAATCTCTGACTGGCCACGGTAGCCGTGCTGGCATAACTCTTTACTGCGTTTTTGCCAGTGCTCCTGCATACGCAGTAACTCTTGTTCTTTATTAACCAATAAATTAGGTTTGCCACCTTGAACTTCAACGACATAAACACCGGGCGATACTTCCTCGTCTAAGTAGCCTGGGGTGTAGTCATAGTCTGAAGGCTTTTCAGCAGCTTTGTAAGGCGTGACTGTACAAGCGCTTAAAAAGCCTAAAAGCATAATAATAAAGTAAGTGCGCAATGCCAGCATGATTTAACTTTGTGGGAGCAAATAGCCTATTTTGCCCAAGCAATGGCAAAGGGTAAAGGGCTAAGCGCTATTGAGAGGTTAAATAAGCAAAATGAGCATGGGTTAATTGTGCCAAGTCACTAGGGCTTAGCTCAATTTCTAGTCCGCGCTTGCCCGCGCTTACGTTTATATATTCAAAATGTTCTGCGCTTTGGTCAATAACAGTAGGTAAACGCTTTTTCTGAGCAATGGGGCTTATGCCACCCACTATGTAACCGGTCGTTTTTTCAGCAAGTTTAGGGTCTGCCATTTCAGCTTTTTTGGCTTTTAAAGCTTTGGCGATGGCTTTTAAGCTTAATTGGTGCGAAACAGGAATAACGGCCACTGCTAAGTTACTCGGCTGGCCATTTAAGCTGACCAATAAAGTTTTAAAAACCTGCGCTGGATCTATACCAAGCGCATTGGCGGCTTCTTCACCATAAGATTGAGCGGCAGGATCGTGATGGTATTCGTGCAGCTTAAAAATAATCCCAGATTTCTTAGCAAGTTTAATAGCGGGCGTCATGTGGTTTCTTCTAAAGCCAAAGTTAGCTCAAAGCGTGCCACAGTCCCTTTTACGGTGGTGACTTGCTCAGTAAACATCGTAAAAGGGCGTACCCACAAACCATAATCGCCATAAAGCGCTTTGTATAACACCAGCCATTCTGCAGATTCACTATGCTGAACCAGATCAAGGACTTGGTATTGGGCACCTTTATAGTGACGATAGATACCCCGGGTTAAATAAGGTTTATTCATTTTATTTAAGTTGAAAGCGAACTTGCACTTGACCACTGATGGTTTGTTTTTGTAGCAACATAGGTGCCGGTGCTGCTTCGATGTTAACGGCACTTTTAAGCATATGCATTTCAGACCTTAGTGGTGTAAAGCGTTGGCTTTGCTCGTTAATACTTATTACTTTTCCTAGACGCATGCCGAGAGTGTTAACCATGCTTTCAGCTTTTTCCCTTGCCTGCTGCAGTGCTAGGTTAGTAGCCTCAAGGCTTAAAGAGGCAGGGTCATCAAAGCCGCTTTGGCTATGTTGAATATTAATGTTTTCTTGCTGTAACAGCTGATGTAAAAGAGAAGTATGGTTTTCTAAATCACGCAGAGTTATTTCAACATTGCGAGAGACTTTTTCCCCACGCAAGTTGCGTTGATTGTTTACCCAGTCGTATACGGGTTGATTAGTTAAGCGTGCCGCTTCAATGCTTTCATCTGGAATATTCAAGCCTTGAGTAATACTTAATAGGGTGTTCATGGCTTGATCTACTTTGCCCTTAGCTGCACTGGCAGTTTGGTCTTCGGCGCTGACTAAAATATGTATGGTAAGGAAATCTGGCCAGGCTTCAATCTGTCCATCACCGCTAACGTCTATGTATCGATTTTTAGCACTCGCAGGCAGCGTAAGAAACAGGGCACTGACAAGAGTCAAAATAAGAGCAAACTGTTTGTTTTTCATAATAGGGTTCCCTAAAGAGTAAGCAGGCTTAGAAGTGTAAAAAGCCTTTATGTTCCGGCAGCAGTATTTTTTGCTTATTTTTAAGTAGTAATACAGGCTCTTGCGTTGCTTCTATAACCTTACCAATACAGCGTATGCCACTGTGGCTAATACTTAGGTTATCAATATCGCTATGAAGCTCTTTAGGAGCGGTAAATAATAATTGATAATCGTCACCACCAGTAAGACAAGTCACCCATTGTGAGTCACTTTGATCAACTGCCGTGGGTATATACTCGGCCTCTAGGGCAAGGCAAACATTAGACGCTCTGGCAATGTGTGCAGCATCTTGGAGTAAGCCATCAGAAATATCCATGCAGCTGGTGGCAAGGTCAAGAAGCTTTATGGCTAATGGAATTTGTATATTAGGGAAGTAATAATGCTTCGCCAGCCCTGAAATATCATCAGGTCGATCAAGCACCTGAGCTAACGCTAAAGCACCTCGCCCAATGGTATCGGATACCCAGACATCGTCGCCTACTTGGGCGCCGTCTCTGCGCAGAGATTTACCGTCTGGAACCCAACCAAATACAGCCATGCTAATGACGAGCTCTGAGCCTTTAGTGGTATCCCCACCCAGTAAGCTAATATTCATTGCATGCGCACAGTTTTTAAGGCCTTGGCTAAATTGAATAAGCCAGTCGGAATTTGCACTCGGCAGAGTAAGCCCTATATGAAATCCGTAAGGCAGGGCGCCCATGGCGGCTAAGTCTGAAGTGGCACAACGTAAACAACGCTCGGCAATTAGGTCGGCAGGGGCATTAGCAGGGAAGTGAATGTTGGCAACAAAGGTATCGATGCTTTGTGCTAAAGAGTGCTGTTTAGGTGGGGTGACAACAGAGCAGTCGTCACCCACAGCCACAACAGTGTTCTTATGCAGTGGAAAGCCTTGGCTAAAAAACTGCTTAATCAATGCAAATTCATTGGCTGATTGAGCGCTCATCTTCCTAAGCTCCACTGTTTGCTTAACGAGAACCGCGAATCTCTACTTGGCGTTCACGCTGGGCAAGTTTGTCTAACACACCGTTAATAAACTTGTGTCCATCAGTGGCACCAAACTTTTTGGTTAGCTCGATGGCTTCGTTAATGACCACTTTGTAAGGTACATCGATTCGATAGATCATTTCATAAGCGCCTAAACGAACTATGGCAAGTTCTACTGGCGTCATCTCATCAAGGCGACGGTCCAGCAAAGGCGATATTTTATCATCTAGGCTTTTCTTTTCGCGTGGAATGCCATGCAAAACATCGTGAAAATATTCACCGTCTACTTTGCTCATGTCATTGTCGGCACGAAATTCGGCTTCGATGGTGATTAGGTCAGCTCCTGCCAGTTGCCATTGGTACAGTGCTTGTACCGCATAATGCCGAGCCTTACGACGGGCTGCGGGGGTGGCTTTTGACATGAATTAGTCTTCCATTGCTTGTAGTAAAGAAACCATTTCAAAGGCAGTCATAGCGGCTTCTTCGCCTTTATTTCCTGCTTTGGTACCGGCACGTTCAATTGCTTGCTCAATAGTATCTACAGTTAGCACGCCAAAGGTAATGGGGATACCAGTGCTAAGAGAAGTAGAGGTCAAGCCACTAACACATTCGCCAGCTACGTATTCAAAGTGTGGCGTACCACCACGAATTACAGCACCTAGAGCAATAATGGCGTCGTACTTGTCAGACTCTGCCGCTGCTTTAGCAATCAGTGGAATTTCAAAGGCACCGGGAGCACGAATAATAGTGATCTGATTCTCACTAACGCCATGGCGCATCAATGAATCAACAGCACCTTCTAGTAGGCTTTCAACCACAAAAGAATTCCAACGACCAACGATAATGGCGTAGTGGCCATCGTTTGGTGTTAGGTTGCCTTCAATTACTTCAATATGTTTCATAGTCTGTTCCTAAAATTATTCATTAAAAGGGATGTATTCAGTAATTTCTAAGTTAAAGCCAGAAATACCACCGTATTTAATTTCTGAGCTTAACAAGCGCATTTTACGTACATTCAACTCACGTAAGATTTGTGAGCCGGTACCAATGGTTAAAAACGCACCCGGAGAGTCTATGTTTACCGCACGCTGAGCCTTAGGCTGGCCTAACAGCAAACTCACTTGGTCGTCGATATCATCACCGGCACTGGGTGAAAGCATAACGATAACGCCCTTGCCTTCATCGGCAATACGCTTCATAGCTTGGCGGGTAGACCAACTGTCTGAGTGTGGGTAGAGCGCACCAAAAGCATCACGCAACAAGTTTTTGTTTTGTACACGTACTAATACTGGCTCGTCCTCAGTGATCTCACCGTGGGTTAAGGCTATATGCGTTTCTTCTTGTACACGGTCAAAGAAGCGGTGCAAGGTGAATTCGCCGAATTCAGTTTGAATCAAGTCGGAGCTGATTTTCTCAACGGTCTTTTCATTCGACATGCGGTAATGAATAAGATCAGAGATGGTGCCAATTTTGATACCGTGTTTTTGTGCAAAAGCTTCTAATTCAGGGCGACGCGCCATAGTGCCGTCAGGATTCATTACTTCAATAATGGCCGCAGCAGGAATTAAACCCGCTAAACGAGCAAGGTCGCAACCAGCTTCAGTGTGACCAGCACGACTTAAAACACCACCGTCACGAGCACGCAGCGGGAATATGTGGCCAGGCTGAACTATATCTTCTGGTTTAGACATAGGGCTCACAGCAGCTAAAATGGTAGTGGCGCGGTCGTAGGCGGAAATACCCGTGGTAACGCCTTCAGCGGCTTCAATAGACACCGTAAAAGGAGTGCCATATTTAGAGCCGTTGCCGCCACTGACCATTGAAGGTAAGCCAAGAAAATCACAGCGTTCACCGGTTAAGGTTAAGCAAATTAAGCCGCGGGCTTCACCGGCCATAAAATTAATGATTTCTGGTGTGACTTTTTCGGCAGCAACAATAATATCGCCTTCGTTCTCACGGTCTTCATCGTCCATAAGAATGACCATTTTGCCTTGTTGAATATCGGCAATAATTTCTTCGATTGTATTTAAGGACATAGGAACCCGTTTGATATAAATAAATTAAATGTAAGTAACAGCGTTTAAGTTTAACGTCAGCCTGATGTCGTCACCGACCATGCGTATGTCTTGCCACTGGCCGCGTACTTGTTGTGACATTTTTTCCAGCTCCAAGCTAGCCAAAGGTCGGGCATTGCTGCCTAACAGGGTTGGCGCACAATAGAGTACTAGCTCTTGCACCAAACTTTGTTTAATAAAAGCCCCAGCCAGTTGTGCGCCGGTTTCTACCAAAACATTATTACAGCCAAGTTGTCCCAGCTTTTCTAACAATGCCGTTAGGTTAACTTTACCGTCTTGGCTGCTTGGGCTTTGCCAAACAGTTAAAGCACCTAGGCGTTGCGCTCGGGCAATATTAACTAAACGAGCATCTGTGACAGCGATAAGTATATCGCCAGCTTGTTGAAATATTTTTTCGTTGCCGCTTAAGCGTTGCTGACCGTCAATAATAACACGTAATGGTTGCCGCCAAAGCTTTGCGTCCAATTTAAGCCCTGATTCTGCCGGTCTTACTGTCATGGAAGGGTCGTCAATTAAGACAGAGTCTGCACCGGTAAGAATAGCGCAGCTTTGAGCACGTAAACGCTGTACGTCTTGGCGAGCTGCTGGGCCTGTAATCCACTGGCTTTCACCGCTGGCCATAGCAGTGCGACCATCGAGGCTTTGCGCTAATTTTATTTGAACTTTAGGCAAGCCTGTTTGCATACGCTGAATAAAACCAGCGTTTAAGTCTTGTGCCTGCTTTTCTAAGCAAGGAGTGATAACTTCAATGCCCGCTTGCGCTAATAGCTTGTAGCCTGTTCCTGATACTTTAGGGTTAGGGTCTGCACAAGCGCCAACTACTGTTTTAACGCCAGCGTCTATTAAAGCTTGTGCGCAGGGCGGGGTAAGACCGAAATGACTGCAAGGCTCTAAAGTAACGTAAGCAATAGCGCCTTGTGCATTACTGCCCGCTTGCGCTAAAGCGTTCACTTCAGCGTGAGGCTCACCTGCTTTTTGATGCCAGCCTTCGCCAATTATTTTATCGTCTTTTACAATAACGCAGCCCACTCTAGGGTTAGGGCTGGTGGAATAGATACCTAAGCGGGCAAGCTGTAAAGCTCGCGACATGTAGAGTTCATGGCTCATTCTTCACCTGTGTGGCGAACGGGAGATAATAGTTCTATCTCTGCACGAAACTCATCCAAGTCTTTAAAACTACGGTAAACAGAAGCAAAGCGAACATAAGCGACCTGGTCTAATTGGCGTAACTCATTCATAACGAACTCGCCGAGCTTATGGCTATTAATTTCACGCTCGCCCGAACTGCGTAGTTGTTGTTTGATGCGAGCAATAGCGGCTTCAACGTCTTCAACACTGACAGGTCGCTTTTCTAAAGCGCGCTGAATACCTGAGCGTAATTTGTCTTCATTGAAAGGTTGGCGTGTGCCATTTTGTTTAATGATGCGAGGCATGACTAACTCGGCGCTTTCAAAAGTAGTAAAGCGCTCACCACAACTATGACACTCACGACGACGACGGATCTGATCACCGTTAGCAACTAAGCGCGAGTCGATCACTTTTGTATCTAGGAAAGTGCAAAATGGGCAATGCATAGTTAAAGAGCAGTCAAGGGAAAGGTAGGTTGATTTTAAGAGATTTAGCGCAGAACTTCCAGCCCTCTAATAAAAACGGGGTTATTAGTAAACCCCGTTGGATAAAAAATTATTATTTGGCTCGCTTTGGATTTTTTATTTGATCGTAAAGCAGGCCACCTTCGCCTAACAGTTTTTCTCGCCAGTCAT
>Ga0209075_1004838_pt1 | contig 10608 bp, 8 predicted proteins | sample Stecom2011_FD_187523 | JGI IMG/M metagenome (GOLD analysis project Ga0209075, IMG submission 187523) | Agricultural soil microbial communities from Utah to study Nitrogen management - Steer compost 2011 (SPAdes) (version 2) | ecosystem: Environmental > Terrestrial > Soil > Agricultural land...
TTATTTATACTTATGCAACTCCCGAGTTTTTATTGGTTGCCAATCCTCGTATAGATTTAAAAGAGGATGCAATGACAGAATTTATGGTACTAACAGAATACAAGCCAGCCATCAACGAAGAATGGTCTTTATACACACGTTTACAAGGTTTGTATGGCTTTATGGTCGATAACAGTGACCACGCCAGAAGTTACATTGTTTTACGAGCGGGTGTTACTTATAAAGATTTTACTTTTGGTGCAGGAGCAAATTTTGATTGGTATGGACCTACTAAACATTATGAAACCAATATTGGTGCCTTTATTTCAGTGCCTTTGTTTTAACCACAAGGAAGCGATACAACGTCTTCCTTATTTATTTTGGGACAAATACAAAGGAGTGATTTGTAGCCAAAGTCAATTACACAAAAATGTCGCTTAATTTAAACTTATATTTGCATGTTCAACTTATTTGTCATTCAATTTACTTCTAAACCTAGAATATCCAAAATAAATGGTCAAACCAATTAGCAACCAAACCGAAAAATAAATCCAATTCCAAATGGTTAGCTCCGCCATCATGTAAAAACAACAAATCAAACCCAACATTGGAATTAAAGATAAGTTCTTTTTAAAACTCCATGCACAAAAACCTATCATCGAAATTAAAAACAACCACATTGGAATTTTGTGTTTAAACAATTCGAATCCTGTTTCAAATTTCAATTCCTCTGTTATAGGCGCATTTTCAATAAAAACAACATAATCATCTAAAGATGTATTCCTTAAATGTTGCAACATTGCATCTAAATCAAAATTATAGTCTGAAGCGATGATTTGGTTTGTCTCTAAATACAAAAGCATTTGCTCTGATTCAGAAGCTGATAATTTGGTAACCAAATCAGTCGTTGCATATACTTGGGGCGTGTTTTTTACAAATTGCTCCACTCCTACTTTGTTCCAAACAAAACTCATTATCAAGGCCATCACAAACCCAATCGGCAAAACATATTTTCCGTTGATATAAGGAATACGAAACGAACCCCTTGGGATGTCTTTATCTTGCAATACCAATACTCCCGCACATACCAATGAAAATGCAAACAAGGTTCCGATGCTACATAAATCCGTAACCATGGTCAAATTCATAAACAAAGCTGGAATAGCAACTACAAAACCAGTAACGATGGTCGCAAATGAAGGAGTTTTGTAGCGCGGATGAATTTTTGAAAACCTCGACGGAAGCAAACCATCTCGACTCATACTCATCCATATACGTGGTTGTCCCATTTGAAAAACTAAAAGCACACTTGCCATCGCCACGACTGCACTTACTGCAATAATGCCTGCCAACCATTTCAGGTCTAATCGTTCAAAAACAAACGCCAAAGGATCTCCAACATTAAGCTCACTGTAGTTTACCATTCCTGTCAAAACCAACGCAATAGCAATGTATAATAAAGTACAAATCACAATTGACCAAATCATACTGCGTGGCAAATCTCTTTGCGGATTTTTACACTCTTCTGCTGTAGTTGAAATTGCATCAAATCCAATATAAGCAAAAAAGACCGCTGAAACACCTTTCAAAACTCCTGTAAAACCATTGGGTACAAAAGGATCCCAATTGTCAACATCTACATAAAATATACCAACAACAAGTATCAATAGAATCACTGCTAGCTTGATCCATACCATTATATTAGAAGCACTTCGCGACTCTCTTATCCCTCTATAAACCAGCCAGGTAATAAAAAAGATAATACCTAAAGCAGGTATATCGGCAACAAAATGAAAACCACCTACCCGGGGTGCTGTAGTCCATGCTGTATGTGCTATTTGAAGTTGTTTGGGCAAATTTTCAAATGCTTTACCATTTTCCATCAACGCAACAGCATCTTTAAAACCATTTTGAGCGGAAAGATAATCCATTTGAATCCAATGTGGCAGATGAATTCCAATATTATCTAGCAAACCAGTAAAATAATCGCTCCAAGAAATAGCTAACGTAATATTCCCAATCGCATATTCCATGATTAAAGACCAACCAATAATCCAAGCAATTACTTCACCAAACGCCACATAACTATACGTATAAGCACTCCCAGAAACAGGAACCATTGAAGCAAACTCAGCATATGCCAGCGCAGCAAACCCACAGGCCAAACCTGTGAAAATAAACAAAAAAACAACCCCCGGACCACCGTCGTAAGCAGCCTGACCAATCGTACTGAAAACACCAGCACCAACAATTGCAGCGATACCAAAGAAAATCAAATCCTTCTGAGTTAAATACCTTCCAAGTCCCTGAGCTTTCTCTTCATTCTTTTGGAGATTGTCAAGAATATCTTGAACGCTCTTTTTCCGAAATAAATCCATCCAAATTAATTTATAGTGTGATAAATGTATGGAACATCATTTTTTTATTCAATTATATTGCTTATTTTAGAAAAACCACTTCTATCTATAACAAATGTAATTTCAATAAATAAAACTTATAATTGCATAAAAACAAACAATCATGATTAAACAGTTTCATCAAATATAGGTCGTATATTTGCAATAGAAAATTTAAACATAAACAATTTATTAACATATTAAATTAATAACTATGGCTTTAGTAGGTAAACAATTTCCAAACATCACTGTTGATGCAATCTCTGAAATGGGCGACGATTTAAGAATCAATGTATTAGAAGAGGCAACAAAAAATAACAAAAAAGTATTGTTATTCTGGTATCCAAAAGATTTTACTTTTGTGTGTCCAACAGAACTACATGCTTTCCAAGCTGCTCTACCTGAATTCGAGAAAAGAAACACAATGGTAATTGGTGCTTCTTGTGACACAAATGAAGTACATTTTGCTTGGTTAAACACAGCAAAAGACAACGGTGGAATCGAAGGAGTTACTTATCCGCTTTTGGCTGATACAACAAGAAATTTGTCAAGCGTTTTAGGCATTTTGGACGTAACCAGCGAGGAATATAACGAAGAGCTAGACGCTATTCAAATCGAAGGTTCAAACGTAACTTTCCGTGCAACTTACTTGATCGACGAAACGGGAAAAATTTTCCACGAATCTGTAAATGATATGCCTTTGGGACGTAACGTAAACGAATATTTGAGATTGATAGATGCCTATACCCACGTTCAAACTCATGGTGAAGTTTGTCCTGCAAACTGGGAAGAAGGTAAAGAAGCGATGAATGCTGATAGAAAATCTACAGCTGAATATTTAGCTAATAACTAAAACAAAATACAGATTTAAGGTTCTGTAAAAAAGAACCTTAAATCTATTTAACTAAATAAAAACTTTAATATTAACCTTTAAGCAAAATAATTATGTTGACCGAATTAGATAAAGACAATTTACAAGAAATCATCTCATCAAATAATAAAGTAGCTGTTCAGTTTTCGGCTTCTTGGTGTGGAAACTGCCGCATCATGAAACCAAAATTCAAAAAAATGGCAAATGAAACAGAAGGAATCAAATTTGTAGTGGTGGACGCAGAAAAATTTCCTGAATCAAGAAAACTGGCAAATGTATCTAACTTGCCTACTTTTGCAATATTCAATGAAGGAGCTTTGGTGGACGAAACACAAACAAATAAAACAGACGTATTGGTTGAATTAATAAATAAATTAGCTTAAAGATGAAGTTACCAATTATCAAACATCTAACAGAGTTTATCGAGGAAAACGACCAAGACTATATCAATGAAACCATCGAAGTTCTAGAAGCTCTCACCGAAGTTTCGTCGCTAAAAGATGATGAATTAGACGTAATTGGAGAGTTGATTTCCAATATGTACGGCGCCATTGAGGTAGATAAACTAATCAAAGAAGGAACTCCTAAAAAAGAAGCTCTAAACGCATTCATGAAACGTGTCTTAGGCTCCATAGACAAGTAACTCTATATTCTCTACAAAATAATTCCATCCTAAGAATTTCACTTCTTGGGATTTTTTTTGAAGCTATTTCCAGCTTTCCGCTGTATCTTTTCGTTTTTAGTAAAAAACGAAAAGGATGCCGCTGCAATCCGGGCTATTTCGAGTAAAAAAGGCGAAGTAGGTTGCCATTTATTGGAAAGTTTATAAAAAAATCATTCTTAACTACTTATGATTCTAATAATCAGAAATATGAATCCAAGACAAGTATCGAACCCAGATTATTAATACATACAAATCCTGATCCTAAAAATATAAAATCAAGTCAACAAGTTTCTCTAAGTTTAGTTAAGGGTTTAAAAAACATTCCGTTTTTTGTAACAAAACCTAAAAACAACTACTTACTAATTAAACTAAAATAGATATGAGTTTAAAAATATCTGGGTTGACCAAAACCTACAAAAACGGTGTAAAAGCACTTGATAATGTAAATTTAGAAATTGGAAAAGGAATGTTTGGTCTTTTGGGACCTAATGGTGCTGGAAAATCTTCCTTGATGCGAACAATAGCTACGCTACAATCACCTGATTCCGGAACAATCACTTTTGAAGACATCAATGTTTTACAAGACAAAAATAGTCTGCGAAAAGTATTGGGTTATTTACCCCAAGAGTTTGGAGTGTATCCCAATATGTCTGCCGAAACACTACTAGATTATTTTGCTCAATTGAAAGGAATTACAAAAAGTGACGAACGCAAAAAAATCATTAAAGAAGTATTGGAAATCACCAATTTATACGACGTACGCAACAAAAGTGTGAGCGGTTATTCGGGGGGTATGAAACAACGTTTTGGAATTGCACAATTACTACTAAACAATCCAAGATTAATCATAGTAGACGAACCAACTGCCGGTTTAGACCCTGCAGAACGTCATCGATTTTTGAATGTTTTACGCGAAATTGGAACCAATCATACTGTTATTTTTTCAACACATATAGTGGACGATGTGCGTGAATTATGCCATACATTGGCAATACTCAATGGAGGAGAAATTTTGTTTGAAGGTACACCCAACAGCGGCGAAGAATTATTGGACGGCAAAATATGGATGCGCATCATAGACCGAGATGAATTTGACGAATTCAATAGTAAATACAACATTATTTCTTCTAACTTTAATCAAGATAACACACTCAATATCCGTGTTCACAGCGAAGATCAGCCTGATGAAACATTTGTAAAAGCCAAACCTATTTTGGAAGATGTTTATTTTGTGTCATTAAAAGGTGGTTTGTAATGTTAGGAACAATTTTTAAATTTGAAACAAAACGCTGGTTCAAAAATTGGCAGTTTTACCTGTACTTCTTCTTGTTTTTTGCCCTTTCTTTTGGAATAATGGCTGGAGCAGTGGGGTATTTTGAGGCGTTTACGGTAACAACTTCATCGAATACCATAATGAACTCTCCAATCGCCATCAACAACTTGATGGGAGGAATTGCTACTTTTTTGCATTTTATTATTCCCGTGGTTATAGGAGCTACAGTTTATCGGGATTTTAAATACAATACGCATACTTTACTTTATGCCTATCCGTTTGATAAATTTCAATACCTTTTCGGAAAGTTTTTAAGCGGTTTTTTTATTACAATCATCATCACCTTTTCAATTGGATTGGGGTTTTTGTTGGCAACTTTATTGCCTTTTGCTAAACCAGACTTAATAGGTCCTATTGATTTAATGGCTTATTTTCAAAGTTATTTTGTCTTTGTAATCCCCAATATTTTCTTTATTGGTGCCTTGATTTTCATGTTAGTAACCTTAACCCGAAATCAATATATTGGTTTTATTTTCATCATCATTTTATTATTTATTCCTGGAATAATAAACGTTTTAACCACGAATGTAGATGACAAGTTTGTAGCTTCATTGTTTGAACCTTTTGGAAACATGGCATTGAATTATGTAACCAAATATTGGACTATTGAAGAACAAAACAACCTAATGATCCCGATGGATAAGGTCATTATACTAAACCGTCTGATTTGGGTTGGTGTTGGTTTTTTAGCATTGGTAGCAACTTATTTTACTTTTTCATTCAGTCACAATCCATTAACGTTTAGTAGAAAGAAAAAGGGAAGTCGTGTTGTGAAAAACAATTTTGGAAGTATTATAAAAATTAATTTGCCCAAGGTTTCTCATGATTATTCTTTTGGAGCTTACTTAAAAACTGCTTTCAATCTGTCTAAATTTGAATTTAAAAATATAGTAAAAAACTGGATTTTCATCAGTTTAATAGCTATTTTAATCATCTTTATCCTAATTTCTAGTTATAGTTTAGGTGAAATGTTCGGTACAAAAACCTATCCTGTCACTTGGAAAGTAATTGAGTTAATTAGAAATAACATCAGTCTGTTTTTGTCACTTTTGATTTATTTATTTGCTGGAGTATTGCTGAATGAGCCTCAAACAACACGAATGAATTTATTAGTTGATTCCACAGCTGTTCCGAATTGGACACTTTTATTGTCAAAATTTTTAGCTTTGGTTGCTATGGTTTGTACAGTGTTTTTAGTCGGAATTTTGTCCGGAATCTTAATTCAAACCTATTTGGGCTATTTTAATTACGAATTAGGTCACTACTTTATTGAATTCTTTGGTTTTCAACTGATTGGATATATAATTTTAATTTTATTTGCCCTTTTTATTCAATCTCTTTTTAGAAACTATTTTGTAGGCTTTTTTGTAATTATATTGATTACAAGCATGCTGAACTACACTTTGAGAAAATTAGGCATTGAATTAAATATTTTCCATTTTAATTCCGGTATGGGTTACAGCTATTCCGATATGAACGGCTATGGAACAGTTCGTGGCTATTTTTACTACAAATTGTATTGGCTATTATTCTGTTTTGTCTTGTACGGTTTTGCCTTATTACTGTGGAGAAGAGGAATTCTTTCAGGAGTTATAGAACGATTAAAAATAGTAACTCAACGATTCCGTTTGCCGATTGTAATCCCAATGTTAATAGTCTTATTTGGATTTTTAGGAATGGGCTATGCGCTTTATAATCAATTGACAAAACTACAACCTTATTATACATCTCAGGAGGTAGAAATTCAGCGCGTGGATTTTGAAAAAAATTATAAAAAATACGAAGTTTATGCACAACCACGAATTGTGGACGTAAAAGTAGATATGGATATTTATCCTGAAGAACGCAATTATCGGGCAGTCGTTCACTATCTCATGATCAACAAATCTGACAAAGCTATTGATTCTTTATTCTTAAATTATGGAAAAAGCTTTCAAGAAATTCATTTTAACAGAGATTATCAATTAGTTTTAAATGACACCGTGATGGATTTCGATATCTACCGATTGAATCAACCATTAAATCCAGGAGAAACTATAGAAGTTAGAATGCTTGTACAAAATCCATCAAACACTTGGTTAAGAGACCGTTCAGTGGTTATAGAAAACGGAACATTTATCAATAATGGAATCTTTCCTACCTTTGGATACCCGAATAATGTAGAGTTATTTGACAACGATGTACGTAAAAAATACGATTTGCCACCACGTGAGCGGATGCCTGAGCCGGATGATGAAAAGGCCCGTATGAATACGTATATTTCCGACCAAGCAGATTGGATTACATTTGAAACCACTGTGAGTACTTCACAAGATCAAATTGCGATTGCACCAGGTTACCTCCAAAAACAATGGCAAGAAAATGGACGCAATTATTTCCATTACAAAATGGATCAAAAAATGTTGAATTTTTATGCATATAATTCTGCTCGTTATGAGGTAAAAAGTGAAAAATGGAACGATGTTAATTTAGAGATTTATTACCACAAAGGTCACGAGTACAATTTGGATCGTATTATGGAATCTTTAAAAAAATCCTTGACTTATTACAGTGAAAACTTTGGACCGTATCAACATTCACAAGCTCGAATCATCGAATTTCCTAAAACAATGGGAACTTTTGCACAAGCTTTTGCCAATACCATGCCGTTTTCAGAAGCTATTGGTTTTATTGCTGATGTAGATGAGGACAACCCGAATGCTGTGGATTATCCATTCTCGGTTGTTTCCCACGAAATGGCACATCAATGGTGGGCGCATCAAGTAATTGGAGCCAATGTAAAAGGAGCTACGTTGTTGTCGGAATCCTTGTCTGAATACAGTTCATTAAAAGTATTGGAAAAAGAATATGGAAAATTCCAAATGAGAAAATTCTTGAAAGAAGCTTTAGATAGCTATTTAAGTGGAAGAACTTGGGAGTGGAAAGAAGAAAACACGTTAATGTACAATGAAAATCAACAATACATTCATTACAACAAAGGTTCATTGGTGCTTTATACAATGAGCGATTATATGGGAGAAAGAAATTTCAATAACATTTTGAAAGATTTCGTTTCCGAGAAGAAGTTTCAAGAGCCACCGTACACCAATTCCATCGAGTTTGTGAATTTGCTAAAAGAAAGGACTCCAGACAGCTTGCAATACTTGATAACAGACATGTTTGAAACCATTACTCTCTATGATAATAAAGTAGAAGAAGTAGATGTAAAACCTTTGGAAAATGGAACATACGAAGTAATTATTAGTTTTACCGTTTCAAAATACCGAAGTACTCCAAAAGGTGATCAAATATATGAGGACGAAAACGGAAAAAGTCTAAAAGGAACTTCAAATAATAAAGAAGTTCAGTCTTATCCATTGCATGATTACGTAGAAATAGGTGTTTTTGGAGCGAAAACCAAAAAAGGAAAGCACGAATACGAAAACGAATTATACAATAAAAAACATTTAATAGACAAAATCAATAATAAGATAACCATTATTGTTGATGAAAAGCCTGTTGAAGTTGGGGTGGATCCGTACAACAAACTTATTGACCGCGATTCTAATGATAATAGAAAACGTGCGAATTAGAATAAAGAACGCATCTTGAGTACACTTTAAATCACGTGCGTTTAAAAATCAAAACAAGTTATAAAACCTGTAAAATTTAATTTTTACAGGTTTTTTTGTTTATATTCGATTCGTATTAAATTATACAAAAACATTTTTAAAATCATCGAATTTATTGAAATATATTTCTTACTTTTAAATTCAATATCGTATGATTTTCGAGTATATAAAACAATAAAACATGGATATTAACCTGTATTCATTCTTACAAAAACTAATGCTACTTGGAGCGTTTCAAGGGATTATATTCTCATGTTATACTTTTATTTCAAAAAAAAACAAAAGCCTTAGTAACCGATTCCTAGGTCTTCTTATTTTGTGGTTTTCTCTTAATAATATTCAATATTATCTATGGAAAACAGGAATTATAGACAAGGATGTATTTTTTGGTTTGATTTACTTTCCTTTTGCTTCTTCTAGTATGGTGTTTTATTTTTTTTACATACAAACCCTATTATTTCCTCAAAAAAAGATTTCAAAAAAGCAATGGCTTTTACTGCTTCCTTGTTTCATCTTCTTTTTATGCACATTGTGTTATAAATTCATCAATGCATTTGGTAATCTAACTCCTCCAACAATTTTATTTTTTAGTTCATTAACCTATATACACGAAGTTTTTAGCGTTGTATTCTCCTTTGTTTTATTAATTTACGCATATAAAAACATATTAAATTTTGAACAAAATCAATCGATAGGTACAACCCAGTTCCAGAGATTAAAGCTTGGGTGGATAAAAACAATTTCAATTATTTTATTTATTCTCTGTTTTATTTGGATGTTTTCAATTTTTAATGAACTTAGTAACAATAGCAACAAAGATGCACTTTTTTATCTTTTATGGATTGGAATCTCGTTTACCATATATACTTTAGGGCATGTTGGATGGTATCATTTTCATATTTTACAAGAACAAAAGCAACTACATAAGTTTAAAAAATCACACCCAACATTCAATACACCCGAAAAAATAAAGGATTCCGAAAATAAGATAATTATTAGTTTTGAAAACTTCGTTAAGCATGAAAGAAATTACCTTGATAGCAATTTGTCGCTAGAAAAAGTTGCCGAAAGTATAAACATTAATAAAAGTTACTTATCTCGATTGATAAATATTGAATTAGGTAAAAGCTTTTCTGATTACGTAAACGAATTACGGGTTGAAGAGGCAAAGCAGTATTTAGCTCATTCAGATTTCAAAAATTACACTTTGATTTCCATAGGATTAGAAGCAGGGTTCAATTCCAAAACAACATTTAACACCTCTTTTAAAAAACACGTTGGAATGACTCCTTCCGAATTCAGGAAAAAATTAATTATGAACAAAACAAATACCCAAGAATAACAAACAGGTTTACTAAGCAAACACTTACGTATCAATGCGTTTTAAGCTCGGAATAAAAAGAAGGTTAATTCAAAAAATGCTTGAGATTGTTGCATCTTTAAACAAAGAAACACTTTTAATGACAGCAAGACATTCTCATTAGATAGGAAACAAAATATCTTCTGTCTTTTCAACCCAAACTACAGTTATTCGATCCACCTGGGCAAAGAACTTCGCCAGTACCCATTGACGACAAAACAGTAGCTGAAACAAAAGAATTCTATATTTGATTTCACCAGAATTATAAAGCCAAACAACATACTTTTAAAGATTGTATCGCAATATTTTGCATAAATTCCAGAAGGCCATTAGGATAACAAGGTTCGGTTCCCGAAATTGAAACCTAAAACAAAAAATCCTTCATTTAAAAATG
>Ga0209075_1004840_pt1 | contig 10605 bp, 9 predicted proteins | sample Stecom2011_FD_187523 | JGI IMG/M metagenome (GOLD analysis project Ga0209075, IMG submission 187523) | Agricultural soil microbial communities from Utah to study Nitrogen management - Steer compost 2011 (SPAdes) (version 2) | ecosystem: Environmental > Terrestrial > Soil > Agricultural land...
GAGGAAATTAAAATCAACTTTTCTACATTCATGATTTTAGCTATTTCAACAGCCACCATTCCTCCAAAAGATAGCCCAATAAGTATAGGGTTTTCTACTGTGATAACCGAAGAGATTCGTTTTGCATGCTCAGTTAAAGATTCGTTTTTGAGCTGTTCAATACAGTCAACATGCGTTACGTCTAAATCATAAAAATTGATATTTTTAAAAGCTCTCTCATCCACGCCTAACCCACTGAAAATGTATACTCGAAGATACAAATTTTATTTTAGAGTAAATGTCAAGCTCGGAGCATTTTACTTGGCTGACGCCGAACCGAGTTTTACAAGCAGCCTATTTATTCCTCTAATCTACTTTTTAGGTCCATTCGTTCGTGTAATACTCTGATTATATCTATTTTATTTGTGCTTTCAACCTCATAAAAGACAATGTGTTTCCCAACACTCTTCCCTAATAGTCCATTTCTAATTTCAGAAAAGTCTTTTCCTATTTCTGCATTACGTGCTAAAAAAGAAAAGGCATTAGTCAATTGAGAATAATATTTTTTAGCTTGAGTTTTTGACCAAGTTTTTGAAGTGTAATCCCAGATTTCAATCAAGTCAATTCTTGCTTTGTTGGTTATGCGATAGTTTAATTCAGACATTACTTTCTGTTTGTCAGTTCTTTTAGAAAGTTATCTGGATCAAAATCTTCAACAAACCCACTATCTATTCCCTCCTGAATTGCGTCTCGTAAAGCTTTAACTTTATTCTCTCGTTCTTCAAGCAATCTTAATCCTGCACGAATAACTTCACTCGCGTTCTTATAACGACCTTCTGAAATTATTGAGCGAACGAATTCCTCAAAATAATTTCCTAATGCTACTGATGTATTTTGTGCCATGATTATAATTTTATTTAATCCAAAGTAAATTTACCAAAAATTGGTAAAATAACAAAATTTATTTCAGTTTTTTCCTCTATATACACTCTGGTCGGTTTTTTGTTGCATTCGTCCATCCGACACAACCATCCAATTTATCACGGATATATTCTTACCTTAGCCGTGTTTTCTAAAACCCACTAACTTAACAATTAAACCTTAACAAACAAATTATACATCAAACATAAATCATTTAATGTCATATAGTTGAAAAGGAACTACGCCTGTTCAACTATCTCAATTTCTTCCTCTGTCAAATCATAGAGTTCATAAACCATTGGGTCGATTTCACGCTCCAATCATATTTTAAAAGCCGAAAATCTCTCGAAATTTTTCTTCAATTTGTTGAATTTCGTCAGCAGAAAACAAACCGAATTCTTTGCTTTTAGCTCGTTCTGATAACTTGCCCTTGCCTTGTGTCAAAAACCTCACTAATAATGCTACAGTTTTATCAGGCATCTCAAAAAGATTGTCCAAATAATCTTTCATCAAATCATATTTCTCTAAATAATCCACTTCTTCGGGAATGGTTTGCTCAATGGTTTGTTGCACACAACTATACAGAAATTCTGCTTGTGAAGTGGCATCAAAATATCGATATAAATCAATAGTTTCATTGAGAATTTCCACATTATTTTTCATCCTATTTTGTGAATTTTAATTACGTGAAGATATGAAAAACAATTATAAGTTGTGAAAAATAATTATAAAACTATCACTTGTATGAAAAACAATTAAAATTGCTTTGCCAAAATCAGAATTCGTCAAAGTTATTGTAAACAGAATCAACAAACATCCCTTGTGGCTAAGTTGAAATTTTGGAAGCAGGCTTTGGTATGCCGCTTATTTATTATATATTATAATCTTTCATCCTTTCCTTCACAAAGTTGCTTACAGTCAATCGATGCACGCCCAAAATCCGACCAATCGCAGAATACGAGACTTTTTTGTCTAACAATTCTTGGATTTTCTTTTCTTGACCCGTGAGTTTGGTTTTTGAAAGGTTTATTCCAAAAAGTAAATTTAGAAAATTACGAAAAAAGCCTTCTGCCGTAACAGCTTCGCTGTTTAAATTATTGGCTGTTTGCCTTTTTATAGCATCAACGTATTGACCTAATAGTTTGTCAATTTCTTCTCTATAATTTCCTGTTTGAGTTAATGCCATAAACTAATTTCCTTCTACAATTTCAATTTCTTCTTCGGTCAAATCGTAAAGCTGATAAACTAATTGATCAATTTGATGAATAAGATTAGTTCTAGCTGGATTTTCAGTTTCTTGCATCAGCATGCGCACTAAATCACCAATTTTTCTTTGAGTCTCTTCGTTTGCCTTTTTAATCGGTAACTCTCCTAAAAATGCTGCTGTTAGTGAAATAGTTGTGTATTGGCTTTTGAAATATTCATTGAGCAAATTGCTATTGAGAATAGCCAATAAAAAATGCTCATCAACAATAAAATCTAATTCACTGTTTGTAGGCGTTAAACCGTTAACTGTACCCACAAAATAGCATGAATTCTCGTCAATTGTAGCTACAATTCTTCTATCTAAGGATAGGTTTCTAATTGCTTGTATGAGTATTTTGCTTTTATGCTGATAGACTTTGTGGTTTTGGGTACCACCAATTTTAATAGAGTCATTCCATGAGAAATAATGATTTTTGCTCAAAGGGGCGAAATAATTAATGTCCTTACCGAAAACGATTAAATCAGGATGGTCAGAGTCTTTTTCTTGGACAACGTAATTATCGTTGCCTTTGAGTTTCATACCAAGGCTGATTTTTCTTATTTCGTTCAAAGGAATAGTTTCACTTCTTAGCTTCTTCTTAATCTCTTCCCATTCATAACTGATAAACTCAAATAACTCATAACGACTTTCTAATTTAATATTTGAATATGGACGAGAAACAAAACTCACATTGTCTAAATTGAGCGGTTCTATTTTTGCCCATTCAAAAGTCACTCTGTTGACATTGCTGCTTAACATCAAAATTGAAGTATCGACATTTGCTTCTTCAAACACCAAGCCTTCAAAAACAATAGTTTTTTCTAATAGATGATTGTCAATTAAGAATTTGCGAATGAGATGATAATAGTAGTTTGTAAGGTAAGTTAGAGGTGTTATCAAGCAAATAATCTTGGCTTCGTTTGTTATTTGATGACAGCGCTCAATGAACAATGCATAAGGATCGCATTTATATTCTACATACTTATAAAACTTTGAAATCTCTTTGGTTTCGGTGGATACTTTTGAACTGTATGGCGGATTCCCAATCACCGCATCAAAACCAACAAAATCACCTTCATCATTTAGCACTTCGGGAAATTCAAACCGCCATTCAAAAGCATTTTCATAAATCTTGTTGGATTTTATTTCTTCAATTTCAGCTTCTAACTTTTTTATGTCTTGGGCTAGCTTGGTCACTTTCTTGTTCCAAGCCGTTTTTTCCCTCTTCGACATCTCGAAAAGTTGCTGTTGATTGGTCATTTGATGCAGTTCACCTGATAGCTTTCGAAGTTTTTTCATTTTCGGATCGTTCAAAGCGATTTCGCTTCTGAAATCCGATTTGATGTCGGTAATCAGCTTTTCCATTTCACGCTTTTGCTCCTTATTTTCCGCATTTCGATAAGTAGCCACTGCAATTCGATAACCATCAATTGTCCATTTGCTGTTTCGGAAGGCTTTTTTCAAATCAGCATCCAATGAAAAACGACTTACCAATGAATTTCCACACTTGATGTTGATGTCAATGTTGGGAAGTGTTTCAAGTTCGGTAGGATTTTTATAATATGCATTTTTCAATAATTCAATCCACAAACGCAAACGGCAAATTTTAACCGAATTAGGGTTGATATCAACTCCAAACAGACAATTCTCAATTATGGTTTGTTTTTCGTGGAAAAGCGTTTCTTGAACACGTTGGCTTTCTCTGTTATTCGGGTTGTATTCAAATAACTCGCCTTCCTCATCGGTTACAATCAGTTCATCATTGACCACTTCCACTTCATATTCCTTCAATCGCCTGCCGTTTCGGTCTTGCAAAATGTTCAAATCGTTTTTAACGGCAATCATTTCATTAAGTGCCGAAACGAGAAAGTGACCAGAACCTACGGCTGGGTCGCAAATCTTTATACTGTTTACAATGGCATTGGCTTCGTTGATGTCATCAATTTTGTTGTAAACTTCGTCCAAATCTTTACATTCCCAATTTTTGGTTTCGTTGAATTTTTGCACCACCGCTTTGCGAATGGTTTCACGGCACATGTACATCGTGATGAAACCTGGTGTATAAAACGAACCGTCTTTGTAACCGTTTATTTTCTCGAAAATAAGTCCAAGCACAGAAGCGTTAATCAGCGTTTTGTTGTCTTCTTGAATATCTTCTGAACCTTCGCTGCTAAAATCGTAGGCGTCCAGAAATTCAAATAAATATTGAAGCGTATAAATATTGCCAGAACGTTTTTTTCCTGATTGATCCCTTAAAACAGTTTGCCCAAAAATCGGTATTTCTTTTTCTTTTAGATTACTGATTAAAAATGCATTATGCTCGAGTTCTGTAGGTTCAAAAAGCGAAGAGTTGAGGTAAGGCACTTTGGCGAAAGCCTTTTTCACATCTTCATTTCGTTCATCAAATCTGCGCGCCAATACTTGAAAAAACAAGCTGTTTAAGTCATCATAATCTTTTATTTTTTGAGGATTTAAAAACCCATACGAACGGTCGCCTTTGTGGTATGTAATGAGTTGTGCTTCTAACAACTTCAAAAACAAAATTCGGTTAATCCAAGTAATGGAAAGTTGAAGCGCAACATTAAAAAGTCTTTCTTCCTGCGTTTTCCCATATTGACCAGGGCGTTCTAAACGATTGATTTTATCCAAACTATCCAGCTGAATAATCGTATCTTCAAGTATGGTTCCTGAATGTCTTTTTCCAGGTTTATTTCGTTCAATCAGTTTTTTACTGCCACTTTTTGTTTCTGTCAACCCGATGATGTGCAACAATTCACTATAAAAAGTCCTGTCTAAAGTGTTGCTATCGTTTGTAAAAGGAAGTTTTAAAAGATGTTCGGGCGAAAGCAACTTAAATAGTGCAATCAGTTTATGGTCATCCGATTTATCCGCATTGCGAAGCGGTTTTTGGTAATTTTGTATATTAAAATAGGTAAATTCAATATCGGATTTGATATTCTTAACAAATGGTTCAGCAATTTGTCCGTAGAAAAAATCAGTTTTAACACCTGCTAATCGTCCTGCTTCAAAGTCGTTGAATTGTTGTACTAATTTTTTGTTTTTAGCAAACAATCGCTCGAAGGTATTGGCATCAAAAATATACCATTCATTGATGTTGGTGATGATTAAGTGCTTGACCTCAAGATTATTGTGTGTGATTCTCTCTCTGAGGTAATAGAGTACGAGTTCGTGAAATGCTTTCACATTAAGCTTGGCAATGATTTCCTCATCTGTATCGTTTTTGTCAATGGGTTTAACCATTTCACTTCTGTTGGTTGGTTTTTTTGTTTCAATAATAACGCCAACAGTGCTTTTTGCTTTTTCTCCGTTGTGAATGACCAAATCATTTCGCCCCTTGGTATTGATAAAATGGTTGGGGTCGTAATAGGTTTTCTTTAGAAAGTCAATGACAAGATTTTTATGAAACTCTTCGGATTCAGTGTCATTGATACGATCGAGTAATTGGATAAGATTCGTCTTAAACCCTTCGATTTCTGTCCTGTTTGGCTTTACTTTCAGAAAGGCTTTATTGAGTGCTTTTTTAGGTTTCAGTTTATTTATTTTCATTTACTTAATGTCTTTCTTTTTGGTTGGTTGAATTTTTTGTTTGTGATATGGGGGAAAGCTTTTTTATTCCTCAACTTTCTGCTCCACATCGACAAAAAAATAAACCTATTTTTTAATCCTCTTCACATAATCCCAACTTAAAACTCAAACAACTCCTCTAAAGCTTCATTTACTTTATTTGCGTTAGGTAAATATTCAAACTCTAAATCTGAGTGCATTGGAATTGCGGGTGTATCCACAGAACCTACAATTTTTATTGGAGCATCGAGATGTTTAAAACAATCCCGTTGAATTTTTCCTGCTAAACCTAAAGTAAATGTAGACTCAATGGTTTCTTCGGTAACTAACAACACACGATTATGCGTTTTTACAGCGTCATAAATTGCCTCATGGTCAATGGGACTCAAAGAGCGAAGGTCAATGATTTCTACTTTTCCAGGATGATTTTTTGCTGCTTCCAAAGCCCAGTAAACACCTCTGCCGTAGGTGACAACCACCGCACTTTCTCCTTTGTCGATGTGCGATTGTTCGGCTAATTGAACTGTTCTTGCTTTACCAATTGGCACCACATAGTCCTCATCAGGCTCGATGCTCATAGAACCTTCAGTTCCTTTAATTTTTGCCCAATACAATCCCTTATGTTCTAAAATAACTACAGGATTGGGGTCATAAAAGGCAGCTTTCATTAATCCTTTTAAATCAGCACCTGTAGAAGGATATACCACTTTAATTCCTCTAATGTTGGTTACAATAGACTCTACACTTGAAGAATGGTATGGACCTCCAGAACCGTATGCTCCAATTGGAACTCGGATAACAGAGCTTACAGGCCATTTTCCATTAGATAAATAATTACTTCGACTTAATTCCGTGAACAATTGATTTAATCCAGGCCAAATGTAGTCGGCAAATTGTACTTCAACAATAGGTTTTAATCCTACAGCGGACATTCCCACAGTACTTCCAATTATGAAAGCCTCCATAATCGGAGTGTTGAAAACCCTATCATCGCCAAAGGTTTGTGCTAAGGTGGCAGCTTCTCTAAAAACTCCACCTAATCTTCCACCCACATCCTGTCCATAAAGTAATGCTTCAGGATGTTTGTGCATTAATTCACGTACTGCAAATAAGGCGCAATCGACCATCACAGTTTTTTTCTTCCCTTTAGGTTCTCTTTCTCCTTTTTCTTCAGTAATTGGAGTAGGCGCAAAAATGTGGTCCGTCAATGTAGCTGGATCTGGATCTGGCGCTTGTTTTGCCTCTTCGTATATTTGGTCTACTTTCTTCTTAATATTGGCTTCAAAATTGATTAAATCAGCTTCATCGATGCCATTTTTTCGGGCTAAATCTTTGATTTTAGGGTAGGGGTCACGTTTGGCATGTTCTTCTAAATCATCACGATACCATTCTTTTCGTACACCTGACGTATGATGGCCCAGCAAAGGAACCTTGGCATGAATAAGAAAAGGACGTCGCTCTTTTCTCATTGTTTGGATGACTTTTTCTATGGTTAAATACGATTCTTCAAAATCTGAACCATCAATAGAATATACTTCAACCCCTTTAAATCCTCTTGCATAATAGGCTATGTCTTGTGCACGAACTTCATCTGCACTTGCAGAAATATCCCATTCATTATCTTGTACAAGAAAAAGAATAGGCAGTTGTTTCAACGCAGCCACTTGCAAAGCCTCGGAAAACTCACCTTCTGTACAGGCAGCATCACCAATAGAACAAACTGATATTGGGTTTTCGCCTTGAAAATCTTCCGCTAAGCCTTGTTTTTCTTTGTATTGAATCCCCATGGCTACTCCCGTCATCGGAATGGCTTGCATTCCTGTAGCTGATGATTGATGAGGAATTTTTGGCATGTCAGGACGATTCAAAGAAGGGTGAGAATAATAAGTTCTTCCTCCAGAAAAAGGCTCGTCTCGCTTCGCAAAAATGTGAAGCATTAATTCGTAGGGAGTAATCCCAATACCTAATAAAATACTATCATCCCTATAATAGGGTGCTACAAAATCCTGTGGTTTTAATTGCAATCCTAATGCTAATTGAATGGCTTCGTGTCCACGCGATGTGGCGTGAACATATTTACTCGTCACTTCCTTGTGAGCTTCATATTTCTCAGCCAATGTTTTAGCTGTACACATTAATTCAAAAGCCTTTCGTATGACTTTTGGCTCTATTTTACTTGATGTGTTATTTATAGTTAATTTATCTGTGTTTGTATTGGGCATGATAAAATGTCTTTTAGGTTGGCTAAGATAGTCTTTTTTATTGATTTAATAAAGAGATGATGAAAGAGAAAACTCAAAACTTTTTATCGTTTTTTACCTTTAAGGAGATGTCCATAAAACAATTCTTTGCCACTACTGGTGTTTTTCCATAGTTCAGAACAATCTGTTTCATCAAAATATTTTTTTGCGTAATACTCAATATCTTCAAGTGTAACTTTCGGAGAGTAGGTGTTCAAGATTAAAAGTCCTTTATCTACTAATAATTGAGAAGCTGTTTGAATAAGCTCTTCTAACTTGTGTTCTATTTTCCATTTTTCTTTATTGGCGCCAATTCCCCAAGCGGGTGGATCCATGATGATGAGATGATATTGATTTCCTCTTTTTAGTTCGCGTTGGGCAAACTTTAAAGCATCTTCATGAATCCAGCGTATGTTGTCTAAATGCGAAGCTTCCATATTGCTTTTAGCCCAAGAAATAAGCTGTTTGACAGCATCTACATGGGTCACTTCAGCACCTGTTGATCTTCCTACAATTGAAGCGGCACCTGTGTATGCAAAAAGATTGAGCATTTTATCTCCTTCCTGTAAAAATTGTTGAATTACATCCCAGTTAGTGGCTTGTTCTGGAAACAAACCAATATGTTTAAACTTTGTAGGCGCTAATAAAAAGGTGAGATTTTTATAATTGATTGTCCAATCTTTATTTGAATGAGGTAGCGCTCTGATTGTTTTCCAAGTTCCAGATTGTTTCCCACGAGGAACGAATTCAAGGTGTGCCATTTCGTACCATTTTTCAAATGGAATCCCAGATTGAAAGTATGCTTGTCTTTCAGGGCGAATGGTAATGACCTTTCCCCAGCGTTCAAGCTTTTTTTCTCCTCCAGCATCAATAAGTTCGTAGTCTGACCAATCAGGACTCAATGTTTTAGTTGCCATTACAAACCTTCTTGACTTTCGATTTCTTGATGAACTTCTTCTAAAGACTTGTAAAAATCAGTTCCGTAGGCACGAACTAAAGGCTCTTTTAGAAACTTGTATACGGGAACGTTTAATTTTTCGCCTAATACACATCCAGGTTTGCAAATGTCAATTTGTTCATAGTTCAATGCAGTAAATGAATGGTATTTTTTCGCTCGAATTGGAAATAACTCACAGGAAATAGGTTTTTTCCAGTCTACTTCTCCATCACGATATGCTTTTTCAATGGCACATTTGGCTGTTCCATCTTCGTCAAAAGCAACAAATACACAAGCCTCATTTGACATTAAATTGGTTACAGGTTCTCCTTCTTCATCTAAATGATAAACGCCGTCCTTTTCTACAATTTCAATTCCTTCTTGAGTCATGTATGGCTTTACCTTTGGAAAAATGCGCTCCATGATTTTAATTTCCTCCTGCTGTAAAGGTGCGCCATCGTCACCTTCAACACAACATGCGCCCTTACATCTTGTAAGATCGCAAACGAACTTGCTTTTAAAAAGTTCGTCAGTTACAATTTTATCGCCTATTTCTATTAACATAATGCAAAGTTAATCATTCGGATTTAGATAAAAAAACAGAAGTGGGAGAGCGTCTAAAAAAAAAAGGAGTAAATTCTAAACGAATACTAAAGTTTGTTTCCTTTATTTTTCTTATTTCCAAAGTGAATGTCACCACCTACAGTTCCCACAAACTCAACATATCCAAAGTGGTGATTCGCTCTGTTTCCTTTCGTATTTTCTGTGTCTGCTAAAGCATTGAGATAATTTACATATCCACCTTTGGCTGTAAGTTCAAGAAAGAAAGTGCGCGTAGGATATACCCTAATTCCACCTTCAGCACTCACGTTAAATCCTGCGATATGAAATCTGTTATTTAAACGGTCTCCTCGAAACTCGAATTCAGTTCTTGGAATGTTAATTCCAGCACCCACTTTCCATAAATAAGTAAGTATATTTCTTTGTTTTAGAGGTGAATAACGCAAGGAGTGCTGTTCTACATAGTTGATGTGCAGAAAGTTAGCTCCGTCGGTGTGTTCGAAGTGCAGTAAATCTTCCGGTGTGACCACTAAATATTCGTCAATTTCTCTTCCATCCAATACGCCACTAACTCTTAACTTTTGACCGTCTTCTACCACGTATTTTGTGTGGTCAAAGTTGATTTCAATTGCCCTAGTTTTCTCTTTGTTGATATAAAAGCCAATTCTCCAGTTGTACTGTGGAATAGAAATATCTAGTGGATATTTGTAAATGGCATCAAAACTTGTACGTTGCGAACCTCTCGCTTGATGGAGCGTAAAGTGGTCTCCATTATTCATTTTAAAATGAATATTACTCCGTGTGTACCAAGCGACATTGTATCCCCATTGAAGATACATGCCTGTAATTCCTTTTTTAGCTTCTTTTTTATGGTTTGTGTTTCCAAAAATAGTGAATGCAAAACTAAAAGTAATCAATGTTAAAATGAACTTGCTCATTTATTGAGATTTAATGAATCATAAAAATTGGAGTCCAAATGTATCATTTTTTTAGGATGTGGCTTTGAATAGATAAAAAATTAAAATTTTATAGCATCAGAAAAAAGATTCCAGAGAAAACTTCTTATATTTATCGAAAATCTAAAATGTTATGAGAAATAAATATAAATTTTTAGCAGTTGCATTTGCTGGGTTGTT
>Ga0209075_1004841_pt1 | contig 10603 bp, 8 predicted proteins | sample Stecom2011_FD_187523 | JGI IMG/M metagenome (GOLD analysis project Ga0209075, IMG submission 187523) | Agricultural soil microbial communities from Utah to study Nitrogen management - Steer compost 2011 (SPAdes) (version 2) | ecosystem: Environmental > Terrestrial > Soil > Agricultural land...
CGCTATATCGGTCGCTATAACAAGCGTCGACTCTATCCGTTGGTGGATGACAAGCTGAAAACCAAGCTGCTTGCCGAGGCCCATGGTATTACCACGCCGTCCCTGATCGGCACGGTTTCGACACAGTTCGAAGTCAAGCGACTGCACGACCTCATTGCGGGGCATGGCGGCTTTGTCATCAAGCCGGCCAAAGGCAGCGGCGGCAAGGGAATTCTGGTCATTGAGGCTGTCGAGGGCGATCAGTTCGTCAAGCCCAGTGGCTCGCGCCTGGGACTGGAAGACCTGCACCGGCATGTCTCCAATATCCTGTCCGGTCTCTACTCGCTGGGTGGTACGCCGGATGTGGCAATGATTGAAGGGTTGATCGAGTTTGACCAGACACTTGCCGAGTATACGTATGAGGGGGTTCCCGACGTACGGGTGATTGTGTTTCGTGGCTACCCGGTCATGGCGATGATTCGACTTTCAACGGCTGTTTCGGATGGCAAGGCCAACCTCCACCAGGGAGCGGTAGGTGTGGGGCTTGATATCGCCACCGGTTGCGCGGTGCGTGGCGTACAGTTTGACCGTGCCCGTCATGATCATCCCGATACGGGCTATGAGCTCTCCAGCCTGCGCATTTCAGACTGGAACAGCCTGCTTGAGCTGGCGGCGGGCTGCTATGAAATGACCGGGCTTGGTTACCTGGGTACCGACATGGTGATCGACCGCACTCATGGCCCCATGCTGCTTGAACTCAACGCCCGCCCTGGCCTGGCCATTCAAATGGCTAACGGTGAAGGCTTGCGTGGTCGCCTGGAACTGGTGGAAAAACAGTCGGATCAACTGAGTGTCAAGGAGCGGGTGGCTTTCGCCCAGCGGCACTTTGCCCGTCAGGGTGAGCTCCAGGCTAGCACAGGTACCGCACTGGCCCGGTCTTGAGTCAGCCAGTAGAATGGGGGCATCATTCTGAAACGGCTGTGACATGACCGATGCTGCTGCTTTGTTAGCCCAGGCGGAAAGGCAATGCGAGCTCCGCGGGGTCCGCTTCACGCCGATTCGGCGCCGTGTGCTGGAACTGATTGCCACCGCCAGTGGTGCACTAAAAGCCTATGAGCTACTCGACCGCTTTGCCGTTGAGCATGCGGCGGCGCGGGCACCCACCATTTATCGCGCTCTCGATTTTCTTATCGAGCAGGGCTTGGTACATCGTATCGAGTCACTGAATGCCTATGTGGCCTGCCCCTGCCCCGAACATGCCCACGGCTTTCAGCTGCTGATCTGTGGAGAGTGCGGCCGCGTCGACGAGCTGCACCTGGATGACGTCAGTGCCCAGCTTGGCGAGCAGGCGCGTCACCTGGGCTTTCGTATAGACCGCCAGACCATCGAATTGCTGGGTCGTTGCGATGCGTGCCTAAATAGCACGGCAGCGACAAGGCCGGCGACTACCGAACATTCGTGACCGCGGAAAATTTATGACCTCAATCTTTCAACACCTTGAGCGTGCCGCTGCCGGTGATCGTGTGTCGCTGCACAGCGTTCTCTCTGCGCTACGCTTCAATGCCGACGGCCTGATACCGGCGATTGCACAGCAGCATGACACCGGTGAAGTGCTGATGATGGCGTGGATGAATCGCGAATCACTGAGCGAAACCCTGGCCACAGGCCGTGTCTGCTACTGGTCACGCTCACGCGGCAAGCTATGGCGCAAGGGCGAATCATCAGGCCAGCATCAACAGCTGCGTAGCATGGCCCTCGACTGTGATGGCGATACCCTGCTGCTTGCCGTCGACCAGACGGGACCTGCCTGCCATAGCGGTCGAAGGAGCTGCTTTTATATTGCGCTTGAGCAGGACGAAGCGCATATCACCAGCTCGCCCATGATCGATCCCGATACGCTTTACGGCGGCACTGACGGGCAGCGTTAAGGTGCGGTGGGCAAGGCGGATTGGCGGCTGGCTTGGTCGCATGCCGGGTCTGATCCTCATTGGCCTGGTCCGGTTCTACCAGTGGGTAATAAGCCCCCTGCTCGGCCCGCGCTGCCGCTACTGGCCCAGCTGTTCAAGCTACACCATCGAGGCCATACAGGTGCACGGTCCCCTGCGCGGTGGCTGGTTGGCAATAAAGCGCATCTTGCGCTGCCATCCGGCCAGTACCGGGGGGATCGATCCGGTGCCGGGTGGGCCCAGCGAGCAGCTTTGCCGTGAGGACCCCGAGCTTGACGAGCAATTTCGCTACCGCAAACCGCCGCCCGCCGAAGATTAGGCCGTTTCGCTTTTGGCGATGAGATAGATCTTTTCGAGCATGGCATGCAGGCCGTTGCTGCGGGTGGGCGACAAGTGCTTGTCCAACCCCAGGTCTTGCAGAAAATGCGGGCTGGTAGCGCAAATTTCCTCGGCGGGTCGCGCATTATAGATGCGCATCAGGATCGCGATCAGGCCGGATACGATGGCAGCATCCGATATGGCATCGAAGCGCAGCACCTCACCCTCACGGCGGTAATGCATCCAGACATTTGACTGGCAGCCTTGTATTTTGCGCTCTTCCGTCTTCCACTCTTCAGGAAACGGCGGCAGCTGTTTGCCCATATCAATCAGGTATTGATAGCGGTCCATCCAGTTGTCGAACATCTGGAACTCTTCCAGCAGGGCTTGCTGTGCTTGTTCTGCACTCGGCTCGGTGGTCATGGGGCCTCCGTCATTGGTTGGGCGACATTATACCGGCTCAACCGGGTCGGCGTCCGCCCTTGTCGGCAAGACGTGGGCAGATTGCTGGCGGTGCCACTCCTCGTCTTCAAGGTGTAAATACTGTGCCGTGGTATCCAGGCGCGCATGACGGGCGGTGCTGGCCAGGTAGCGCAGCTCGACGCCCGCCTGGGCCTGGTGGGTCAGTGCTGTGTGGCGCAGCCAGTGTGGTGTGGCAGTGCGTAGCCTGGCCACCTGTGGCGCCGCCTCATTGCCGGCCTCCTGTTCCAGGCTGTCGGCCGCTTGCGTGAAAGTTTCGCGTATCAGCCGGTACAGCTGGTTATGCCCGAGGCCTCTTTTGCCATCCAGGGCGCGCAGCACCCCGCCACTCTCGCCTGGTTGTGGATTTGCCGGCAGTTGCAGCGTCAGGCGCCATTCGTTCAGCAAGACCAGCATGTCTTGCGGCACCGGGATGCGTGCGCTCTTGTTGCCCTTCCCCGTCACGCGCCACCACCAGCGCCCTTCCCGTTGAAAGAAGTCGCTCATTTCGGCATCTGCCATTTCACTGATCCGTGGAGCCAGCAGGTAGGCAAAACCGAATATCATGCGCCGCCGCTGCCAGAGAAAGTGCTCGCGTGAGCTGGCCTGTTCATTCAAGGGGCGCAGCAGCCAGTGCCAGAACCACTCCCAGAGTGGGCGCTCGAGATAACGCTCGATGCCGGTTTGGCGGTTATCGAGCCGGCGGCGCTTGTCGCGCATCAGGCGAAAAGGGTTGTGCGCCAGCCACCCCGCCTCCACCAGCCAGGCGAACATGCCTTGCAAAATGACCAGGCTCTGGCGTCGGCTGGCCGGTGACAGCGGCCCGCGAAAAGGACGCCAGTCGGGTGCGCTTCTGGGCCGTGACGGGCCTATCCAGAGTTGGCGCGGTGTGGGTGATTCAAGAAAGGCTTCGAAGGCATCCAGGTCCTGGCGACGCAGGCTGGCGAGGCTTCGCTCTTGGTAGGCCAGCCATAACAGCAGTCGTTCCGCCTCACGCCGATAGGCACGTAGTGTCTGCGGACTGCCCTGAAACTCGGCCAGCCACTGACTGACGGCTTCGGCATCGTTGCTGGCCTCGATATGTGCCCCACCCATGGCTGCGGGTTGTGCCGGCAGCACGAGGCCGGGCAGGCGGGCCTGGCCCGGAGACCCTTCTCTCGCGTCACTCACTGGTTTTCCTTCTATCCTTTTCTCTAGGGACAAAGTTTGGCCTGATTGCGAAGTAAACTCAAGATAAGACGGGTAATCTTGAATTTGTATCCATTTCATAGTGTATAATATGTAATTACATATTATGTAATATGTTTGCTTGATAGAAAAAAAGCGCTATCTTTAACCCAAAGCAGGCGCAAGGCGGCGGTACGAGCGAGCGGTTCCTGCCGCTTGCTTGCATGGAAGAGCTGCGCCCTATTCATGGAGATCCATATGGCACGCATCGGTATTCAGTACGACGACGTTCGGGGGGCGATTGACGTCCTGATGGCTCGGGGAGAATCCCCCAGTGTGCAAAAAATACGTGAAGTGCTGGGGACCGGCAGCTTTACCACTATCAGTGATCACTTGCGTGAGTGGCGCTCGAGGCGTGAGATGAAGACCGATTTGCCTGTATCGCAGGTTATGCCCGAGCCGGTGCTGCGTCTGGCCGAAAGTCTTTGGGAGCGTGCGCGGGAAGCCTCCGGCGAGGCTCTCGCCCAGTACCGCCAGGAGGCTGACCGCCAGGTTGAGGCTGCGCAGGCGGCTATCCAGGAAGCGCAGCGCCAAGCCGAGGATGCCGAGCAGCGCGAAGCGGCGCTCACGGCCCATCTTGCTGGAACGGAACAGCGGTTGGAGGCACGCAGTGCTGCCCTGGCGCGGGTCGAAAGTGAATGCGAGCAGTGGCAGGAGCGCGCCCGCCAGGTTGAGGAGCGACTGAGCCGTACCCTGCAGCAGCTCGACAAGTTGCAGCAAGATAATGAGCAGCAGGCCCAGGCGCACCAGCAAGCACTGGCCGAGCGCGATGCCCAGCACCAGACGCGGCTGAGTCAGGAAGAGCAGCGCCACGAAGCCGCTGAAGCCAGGCTCATGACACTGCTGGATGAGGCGCGCCAGGAGCGCATCGCCGCTGAAAAACGGCATGCCGCCACGCTGCAGCAAGTGGAAAAGCGTCAGGAAACGCTGCTGGAGCAGCTGCAGGAAGCGCAGGCGGCACTTTCGCGGGAAGAGAAACAGCGCCGTGAAGCCCAGTGGGCGAAAAGCCGGGCCGAGGAGCGCATCGACACTCTGCGGCATGAGCAGTCGCTGTTACAGGCCCGCATTGATGATCAAAAACGCTTCAGCGACGAGCAAGCGGTGCGTTTGCGCAGCCTGGAAGCCGAGCTGGTGCGTAGAACCTGGCAGCAGGATAAGGAGAAGGGTGAGGTGCTTGCATCACGTGTCGCAGAAGAGGTGGTTCCCACGCTTAAGTAACCGGCTCACCCACGAACCCGGCGCATCAGCGCTCCGACGGCCTGTCCTCATAACACTTGCCCCATGCCACTTTGGCATGGGGCAAGTCGGTTATGGCGTATCGCGCCGTATAGGGTCAAGCGGCACGATTAACGATAATAAGCATTGCTCGTGTCGCTGTGATCGGTCACGTCGCGAATACCGGCAAGCTCGGGAATGCGTGCCATCAGGGTCTTTTCGACGCCTTCCTTGAGGGTCAGGTCGACAGCGGCACAGCCCTGGCAGCCACCGCCGAAAGCGAGTACTGCCACCTGCTCTTCGGTCAGCTCGATCAATTTAATCTCGCCACCGTGGGCGGCAAGCCCCGGATTGATTTCGCTGTACAGAATATAATTGACCCGATCTTCAAGCGGGCTGTCAGCATTGACCTTGGGCATCTTGGCGTTGGGCGCCTTGATGGTCAGTTGCCCGCCCATGCGGTCGGCATTGAAATCAACCACCGCTTCTTCAAGGAACGGGATGCTGTTCTTGTCGATCAATGCGACGATCTTGTCGAGTTCGAGGCGCTCATCGGTGGGCTCCTCCTCGCCGGGCCGGCAGTAGGCCAGGCAGGTCTCGGCGTAGGGCGTGCCGGGTTGCGTAATAAAGATGCGCACGGCAATGCCGGGGGCGTTCTGCTTTTCCAGCAATTCGGCCAGGTACTCCTGGGCGCTGTCGGTAATCTGGATGATCTCGCTCATGATTCTCTCGCTGGTCGGGCGCGGCCAAAGCCGGCCTTGAGTGACATACCCTCCATGGTAAGCAAAAGTGCCTGGCGAGACAATCCCGACCAAATCAGTTGGTTTTGATCCGACCCTGCCCTGAAGCAACCGGGTTTGGTAAGATACCGCCCCGACACGGCCGCATTCAACATACGCTACATGAGATAGCTGCGGTCGATTTCCCTGATGACACGCTGGAGATGGACCCGACCCATGGCCGCCCTACCCTCTGCATTGACTGCCACACTCACCGAGCGTCTTGAAGCACGCATCCTCATGCTGGACGGTGGCATGGGCACCATGTTGCAGGACGCCCGTCTCGGCGAGGCCGACTTTCGTGGGGAGCGTTTTCACGACTGGCCTTCGGATCTCAAGGGCAACAATGACCTTTTGGTCCTGACCCGCCCCGACCTCGTCGCCGAGATTCATCGGCGCTACCTTGAAGCCGGCGCCGATATTGTCGAGACCAACACCTTCAACAGCACGCGCCTGTCGCAGAGCGATTATGGCATGCAGGAGATCGTTCCCGAACTCAACCGGGAAGCCGCCCGCCTGGCGCGTGAAGTGTGTGATGCGGTAGCGGCTGAAACCGGGGTACCGCGCTACGTGGCTGGTGTACTCGGCCCCACCTCGCGCACCGCTTCATTGTCGCCGGATGTCAACGACCCGTCCAAGCGCAATGTCACCTTTGATCAGCTGCGTGACAACTACTATGAAGCGGCGGAAGCGCTGCTGGAGGGTGGTGCCGATCTGATCATGATCGAAACCATCTTCGATACGCTCAATGCCAAGGCGGCTATCTTCGCGCTGGAAACACTGTTTGAGGCACGGGGCGAGCGAACCCCGGTGATGATTTCCGGCACCATTACCGACGCGTCCGGTCGTACGCTTTCAGGACAGACCACCGAGGCCTTCTGGAACTCGGTACGCCATGCGCAACCTCTGGCGATCGGGCTCAACTGTGCCCTGGGGGCTGCAGAGCTGCGCCCTTATCTTGAAGAGCTGGCAACCAAGGCCGACACTTTTGTTTCCGCTCATCCCAATGCCGGCCTGCCCAATGAATTTGGGGAATACGATCAGACGCCCGAAGAGATGGCGGCGGTTGTTGCCGAGTTCGCGCACAGCGGCCTGGTCAATATCATCGGCGGCTGCTGTGGCAGTACGCCCGAGCACATTGCGGCGATTCGCGCTGCTATAGAGGATGCTCCGCCCAGGCGTGTTCCTGATCGGCCCAAGGCGTGTCGCCTGTCCGGGCTCGAAGCGTTCAACATTGATCAAAGCTCGCTCTTCGTCAACGTTGGTGAGCGTACCAATATTACCGGCTCGGCACGCTTCAAACGCTTGATTATCGATGAAGACTACAACACCGCTCTGGAGGTGGCGCTGGAGCAGGTCGAGAACGGCGCCCAGATCATCGATATCAATATGGACGAGGGCATGCTGGACTCCCAGGAAGCCATGGTGCGCTTCCTGAACCTGATCGCCGGCGAGCCCGACATCGCCAAAGTGCCGATCATGCTCGACTCCTCCAAGTGGGACATCATCGAGGCGGGGCTCAAGTGCGTTCAGGGCAAACCGGTGGTCAACTCCATCTCCCTCAAGGAGGGTGAGACGGAATTTCTCGAGCACGCCACGCTATGTCGCCGCTACGGTGCGGCAGTGATCGTCATGGCTTTCGACGAGACGGGCCAGGCCGACACCTTTGCGCGCAAGGCCGAGATCTGTGAGCGTGCGTACCACCTATTGGTGGACCAGGTGGGCATGCCGCCGGAAGATATCATTTTCGACCCCAATATCTTCGCGATCGCCACCGGGATCGAGGAGCACAACAACTACGCTGTTGATTTCATTGAAGCCACCCGCTGGATTCGTGAACACCTGCCCCACGCCATGGTGTCGGGTGGTGTATCCAACGTGTCGTTCTCGTTCCGTGGTAACAACCCGGTCCGCGAGGCGATTCACTCGGTATTCCTTTACCACGCCATTCGTGCCGGTTTGACCATGGGTATCGTCAATGCCGGTCAACTGGCGGTATATGACGACTTGCCTGCGGAGCTGCGTGACGCAGTAGAAGACGTAGTGCTCAACCGCCATGAGGATGCCACCGAACGTCTGGTCGAACTGGCCGAGAAGTACAAGGGCGAAGCTGGCGGTGCGGCCAGGAAAGAGGATCTGGAATGGCGCAGCTGGCCGGTTAACAAACGCATCGAGCACGCACTGGTTAAAGGCATTACGGCTCACATCGAAGCGGATGCCGAAGAAGCGCGCCAAGTTGCCGGGCACCCGATCGAGGTAATCGAAGGCCCGCTGATGGATGGCATGAACGTGGTGGGCGACCTGTTCGGTGCCGGCAAGATGTTTCTGCCCCAGGTGGTCAAGTCGGCGCGGGTGATGAAACAGGCGGTGGCCTACCTGATTCCCTTCATTGAGGCACTAAAAAGCGAGCTTGACACAGCCACTCAGCAAGCCAAGGGCAAGATCGTCATGGCTACGGTCAAAGGCGATGTCCACGATATCGGCAAGAATATCGTCGGCGTTGTGCTGCAGTGCAACAATTATGAGGTGGTCGATCTTGGCGTCATGGTGCCGGCCGAGAAAATTCTGCAGACCGCCCGCGAAGAGAGTGCCGATATTATTGGCCTGTCGGGATTGATTACCCCCTCTCTCGATGAAATGGTGCATGTGGCCAAGGAGATGCAGCGCCAGGATTTTACCCTGCCTTTACTGATTGGCGGCGCCACGACCTCCAAAGCGCATACCGCGGTAAAGGTTGACCCCCAGTATGAACAGCCGGTGGTGTACGTGGCTGACGCTTCCCGTGCGGTAGGTGTGGTAAGCAAGTTACTCTCTTCCACCGCAAAGCCCGAGTATGTCGCAGAGATCAATGCCGAGTATGAGCAGGTGCGGGTGCGTAATGCCAAGCGGCGTCCCAAGGCGGCCGACCTGAGCTATGCCGAGGCGCGCCAGCGCAAGCTGCCCATTGATTGGGCCGGTTATACACCGCCACAGCCCGCCATGACCGGACTGCATGTCTTTGATGACTACGATCTGGAAAAACTGCTCGAGCGGATCGACTGGACCCCGTTTTTCATGAGTTGGCAGTTGAGCGGCAAGTACCCGCGCATTCTCAAAGATGAAGTGGTCGGCGAGGCGGCACGCAATCTGTTTGACGACGCCCAGAAGATGCTGCGCAAGCTGATCGATGAAAAGCGCGTCCAGGCGCGTGGCGTCATCGGCCTGTGGCCGGCCAACAGTGTCGACGACGATATCATTGAGGTATATGCCGACGAGTCGCGCAGCCAGGTGGTGGAGCGGCTGCATCACATTCGCCAGCAAACCACCAAGAATCGCGATGGTGCCTGCTACAGCCTGGCCGACTTTGTCGCTCCCAGGGAGAGCGGCAAACCTGACTGGATCGGTGGCTTTGCGGTAACCACCGGTCATGGTGTCGAGGAGCTGGCACAGAGCTACAAGGAAGCGGGCGATGACTACAACGCCATCATGGTGCAAGCCTTGACGGATCGCTTGGCGGAAGCCTTTGCCGAGCACATACACGAGCGGGTACGCAAGGAGTTCTGGGGATACGTGCCAGATGAAACCCTGGATAATGAGGCGTTGATTGCTGAAAAGTACCAAGGCATTCGCCCGGCTCCCGGCTACCCCGCCTGCCCCGACCATACCGAAAAACGCACTCTCTTCCGAATGCTGGATGCGACGACCAATACCGGGCTTGAGTTGACCGACAATTTTGCCATGTGGCCCGCCGCCGCGGTATCGGGATGGTACTTCTCACACCCGCAGTCGAAATACTTCTCCACCGGCAAGATCACACGCGATCAGGTCGAGGTATTGGCCGAGCGTAAGGAGATGCTGACCAAGGAGTTGGAACGCTGGTTGGCACCGGTGCTCTCCTACGACCCGGATCGCTGATTTTTTCAAAGCTAGCGGGTCAACGGCTCGCGCCAATGGCGCGAGCTTTTTTCTTTCCACCGCTCTGTATATTCTTTTTAGTATAAAAACTATGCTTATATATTCTTTCATAGAATAAGCCGGAGCCGTTATGGTGTCATCAGACTACGCCAACTTCTCAGTAGCAGGATCGGCTGAATGTATCGTTATGACACCCATGATCAGACACTGGTCACTGAGCGCGTTGCTCAGTTTCGCGATCAGATGGAACGCTATCTGGCCGGACGCCTCAGCGACGACGAGTTCTTGCCCTTGAGGGTACAGAATGGGCTCTATATTCAACGCCATGCGCCAATGCTGCGCATCGCCATCCCGTATGGAATGCTGGCCTCCTACCAGCTGCGCAAGTTGGGTGACCTGGCCCGTGACTACGACCGGGGCTATGGCCACTTCACCACCCGCACCAATCTGCAATTGAACTGGCCCAAGCTGGAGACGGTGCCCGACATGCTGGCCGAGCTGGCCAGTGTGCAAATGCACTCCATCCAGACCAGCGGCAACGATATTCGCAACACCACCACCGACCAGTTTGCCGGTATTGCCGAGGATGAAGAGGTGGATCCGCGGCCCTGGTGTGAGTTGATTCGCCAGTGGTCAACCTTCCATCCCGAGTTTGCCTACCTGCCACGCAAATTCAAGATTGCCGTGACCGGAGCCGCCGAGGATCGCGCCGCCATTCTGGTCCATGACGTGGGCTTGCGCCTGTCACGTGATAGCCAGGGCGAAGTGCGCGTCCAGGTACTTGCC
>Ga0209075_1004842_pt1 | contig 10602 bp, 9 predicted proteins | sample Stecom2011_FD_187523 | JGI IMG/M metagenome (GOLD analysis project Ga0209075, IMG submission 187523) | Agricultural soil microbial communities from Utah to study Nitrogen management - Steer compost 2011 (SPAdes) (version 2) | ecosystem: Environmental > Terrestrial > Soil > Agricultural land...
CTCCCAGCTCCCAGCTCCCAGCTCCCAGCTCCCAGCCACTTATCTAAACTGCTGCAAAAACTTCAAATCGTTATCAAAGAATAAACGTAAATCGTTAACGCCGTAACGTAACATCGCCATACGCTCCATTCCCATACCAAAGGCAAAGCCTGTGTACTCTTCAGGATCGATGCCAACGTGTCGGAAAACTTCAGGGTGAACCATGCCGCAACCGCCAATTTCTAACCAACGACGTTTAGTGCCTTCAGGGGTTTCTATAACCCATTCAATATCAACTTCGGCTGATGGTTCTGTAAACGGAAAGTAAGACGGACGTAAACGTACAACAATATCACGCTCAAAGAATGCGCTTAGAAACTCTTTTAACGTGCCTTTTAAATCGGCAAAACTGATATTTTTATCAACCACTAAGCCCTCTAATTGGTGGAACATAGGCGAGTGGGTTTGGTCATAATCGCAACGATATACACGACCTGGGCAAACAATGCGCAGTGGCGGTTGTTGTGCTTCCATAGTACGAATTTGTACTGGTGACGTATGAGTACGTAATAGGCGGCTTGCATCAAAATAGAACGTATCATGCATTGCACGCGCCGGGTGATGTTCTGGAATATTTAGAGCTTCAAAGTTATGAAACTCATCTTCAATTTCTGGACCTTCTTTTACTTCGTAACCTGCACCGGCAAAAAACGATTCTAAGCGCTCAATAGTACGAGTCACTGGGTGCAAACTACCTTCTTGAATACCACGACCTGGTAAAGTTACGTCGATGGTTTCTGCGGCTAGTTTCTTTTCTAAAGCAGCAGCTTCTAATTCTTGTCTTTGGCTATTAATAGCCTGTTCCACTTGGCCCTTGGCCTCATTAATAATCGCACCCATTTTAGGGCGATCTTCAGGTGCAACCGATCCTAGGTTTTTCATTAGGGCAGAAATCTCCCCTTTTTTACCTAAGTATTGTACCCGTACTTGTTCTAAGGCGGCGCTGTCTTGTGCGGCTGCAACAGCGTCTAAAGCTTGTTTGGTTAAGGCTTCAAGGTTTTCCATGGGGGTTTCCAGCATCAATTAAAATACAAAAAAATAGGGGAATCACCTAAGCTCATCCCCTATCTTAGAGCAAAGCTAAGCAGTGCTCTTAGGCTTGCAAGAAATTACAGGCTAGCTTTAGCTTTCTCAACTAATGCTGCGAATGCTGCTTTTTCATGCACTGCAAGATCAGCCAAAATCTTACGGTCAATTTCAATAGACGCTTTTTTCAAACCGTTAATGAATTTGCTGTAAGACAGACCATTTACACGCGCGCCAGCGTTAATACGTGCAATCCATAATTGACGGAATTGACGCTTACGTTGACGACGGTCACGGTATGCATACTGACCTGCTTTAATAACTGCCTGTTTAGCAACACGGAAAACACGGCTACGAGCACCGTAATAACCTTTAGCTTGCTTCAGAATTTTTTTGTGACGACGACGAGCGATAACACCACGTTTTACACGAGCCATAATTTATCTCCTGACTAAGAACTTAAAGGTTAGGTAGCATACGTGCTACTTCGCGAACATCTGCTGGGTGAACCAAGACTTGGCCACGCAAGTGACGTTTACGCTTTGTAGTTTTCTTAGTTAAGATGTGGCTGCGGTTCGCTTGGCGACGCTTAAAGCCGTTTGCAGTTTTTTTAAAGCGCTTTGCTGCGCCACTCTTAGTTTTGATCTTTGGCATGGGATACTCCAATAGTTGTGACGCATACAGAAACTAAGACCCTGTATAACGTCTGCCTTTAACAGTAGCAGGTAGAACCAACAAACCCAGCGCTGAGGCTGGGCTAGCTATTTCTTTGAAGACCTAACTACTTCTTTTTACCACCAGGGGCAATAACCATCACCATTTGACGGCCTTCCAGCTTAGGATGCTGTTCCACAGTGCCGATTTCTACTAAATCTTCGGCAATACGGTTCATTACTTGCATACCCAGTTGCTGGTGAGCCATTTCACGGCCACGGAAGCGAATAGTTACTTTCGCTTTATCACCACCTTCGAGGAAACGTCTTAAGTTACGTAACTTAATTTGGTAATCGCCTTCTTCAGTACCAGGACGGAATTTAACTTCCTTAATCTGTACTTGATGTTGGCGTTTTTTGGCTTCAGCTTTTTGCTTCTTTTCTTCATAAAGCTTCTTGCCGTAATCCATTACTTTACAAACGATAGGGTCACCGTCAGATATCTGTACTAAATCTAACGCGGCTTCTTCTGCTGCTTGTAAAGCCTCTTCAATACTTACGATACCAACTTGGCTACCATCGGCGCCGATAAGGCGTACGTTATCTGCACGGATGTTGTCGTTAATAGGGGCACGATTATCACGGCCCCCTCTTTTGTTATCGCGTCTGATGATTAATTCTCCAATTCAAATCGACCTCGCTGCGCAATGCCTTCTTCTAACAACTCAACAAAGGCATCAACACTCATTACACCAAGGTCTTGACCCTTGCGTGTACGTACAGCGATTGTGTTTGTTTCAACTTCTTTATCCCCTACTACAAGTAAGTAAGGAACCTTTTGCAAAGTGTGCTCGCGGATTTTAAAGCCGATCTTCTCATTTCTCAAGTCCGCTTGTGCTCTAAAGCCCTTAGTTTTTAAAGTTTTTACTAAGTTTTCTACGTAGCCACTTTGATTATCGGTAATATTTAGTACCGAAACTTGGTTTGGTGCTAACCACGGAGGCATGGCACCAGCATAGTGCTCTATTAGAATTCCAATAAAGCGCTCAAAGGAACCTAGTATAGCACGGTGTAACATTACTGGTGTTTTTCTTCCACCATCTTCATCAACATATTGCGCACCTAAACGGCCAGGCAACATGAAGTCTAACTGTAGCGTACCGCACTGCCATACTCGGCCAATGCAATCGCGTAATGAAAACTCGATTTTAGGACCGTAGAAGGCACCTTCACCAGGTTGTAATTCCCACTCAAGACCAGCAACATTTAATGCTTCTTCTAGCGCTTGTTCTGCTGAATCCCACTGTTCATCTGTACCAATTCGGCCTTCAGGACGAGTGGACAGCTTCATTTCTACCACATCAAAACCAAAGTCTTTATAGACATCTAAGGTAAGCTTGATGAAATCGATAGCTTCTTGGCGAATTTGTTTTTCAGTCGCAAAGATATGAGCGTCGTCTTGAGTGAAACCTCGAACACGCATTATACCATGCAATGCGCCTGATGGCTCATTACGGTGACAAGAACCGAACTCAGCTAAACGTAAAGGCAACTCACGGTAGCTCTTAAGGCCTTGGTTAAATACTTGTACGTGACAAGGACAGTTCATAGGCTTAACCGCATAGGTGCGCTTTTCTGACTCTGTCACAAACATGTTTTCAGCGTAATGTTCCCAGTGGCCTGACTTTTCCCAAAGGACACGATCAACCACTTGAGGTGTTTTAATTTCTAAATAGCCCGCGTCGTTTTGTACTTTACGCATGTACTGTTCAAGCACTTGGTAAATACTCCAACCGTTTGGATGCCAAAACACCATTCCAGGTGCTTCTTCTTGCAGGTGGAATAAATCCAATTGTTTAGCTAGGCGACGGTGGTCACGCTTTTCTGCTTCTTCCATACGTTGAACGTAGGCTTTTAAATCTTTTTTGTCGTTCCACGCAGTACCATAAATACGTTGTAACTGTGTATTTTGAGAGTCACCACGCCAGTACGCACCCGATACACGCATTAGTTTAAATACACGCATTACACGAGTATTAGGAACGTGCGGTCCACGACACATATCGGTGTATTCTTCATGATGATACAAACCAACCGCGGTCTCACCTTTTTCGATTAGCTCATCAATCAGCTCAACTTTATAATCTTCACCACGACCAACAAAAACTTCACGCGCTTCTTTAATAGGCGTCATTTTTTTGATGACATCGTAGTCTTTCTTAATTAATTCTTTAACACGCTTTTCAATGGCATCGACGTCTTCTGGTGTAAAAGGACGTTCGTATTCAATATCGTAATAAAAGCCATTTTCAATCACAGGACCAATAGCCATTTTAGCTGTTGGGAACAACTGTTTAACTGCATGCCCTACTAGGTGAGCAAAGGAGTGGCGAATAACTTCAAGACCTTCTTCGTCACGACCAGTAATCAGAGTAACTTCTGCATCTTCTGTAATTAGCTCGCAAGCATCAACTAATTTGCCATTGATACGGCCACACACGGTTGCTTTGGCTAAACCTGGACCAATATCTTCAGCAACTTGCATCAAAGTAACTGGGTTTTCGAATTGACGAGTAGAACCGTCTGGGAGAGTAACGACAGGCATGATTGCTCCATGGTCAGTGGTGGCCCCTACGATAGGCCACGTGAATTTAAGGTGGGGTACTTTACAGTGATAAATAATGACTGTCGAGCTTTCAAAAAAATGGAGGGCTATTAAGAGTCCTCCATTCTTTTAGAAGACCCAAAGTTTAAGCTAGCAATCCTGCTTTTACTTCTGCCGCTTTAGCTTCGCCCACCAGCACTTGTACTAAATACAAGGCGAATTCCATCGCGGTAGCAGGGCCACGGCTAGTAATAATGTTGCCGTCATGGACGACATTTTCAACCACCAGCTCGGCACCGGCATCGGTTAGTCCTTCTTCAAAACCAGGGTAGGCAACAGCACGACGTCCTTCAAGCATGCCATGTTTTGCTAGTACCACTGCAGGTGAGGCGCAAATTGCTGCTACTAACTCACCACGGCTTTGCTGTTCTTTGAGCATAGAGACTAATGCTGTGCACTCTGAGATATGGGTAGCGCCAGGCATACCACCGGGCAATACAATAGCGTCAAATTCTTGATCCATCACATCGGCCATTAATGCATCAGCACGCAACTGCACATTGTGAGCCCCTGTAATCTGACGCTGTGACATCACTGACACCATAGTGACATCAATATCTGCACGACGAAGCACATCGACTAAAGTAATTAACTCGATTTCTTCACTTCCATCAGCAACAGCTAATAAAACAGTTGAATTACTCATCTCGTTCTCCTTAATGATTGATACGCTTATTATCACAACATTAAAACAATATTGCACCCTGGAACTCTCTTACCCAATTAGTATGATTGCGCCTTAGTCAGGCTGGCCGCATAATCCCCGTCCATCATAATTTTTTCTTGGGGAAAGTTCATGCCAAAACCAGCAGTATCTCCGCGCTTTCTTCGTGCGTTTTCGCACAACTTTTTAGGTGAAGCACCTACTTGGTATAAACAAGCAATATTGGCTTTCTTAATTATTAACCCGCTAGTGCTCTGGGCGTTTGGTCCGACGGTCGCTGGCTGGCTTTTAATTGCCGAGTTTATTTTTACCTTAGCAATGGCGCTTCAATGCTACCCCTTACTGCCCGGGGGACTTCTTGCCATTGAGGCATTAGCACTTGGTATGGCAACGCCTGCAGCGGTTTACGCTGAGGTAGAAAATAACCTTCCCGTAATTTTACTGCTAATGTTTATGGTCGCAGGCATTTACTTTATGAAAAGCCTGTTACTCATTACTTTTACCAATATCATTGTTAAGGTTCGCTCAAAGTATGCCCTAGCTTTACTGTTTTGCCTGACCTCTGCTTTTTTATCAGCCTTCTTAGACGCACTGACGGTAACAGCGGTGGTTATCAGTGTGGCGGTCGGTTTCTATACTGTGTATCACCGCGTTGCCTCTGGTAAAGGTTTCCATGATGATACCCACAGCCACTCCCAAGACAGCAACATTCTTGTACAAAACACTGAAGACTTAGAGAAGTTTCGACACTTTCTTCGAGGCTTACTGATGCACGCTGCTATTGGTACGGCTCTTGGTGGTGTTATGACCATGGTAGGTGAACCACAAAACCTATTAATTGCCAAAGTAGCCGACTGGACTTTCGCTGAGTTCTTCCATCGTATGTCGCCTATTTCAGTGCCCGTACTCTTTGCCGGTCTTATTACCTGTCTTTTACTTGAAAGGCTTCGTTGGTTTGGCTACGGCACCGAGTTACCTACTTCTGTATTAAACGTTTTAAAAGATTTTGCTGCGGAAGAAAAAATGCATCGCAGCGTGAATGACTCTGCTGCATTATTTATTCAAGCCATTGCTGCCTTAGTATTAATCTTTGGTTTGGCCTTTCATATTGCTGAAGTTGGTCTGATTGGCTTGTTAGTGATTATCATGGTTACCGCACTGAACGGGGTTACCGACGAAGGGGAAATTGGTAAAGCTTTTGAAGACGGCCTGCCGTTTACCGCACTGTTGGCAGTGTTTTTCTCTATCGTTGCTGTTATCCACCAGCAAGAATTATTTAAGCCTATTATCGACTTTGTTCTCAGCATGCCTCAAGAAAACCAAGCCGGCTTGTTTTATATTGCCAACGGTATGCTTTCTGCCATTAGTGACAACGTCTTCGTTGCCACAGTGTACGTTAGTGAAATTAAAGCCGCTTTAGATAACGGCTTAATTAGCCGCGAACACTTTAACCACTTAGCCATTGCTATTAACACCGGTACTAACCTACCCAGTGTTGCCACACCTAATGGTCAAGCTGCGTTTTTGTTCTTGCTAACCTCGGCTATTGCACCGCTTATTCGTCTTTCATACGGACGCATGTTTTACATGGCATTGCCTTACACCATAGTGTTAAGCGTGACGGGCTTTATCTGCGTTAAGCTATTTTTATAAAGGCTCTTTAAGAGAGTCGCTCACAAAAAAGCCCAGTATTTGAACTGGGCTTTTTTGTGAGTGTGAGTTAAACAACTTATGCTCGCCCTTCGTTTTGCTGTCCTACCATCCAGACGGCAGCTTCTACTCTTGAGCGTAATCCGAGTTTTTTAAGTAAATGCTTCACATGTACCTTTACAGTACCGTCGGAAATATCTAATTCACGTGCAATCACTTTATTGCTCATGCCTTTGGCAATACATTCTAAAATTTCAACTTCACGAGCGGTTAAAGAGTCTAGTTCTGATTTTGGTGTAACCGTCGGACGGCGAATAGCTTCTGCCAATACCTGAGTTACGCTTTCACTCAAAACCATTTTTCCAGTAATGGATTGTTTGATTTGCTCTAGCAATAAATCTGGATCGGTATCTTTTAATAAATAGCCGTCTGCACCTTTGCTGATGGCTTCTAATACATCCACATCGGAATCTGACACCGTCAGCATCACGATACGTGACGTCACGCCTATTTCACGCAGCTTAGATAAGGTTTGTAATCCGTCCATCCCCTGCATATTTAAATCCAAGATAATTAAATCTGGATCTTCACGCTCGGCAATGACTAATGCTTCTTCACCATTACTGGCTTCCGCAATAACCTCTAACTCTTCTTCAAAAGCTAAAAGCTGCTTTAACCCTTTACGTAATAACGGATGGTCATCAACCAACAGTATTGACGATTTTTTATTGTCCATCGTTTCACCACTTATAAATTAAAATTAATTGTTTGTATTCATCTGCGTCTCTTTACTCTGGCCGCTATACTTTGAAGCTTAGCCTGGACGCCCATCGGGTCTTAGGGTTGTGAGTATATTGAAATACGCCAAGACAAAAATCACAAACGCTATGGCCCATAATATTGCTGAAACCCAATAAAACTGCAGGGTAAGGCTTGGCAGTAAAAATATTGCTACTGAACGCACCAGCGCTGCAACTAACACCAAAATAAAACTGACCGACATAACTTTCTTAGGTTGCAGTGGTCTGCCTGAGTGCCCTAACGACACTCGTGCAATCATTGCAATAATCATTCCTCCAATCGCTCCAACTGTCAGCGCATGCAATGCCGTACTGAAGCTACTTAACACTCCGAAATAGTATAGTGCCATTAAGACAAAGCCTATTGATATAAACCAATAAGCCAAGTGTAACGACCAAAGCAGTGGGACTTTCCAAGTCACTGAAATTCGTAAACGAATAATACGTATTGCTTGCAACACTGCAGTAACAAGACACAACAGCCCCATTAACCAAGCGGGCAGCAACGTATGCAAGGTCGTAATAAAGAGCATTACAAACAACCAAGTACTGCCTAGTACAGATTTTTCAAGCCATTCTAAGTTCATAACCCTTGGAGTGCCGCTTCCATTGGCGGTAAACATTGGCATAACACGACCGCCTATCACGGTAATTAACAGCACCACCATTAAGCTCATGCTGTGGCCGCCCCAGTAAATAATGCCTAAATCGTTAGTATGGTTGCCCCAATGCATTACAGCGTTCATGGCAGTCATTAACAGCATGACCACTGAAAAGAAGTAGTTACGCTTCTGTTTGACTGCGTACAATGGCTTAAAGAAGTACCAGGCCACCATCGGTAAGAATGCCAAATCAACCGCCGCGATTAACCACCAAGGTACTAAGCCACCTAACAGCATAAACACACGACCAGCTAACCACACTAAGGTTACCACCAACAGCGCCTTACCATTAATGGCTCGTTGCCCACTCCAATTCTGCACCGCAGTTAACAGAAACCCTGCCACTATGGCTGCTGCAAAACCAAATAGCATTTCATGGCTATGCCAAAAGTGTCCTGATACCTCCCCATATTGAGGGAGCCACGCAATAGGATTACCAGCTCCCATCGCTGCAATACCTGCCCCCCATATCGCAATAGCAAACGCACTAAACAACGCGCCTAATAAAAACATGGGTCTGAATGCTTGTCCCCAAATGGGTGCCGAAGGTGACAAATACTTCATATGAATCCTTAAATATTGCTTATAAGATCAATACAAGTAGCGATTGATTGAGAGTTAGGCAACTTAATAGTTGAGTAGTATGGTAAGGTTATCTTCTTATTCATAGCAATAAAACTACCCCAACAGAGGTATTCCTTTGGTTTAACATATCATTAGCCTATGACGACCGCTACAATATGAACATCTACAATACAGACAACCCTACCATGAGATCGACGTCTATCATTACCCGTATTAACGTTGCCTTAGCGACTATTATCATAATGGCCGCGACAACCATTTTAATTTCTTTCTGGCTGTCTGCGAAAAGTGACAACGATGCATACGTTATTAACAAAACGGGCTCTATGCGTATGAATAGTTATCGCATGGGGATCAATGACTCCACCGCCGAGCTTTATAAAGAAAAAGTAGAGAAAGTTTTTAGCGACCCAACCGTCAATAAAGTATCGGTAAGTGCTAACCTGACCAATGAGTTTGATCACCTTAAAGAGAGCTGGCTAAGCTTAAACCCACAAAACATTGATGAATTAGATCGTTTCGTTAATGACATTCATACATTCGTTGGGCTGATGCAGCAAAACGCTGAAGCTAACATCCGTATTCTGCGCAATTTCCAACTCGCCGCACTCTTATTTACGATGGTATTGTCTTGGCTAATTATTATTCGCTTACGACAGTGCCTAACCCTTCCGCTAAGGGAACTAACAGACAATGCCCGTCAAATAAGTAACGGCATTCATAACTTTAAATCTGACCAGTCAAGCCGGAACGATGAGTTAGGCGTATTAGCTCGCTCACTGGAACACATGTGCGATACCGTCGCCGATATGTATTTGTCATTAGAAAAACAAGTAAACGACAAAACTAAAGAACTTCAGAACAGTAATAAAACACTGATGTTTTTATACGATATTGCACGCCGCATCAGTACACATGAAATCAGCAAAGAAGATTTTAACAATATTATCAATGAACTAAGCTCAATTACGGGTATTAAAGACATAGAACTATGCCTGTTAACCGAATCTGGCGACATTCCTTACTTACAGATTAACGGCAACAAGGAACGAGACTGTTTTGGTCGAGATTGCCGCAGTTGTTTAATGGGTGAGTACGAAACTGCCGGTCATTTACACTACAACGTCTCCAGAGAAAGTCATGATTACGGTGTCCTTGTTATCCATAAAGAAGCCGGGCCGCTTCTTGCTTGGAAAGAAGACCTAGTAACCTCTGTATGCAGCCTTTTCGCCATTGCACTCAGCCTACAACACGAAGAAGAAAACATCCGTCGCATGACCCTAATTAATGAGCGCACTATCATTGCCAGAGAGCTGCACGACTCATTAGCACAGGCTCTGTCTTACCTTAAGATTCAGGTATCCCGCTTAAATCGTGCGATCAGCAGTGACAACAATGAAGTAATGAGCGATGTCTCTAATGAATTAAAAGAAGGGTTAGACTCGGCGTATCGCCACCTACGTGAACTGCTCACCACCTTCCGCCTTAAAATAGATGGAGAAGGCTTAAGTGTTGCGTTGGCTGAAACCATTAATCAATACAAGCTGCAATCAGATATGTCGATTAGTTTAGATTACCAACTGATTAATGTGCCGCTTTCACCTCAAGAAGAAATTCATTTATTACAGATTATTCGAGAATCTTGTCAAAACGCTATTAACCACTCACACGGAAGTACTATTAAAATTTCCTTGCACAAACATGAAGACAATCAAGTAACCTTGTTGGTCGACGATAACGGAGTGGGGATTAACCCAGACCCAGAAAAACTAAACCACTACGGCCTTGCCATTGTTCAAGAGCGCGCTCGTCAACTTAATGGAAAAATTAATATTGGCCCTCGTGACGAAGGTGGCAC
>Ga0209075_1004844_pt1 | contig 10601 bp, 11 predicted proteins | sample Stecom2011_FD_187523 | JGI IMG/M metagenome (GOLD analysis project Ga0209075, IMG submission 187523) | Agricultural soil microbial communities from Utah to study Nitrogen management - Steer compost 2011 (SPAdes) (version 2) | ecosystem: Environmental > Terrestrial > Soil > Agricultural land...
ACGATGCAGAGAGTATAATTCAAGTTATTAGTGAATATTATAAAGAAGGAATTTTTGGTGGTAAGGTTTTCGAAACCGCCGCAGGAAGATTAAAGAAATAGATTTTTGTAGGAAACGGGCTAAAAAAGAAATGGTATGAGTGGATTTAAGTTAATAGGTATTCAGACAAAGGATAGGATTTCATTAGAAGAGGATCCAAGTAAATCAGACTACTTGAAAATATTAAAGGAAAATACCTTTTATTCATTTTATAGTTGTTTTGATTATAAATTAATTACTAAGTCATTATACTATTATCCAAAAGAAGAAGTTGAATTGTACTCTTCAGAACTTAGTACTCCTGGAAGCAAAACTAATCTTAGTATTTCTGCCATTGTAGGAAAGAATGGTGCAGGAAAAAGTACCATAATAGAATTTCTTTTTTTGGCATTTCATAATATAGCGTCGCATTGTGGAATAATAAATAATCCTGATGATGAGACACTATGGTATACGGAGACAGGGGTTAAATTAGATTTATTTTATCAAATAAATAATAAGGTTTATTGTATTCGACTTGATGATTTTGATATCACGATTTCGTCCGTTGAATTAGAGAGGCATATAGAAGAATATACTTTTAATGATTTTCAAGGGCTCCAAAAATCGCATTTGCCAAAATTTTTCTATTCTATTGCAATCAATTATTCTATTTATAGCTTAAACACCAGTCATGTTGGCGATTGGATAAGAGCTTTATTTCATAAAAATGATGGATATCAAACTCCTGTTGTTATTAATCCGATGAGGGATAAGGGAAATATTGATATTAATAGAGAAGAATACCTTTCGAAATCTAGGCTTTTAGCAAACTTATTACTTAAATCAACATCTAATGAGCATTTAAATTTAACCTCAACTCAAAAAGTGGTTGATTTAAGATTTGAATTAAATAGGAAAAAGGTTGAAAACCTCTACGAAAACAAGAGGTTGAAGGTGCCAATTATTTGGACTTTTGAAAAGCTTTACTCTGACTATTCCTCTGAGTCCGATTTATTGGAACTTATCTATACAGAATTAATCAATCTAGATCGTGATATAGTAGAAGTGCCATTTAAGATAGAAATTGAAAAGTATATCGTTAAAAAATTATTTAAAATTGCAAAAACGTATGAGTCTTATAAAAAATACTTAGATGATAAAGAAGGACTATTTAGTGGACGAGATCCTACTGTATATTCTACGGGAGAAAGTATTCAACCTTCTTTCTATAATCTTGATGAAAATGATAAAAATGCAGATAGAAATTTGAAAAATTATATACGTGTTTTAAAGGAGGACAAAAGTCATATAACATTTAAGTTAAATCAGGCTATAAATTATCTTAAGTCTAACCCATTGTTTGAAGAAGGAACTTTACATTGGAGGGACGCTGGGAATACAAGTATATTAGATATTTCAATAGTTCAGCTGTCAGAGAGAATATCAAAAACTGTCAGCTCAGAAATCATTAATTTTCTTCCGCCATCATTGTTTAATGTTGAGATTTTTCTTGAAGAAATTGTCAATCCAATAAGTCGTTCAAAATTTGGTGACTTAAGCTCTGGAGAACAGCAATTAATTCAGTCTATCCAATCTGTTGTTTATCATATAAACAACTTGAACTCGGTATTTGAGAATAATTCGGAAGATATTAAATATCCATATATTAATATTATTTTGGATGAAATTGAACTTTATTTTCATCCTGATTTTCAAAGATTATTTGTTTCAACACTGATTGATAATCTTAAAAAAGCTCATCTTGGAAACATTGAAGGAATTAACATATTATTTTCAACGCATTCACCTTTCATTTTGTCAGACATTCCTTCTTCGAATATTTTAAGACTCAAAAAAGGTGAACCTAAACCTGAAGGAAATCAATCTTTCGGGGCTAATATTCATGATTTATTGGCGAATAATTTCTTTTTGGGTGATGGATTTATGGGTGGGTTTGCAAAGTCTAAGATAGATTCATTAATTGACTTTTTAAAGTCAAATAAAGGAGCTGATGTTTGGAATGCTGAAAACTCGTTAAATGTTATCAATTTGATAGGGGAAGATTTAATAAAACAAATACTTTTAGATCTATATTATATCAAATTTTCCAATAAACTTGATGAACAGATTGAGCATTTATCCAAATTAAAACTTAAAAATGATATCTATAGATAAACGGATAGTTGAGGAACAAATTAGATCTTTTAAATCTCAATTTAATAATCAACATGACTCCATTAAAGAGAACTTGATTGAAATGAGAAGACTCTATTCTAAAAATATGAGTAAAGAAGAAGCTAGATTTTTAAATAAAATAATAGTTGAATTTAAAACAAAGACCAATAGTTTATTAATAGCATATGATCTCGATTCAATTAAAGATAGGATTGGAGAAATTCCACCTCAAAAGATCACACAAAATCGAAAAAATAAAATAATTTATCTTAAGGATTTGATTTTAATGGCTTTTGGATATGATTATTTAAGGTCTGATTTTTATCCAACATTTTATGACTCTATTGGAATTAGGGCTTGTGTATATTGTAATTCTCAATTAACCGTCTCTGTTAGTAAAAATAAATATCCAGTTTCCAAGAAAGGAAGAAAAAAGCCTTTATATTCTTTAGGTAATGAAGTTTCTGCAAAGTTTCAATTAGATCATTATTACCCAAAGAGTAAATATCCATATTTGAGTGCGAGTGTTTTTAACTTATACCCCTCTTGTGCAACATGTAATAATATTAAGAGCGCCAATCCTGTTGATTTTAGACTTTATACAAATAAATTAGAGCCAAGTAGATATAGGTTTTATTTAGATACAGATAGTAAAGCAGAATATTTAAAAAGTAATGATATTGATGACATCAAAGTTAAGTTTTTAGATCCTGATAAAGAAACTGATAATATTAAGTCACCTGGTTCATTTGAAGATACATTTCATTTAAGCAGCATATATAATACCCAGAAGGATATTATTGAAGAGTTGTTTTATAAACGAAGAGCTTATGATGAATCTTACAAAAGTGTCCTAAAAAAGTCTTTTAGTAGTATATTTAATGATACAAATTTATCAAAACGTATAATTCTAGGAAATTATACGGATGAAGCAGATATTCATAAAAGACCTTTATCTAAATTTATGCAAGATATTGCAGATGATATATTTTTTAATTATAAATGATTGGAGTGATACTACTTTACGAATACTGAAGATTAATCCTCCCAAATTACAGAAAGCACTTTATTCTTATAAGGAATAAAGTGCTCATATATTCTCTTACCCTCATCTGTATAATTGTAACAATTAAACCAGTCACCTGCTAGTAACTGTTCTGTCCTTTTGAACCCTTTACCAGTTTTAAAGTATTCACCAACCAAGGTGTCTTCTGGCACTCTTTTACCATCCTTAGCAATTTTCTTAAATGGAAAATCATTACTATTCCAGTTCCATTTCACTTCATTATCTTCACAGTAAACAATCATTATAGGATGATTTCCAATATCTGAAAAACGAATAGCACAAGCAGTTAAACTAACATGGTATTTTTCTGCAAGTTCTTCTATAATTGAGAAACTGAATTTACGCCTTAAACAGTCTTTACTGAATCGCTCTTCAGGCATCAATAAACAAGAAGCAAAGTAATCAGCTTCACGCTCTATTTTTTGATGCTTTTCTTCGTTGTTTTTGGACGGATGAGGTTCTAATAGACCTCTTTGTAAGCCATTCCTATGATTATCTATAAAATAGTGACCTAATTCATGAGCAAGCGTAAATCTACCTCTGGGCGCATCAATCTTGTTTCCTCTTTTAGTGTTAATATGAATATAAAATTCGGAATCATATATGATTATGCCGTCAAAAGCATTGCCATAATCGTCATAGAAAACTGAAAGACTTTCATTTTCGATTATTTTCTCTAGTGGTGTTATGATTTCATCATATTCTAAAGCAATAAACTCTGCTAACTCCTTTATAAAGTTTTTTGAGGTATTACTTATCTCCATCTTGGTGCTTGTTCTTCATTTTATTCAAAATATCTTTAGGAATTGATTGTATACCTTTTCTTGCAGCCATTTTCAATTCTTGTATGTCCTTTTCCTCTTCTGAATCAAAAAGAGAAATAACCTTCGTTTGACATGTCAAAGTTCCGTTAATAATGCTACTAATATCAATAGATTTATCTTCTAGTTTAAAGTTATAATCTGCATATAATTTTTCAAAACGAGATAACTCTGTTTCATTCCTAGGAAATAGGTAACCTGATGAACTTAACCAAATATCAAGGTTACTCTCATCAATAAGTCCGCTTAATTTATTTTTCTTAGCCATTGATTCTACTTAAATATTCATTTACTACTCTATTGGCTTCTTCTTTATACTTTCTAATACTTGCTGGAACCAACGCGAGCTCTTCTTGCATCTTTTTACTAACAAGTCTAGGGATGTATTCATTTCCAAGAGGACAATAAAGTTTATACGTTAAGTAAATTACCTTATGTTTATTACTTAGTTGAGAAAGAGCCTGGTCCACTACACTCAGTTGTTTTATGAGATCTCGTTTTCTCTCATTAGGAACGGGAGATTTCTCTATTAATTCTTCAACAGAGTTAATGGTAGTTAAATCAGTTTCCTCATCAGGCTCATAACAATATCCTTTGTTATTGTAATTTGCTAACTGTGTATAAACTATGCGATGTAACCACAGTTTTATTCCAGCACTAATATCTTCACTTTTAGAGTTCTGTTGCTTATAACTTGAATATTTCCATACGCGTTGAAAAACACAATGTGAAATGTCAAAAGCAACTGTTTCATCATATCCCCATTTTGAGCAAGCAACTTCTGCCATTCTAATCACATCTCGCTCAAATCGTAAAACAAGTTCAGTCAAGGCTTTCTTAGCCTCTTCTGGGTAATCCTTCTTCCAACTTATATATTCAAATAAGTCTAGGCTACATGATGATTTAATTTCTTCAGTCGTTTCCATTGTTGAATTCATACTAACTACCAAATCCGTGAGTCACGCATTTAGTAGTTAGGGTAGGGTTTGGTGTTATTTGAACAAATATAGTAAATCATTATAATAATGAGTTGTAATATTTATTTATTATCAGCAGCAAACTAACGAGGTAGCTATACTTAAATAGCCGTCCAGCTCTTTCGGTCGAGAAGTGAGAGAATAATATAAACAAAAACTAATTCAGATGGCTAAAGACTCATCAGGTAAGAAGTATAATAGGGTTCCTGCACACACTAAAAAAGTAGGTGGAAAAACTATTAAAGTTAAAGAGCATATCCGTAGTAATCGTAAAGACAGCAAAGGATAATTAATGTTCAGATAATTAGAGTGACACTCCCCAGCTCTGAAATGGGGGAATAGTAAAACAATTTTAAATCATTTAATATGACAAGAAATTTACAAAATACAAATCAGGTTAGTGTTTGTCACAAAAACAGCTGTGTGCACGCAGCGGGTGAAAATGCTAAAATGATTACAATGGGCGTAACATTAATGTTGGTGCTTATTGGAATTGCAGCACTACTAAGATCTGCATAATGATAATTGGGAAGGGAGAAAAACTTCCTTCCTAAATTTTAATTTTTATAAAAACACAAACGCTTATGAAGCATGATTACTTTAAATATTACAACTCGAAAACCCTCCCCTTTTTAATAGTTGGATTTTTCGTTATTCTATATCTGGTTCAAGGATATTGGAAAATATCCTTTTCAATCTTTACTGGAATAACTATACTAATGATGCTAATCTCCAATTATCTTTGGAAGTATCCACCTTTCAAGTATCTATTTTGGATAGATGATTTTTCAGGTAGATATGAAGGTTTTTTGCAATATCAATACACTGATGAAAAAGGGAGGAAATGTACAGGTAAACTGAAACATATTAAGCTGATCAACCAAAATGGACACAAACTATGTGTAACTTCATTTACATTCAAAAAAGATGGTTCTCCTTCATCTCCATCGGTAAACAAGGGGATGTATGTTGAAAAGACAGAAGATGAACAGCATTATCGTCTAATCTATAACTATCTTAATGAAGGTAGTATGGAGCAAGGATTTCCTCCCCATTATGGTACAGAGGTAGTAAAATTTATCAAAATCGGGAAAAACAAAAAACTTTCAGGAAGTTATTATACCGGAAGAGAGCCTTACCAAACAAAAGGAGAGTTTATAGAGCTCAAGTGGGTCAGTAATGATCTTAATCACAAATTTTAAAATATATCAAAATGGCAGTATTGCATAAAGAATTTATTGGATTTAATAAGGTTATAAAATTAGATCCTAAAAAGAAAGAAGGACTTTTAACAAGTCGAAAAGACCTAAGGAAAAAAATTAAAAAGGATTTTGCTGATAATAGACCAAATGAGTTGCAGCCAAAATTTGCAAGTCAAGGCTCTATTGAAATGGATACAGCGATAAATCCAATCCCAGTCTATGATGAAGAATTAGACAGAAGATTAATCAAATATGATTTGGATGATGGTATTTATTTTATCGATAAAGAAGATGAAGATAATCGTAAACCAATTCAAACATGGCATAATTGGGTTTTTGACGCAGTTGATAATCATACAAGTCAAGATACAATTCGAAAACAAACCTGTATTCGTGTAGTTTTTGCTGATGGACACCACATTGACTTACCTATTTATTACAAAATAGGCGATATAATAGAATTAGCTCATCGTATTAATGGATGGACAGAAAGTGATGCAAAAGCTTTCTTTGAATGGTTTAATGAATTGAAAAGTCCACAGCTAGTTAGAATTGTTAGATACCTAAAAGCATGGAAGGATTATAGAGAATTTAAAAACAATTCACTCAAACTTCCTAGCGGTTTTGAACTAACAATTCTTGCTGTTAATAATTACACAGAAGATGACAATGACGATTTTTCATTTCGTGAAACAGTCCGCAAAATAGACACAGAACTTAACAAGGTGAATGGTTTCAAATGTATTCGTCCAACAACACCTGAAAACGAAGATGTGTTTGCTGATTATTCAGAAACCAGAAAATGTGACTTTCTCAAGACTTTGGGTAACTTACTTGGAGATTTAGATAAAGCAGAAGCTGAAACGAATTTTAAAAAAGCAAGTGAGATCCTTATAAAAAATCAGTTTGGTGATAGATTTATTTTAGGGGAGGATAAAGATCAAGATGTAAAGTCAGAAAGTTTAGGAAGAGCAATTTCTACTTCAACAATAATTCCTCGTCCTTATGGATATTAATCAGCAAATAAATGAAGTGCTAGAGAGCTTTCCTCATTTAAATTGGGATAAAGACAATTTAGAGTTTACAGGAGAGCTTTTTATAGCTCTAGAGGACAGTTACGACATAAAAATAAGAATTGGTAGATTCCCTCTTCGTTTTCCTTTGGTTTATGAAGTTGGTGAAAGGATACCTCCGAAGGCTGATCGTCATGTTTATGAAGGTTTAGGAAATTGTTGTTTAACTACAGCTGCAAAAGAATGTATTCTACTCAAGATTAAAATAAAAACGCTATATGATTTCATTTCATTGATTGTTGTCCCTTATTTTCAGAACAATTCATTTTATGAATTAAATAAAAAATATAAAGAAGGCGAATACTCACATGGAGTTCCAGGAATCATTGAAGGGTATCGGGATATACTGAATATTGAAAAAATGAGCCTTATTCCCGCTATTTTAAAAAATAGAATATCAGGAGAATTACTAAGCAATAAAAGTGAGTGCTATTGTGGTAGTGGTCTTACTATGAAAATATGCAAAAATGGTCTTCATAGAAAGTCATACGAAGAGTTTAAACTATTGGATATATATATTCTGAAGAACGACCTTTATAGGCATATTAATCATTTTATAAGAGAGCTTGAATTAAGTCAATTAATGAAGGAAGGTTCTAAATGGAATATCACAAATCAAAAAATCGTTATGTAAAAAAATGTATTAAAAGACATTATTTTTAGAATGGCTTACTTCTTGCTTAAAAGCGGTATTAATTAACTTTTTTTAATTGAATTGACAAAACTACCATGGAAACCAATAATCACGAAGAATTCACCAACGAATCGTTATATGCTTATGAACTAGACAATAAAGTTATATTTATTGGTGATGTTTTAGAAGATGATAAAGGTCTAGGTCCAGGTTATTTTTGTTTAGGATGTAAGAAGCAAATGCAGGCTGTACTACCCAAAACAAAAGTTTCAAAATATTTTAGACACCATGTAGCTAAAAGTAGTCCTGAAAATAGATGTACATATTCTCAAGAATCCCACAGACATCTCTTATCAAAAACCTTTCTAAAAGATTTGAATAGGATAAAGGTACCCTCGCTTTACAAGTACCCTGATTCAGATGATGACCCCATTTACCAAATACGAGAAGCTGATTTTGTCAAGGCTCACTCTGTTGTATTAGAAAAAGCAATTTTTGAAGATAAAAATGGTGAAGTACAATTGATAAGTAAAGATCAAATAGACAAAAAACATCTTTACCTTATTCCTGATGCAATTTTGTTAAACGAAAAAAACGAACCTATTCTCTTGGTCGAATTTGTTGCAACGAACAAACCAGATCAAGAAAAATTAATGAAATTAAAAAGATTAGGTATTGATGCAGTTCAGGTATATGTACCTAAATCTTCTCCTGAAGAAATTAAACGAAACTTACTAATATCAAAAAACACTAAATGGCTTTTTAGCAATGAAGAACAAAACACACCCTACGTACAAATTTCCAAAGAGGATCCAAGAAGAGTATATGATGTTGATGAGCTCCAAAGATCACTTTTTGAAGAAGGTTACAAGTGCAGAAGCGCGCAACTTGGAGAACTTATACGATCAATTGAAAGAATCTTGGGGTCAGAATCGTACAGAACAATTGAACAAGATATTGAATCAGAAATACGAAGAGTTACGGAAGCTTCAGAAAGAGCTGAGTCAGAACTGGCAGGTCTACGAGACCAACACGGCAGATCAGGAATTGAAAGACATCAAAAACGGCGAAATAGCATTGAAGAATCAGAAAGCGCTTTTTACTCCAAAACTTCAAACTTGGAAAGAAGATACCATGAAAAGAGATATAGAGTTGAAGAAGAAATCAGAGCTATTGAAGAACAAACAGAGAGAGTTAGAGCAGATATCCGAGCCTTCGAATATAAATCCAATCCTGAAAAATCTATTAGAGCAGAACAAGATATACAACGAAGACTTAAAGACGAGCTTGAAGATCTTTCATGGAAACAAAATGAGCTACAACAATCATTTGAAAGAGATAAAGGTAAGTTACAAATTGAAGATGAACGCGAACAACAAAGTATTAGAAGAGAATTTGAGATTAGCTCAACTAGAGAACAACAAATTAAAAATGATTTACAACAAAAACTCTCTTCCATACCAGATGACCATGAACGAGAACTACAGAAATCAATCAGAAGTTTTGATTCAGCTAGAGAAGGAATTAAAAGAAGAATTGCTGGAACTAGGGAAAAAAGAAATACCATTGGTGAAATCCTTCGAAGAGAACAAAACAAAATTGAATCTGAATTATCTGTCAAAATTGAAAGAACAGAAAGAACAAATGACAAAATTCGAAAAGACCGTCTCCAAAAGCTCTATAATGGTGATTTTGAAGGAGCACTCCTTAATAAAAATGCATATGAAAGAATTCCTAAGCTCAAAAAGCTTATCAAATTGTATTCAAACCGTCTCGAAATTCTCAATAGAATTGACCAAAAAAATCAATAATAAATTAGCACCGAGAGGAATTAGTTTAGTAGAGTTTTGTATTGAAGAAGGAATTGAGGTATTAGATTCTGATTTATAGCTAAAGCATTATTGCGTCTAGCTAATTAAGAATCTGCTTTTAATCTTGATTTTCTTAAGGGCGCCTAATCCGCTTCCACCTCCAAGTTTATTCATGCTTTTGCTACGTAAACAAACGCTATTCCAAGAGCTTCACAAGGTCGCTTTGTTCTAGCGTGTTCCTGTGCAAATCATTTCACAAAGCTTTCCATCTCCATCGGGGCGAGGCATTGCTTTTCAATCCAAGTACTGCATTAAAGAAAAACTTTATCCCTTCGTTTAATTAAAGAAAACCGGAAGGCTATCGCGAGATTTCATCTCGTGATTTAATACTAAATTCCAAGGCTTCGCTACCAACAACTGACGATTTTTTGGTTCTTGCTTCGCATAAATTGGTTCCAACTAAAGATTGATTGGAACAGGAAATAAGGTCTTCAGTCATCACCACCTCCCTGCTCAAAAAATATAAAAACAAGCCTATACAAAGCTCCGTTGCACTCCGGGCTTGTTTTTACCGTTCCATTGTGTCGTGCTCGGAAACTCCGCGCGCCACATTCCACTTATTTTTCTCACGTGGGTGTCTCCTCCTTCAGTTGCTGCTACTTTGCCACCCCAAACCCCTTAAAGGTGAGGTAGCGTTCTCGTTCCTCATCCTCTCCCTCTCCCTATAAATGGGGTGTCACCGCAGCGTCGTGTTTGGCTCGCCTGCTAAGTCTCTCAGGCTTCAGGACGATTCCAGTTTTTGGCATTATTCTAAGAGGTGC
>Ga0209075_1004846_pt1 | contig 10599 bp, 6 predicted proteins | sample Stecom2011_FD_187523 | JGI IMG/M metagenome (GOLD analysis project Ga0209075, IMG submission 187523) | Agricultural soil microbial communities from Utah to study Nitrogen management - Steer compost 2011 (SPAdes) (version 2) | ecosystem: Environmental > Terrestrial > Soil > Agricultural land...
AAGGAGACTGCGCCTCAATACTAAATCCCAAACTAAATATAACAACCACAAGGTAAAACATCTTCTTTTTCATAGTTCAAAAAATTAAAATGGTTAATAAACACATTAAGACAATGGAACCGGACATCTCCGAAAGATTTGCCCGATCCGGGATCACCTTAGAGCACCAGTTTTATCCAAATGCTGAATCAAACTATAGACGCTTTTATTAATAATTTTCATTTGCTCTAACAAAGGGGAATAAGGCTGAAAACGGCTATCAACAATCCCTTTATTTGAATCTCTGTTGGAGGGATCTGTAGTCAAATCCTCCGGATCATTATCCTGGTAAGTAAACCAATGCCAACCTACACATGCCTTACTTTTTAATAACTCGATAACAAAATTTTGATAAAAGTACCCTCTGTCAAGCTGAGTAGGGACATTCCAACCAGCCCCGGTTCGATTAGGCAAACCAGAGTCCTCACCTTTTGTATACCATTCGGTGATTAAAAATGGCTTGCCGGACCAGGACTCCCAATTTTGCATCATCTCCTGAAGCGGCTCCCATTTCCGGTAATGATTGATCGAAACAACATCCATATACTTCCCAGCTACTCTAAAAATCTCAGAATGGTTTAACTCTTCTTTTTCCTGATTAAACCTACATCCCAGATACAAATGATTGGGATCGTACTTACGCAACACCCGCTCAACCTTTCTCACATATGTCTCAAAGTAATACCCATTAAATTCTTTGCGATCCTCATCTGTAACATCATTCAAATCTGCTTCTCTCCCCTTCTTCGAATTAAGCCACTCTTTCGCGGCAATATATCCAGGCTCATCTTTGCTCAAATACTTCAGATGCCGATCCAGAGCGTCATTCTTCCAAGGAAGCTCATTATCTGTATAATACCCCAATAAAAACTTGTCATTAGCATATTGCGCAATGGGAGCAAGTTCTCTCTCGATATACAATTCGAACTCAGGATCAAAGACCATAGCCAAATCATAGCGGTATCCCTGCCAGCCCGACATTTCATAGGTGCCGCCGTGGGACTTAAGGTGATCAGATTTGTAAGCCCCCATGGGACTGACAATAATGGTGTAAACCAAAGGAACCTCATTGGAACGTATAAGGTTATGATCGGACCAGGCTCCTACTCCATTAAACCCATGGTTTTGAAGCATCAAGGATGCTTCCTTGGCCCAGTTGTCTCTGGTGCCGAACTTTTGCTCCAAAGACTTGGCCTGCAACTCTGAGCGTCCGGGTCTAAAAACAGCTACTCCACGGTGAATAAAGGGATATCCTTCCGGATCAATAAGCCACCATCTATCCCCTATCATCTGGGTCCTAAAAAAACCAGTACCAACTTGCCGGTTGGTTTTATAACCACCGAATTTACCGGTTTCGGGATCACTGATAAAATTGAACCCCGGCAAACGATCAACCGTTTTAGCAGTATAGCTGTGCCAAGTCAGACTGTCGGCGTTTTGCCTTGCCATAACTTGATGATAACCGGCCTGCTTACCTCCTTGTGAAGGGGACGAATCCTGACATGAAAGAGCCCCGAAGCCCAGCCATCCTAAAAAGCCTAACAAAACTAGGCCGTACCTGTTTACAATCATTTCAAATCCTTGTTTCATTTATATTGCTCCTCCTTGTTTCTGTAATAGTCCCGCAAAACAAAAAAGGCCTTTTTCTTATTGCCGGTCTGAGAAATCAGGCCTTTTCGATTCCAACCATCCTGAATATCAGCCAACGGACGACGAGGGGATCTAAAATCAGCAAGAATCCATGGGGTCATTCCTCTTAATTGAGGGATTTTTTCTAACATTCCCAGGGTCTCCTCATACAAATACTCTTGAAACTCCTCCGTCCACAATTCGTCCTTGCTACCATGGTAGCCTTGAAGAGCGCCGGCACCAAACTCAGATACAATTACAGGTTTATCAAAGGAGATATCAAAAACAGCAGATTTAAGATCTTCCGGGATACCGGAATACCAACCTAGGTACTGATTAAAACTGATTACATCAACATATTCCTGCAAGGGATCTTCTACCACTTGAACATTACTGGTGCCTTCCTTGGTATGACGTTCCAACGCGGCACTCACCAGGCGAACAGGATCCATTGATCGGGTGGTTTCGATAAGTTGCTTCAAAAACTGGGTCCGTACAGAAGACACAGGGGTTTCATTGGCCATACTCCAAATAATAACAGAGGCCCTGTTAATGTCACGAACAATCATATTCTCAACCTGTGCCTTTGCATTCTTGAACGTAACCTCATTCTCCCATTGAATGGTCCAATAAACAGGCACCTCAGACCAAACCATGAGTCCCATTTCATCAGCCACCCGAACCATATTCTCATTATGCGGGTAATGTGCCAGGCGTACGAAATTACATCCCAACTCCTTAGCCCATCCCAACAACAACCGGGCATCCTCAATAGAATAAGCACGTCCTCCTCTAACCGGATTTTCCTCATGAATGGAAATTCCTCTTAAAAAAACCGATTCCCCATTAAGCAATATATTCGAACCTTCTACCTGCAGCGTACGAAAACCAATTCTGTCGCTCAACTCTTCACCCTCAAAAGAAATCTTTACATCATACAAAAATGGATCAGATGGCGACCAAAGATTTAAGTCCCCTGCCTTTAAACGCGCACGCATGACACCGTCCTGATTGGTTTGCCCGGATATCTGACGCTTAACTCCTGAGATGGAAACACAAACCTCTCGTTGCGCTTTTTCAGAACCATTAAGCTTAACCTCGACCTCCACAAAAGCGGGGTCATCAGCAGCCAGTTGAACATAGTAATCCTGGATAAAAGTCTCAGGCAAATCAATAATTTTGACATCCCGGGTTAAGCCTCCATAATTCCACCAGTCGGTGTTTACAGTGGGTACCTCAGCCAATCCCCTGGTATTATCAACCTGCACAATTAGAAAATTCTCACCTATTCTCAATTTGTCGGTAACCTCAAAATTAAAAGGAGTAAAACCACCAACGTGAGTCCCCAGTTTTTGACCGTTCAAATAAACATCTGCCTTGTAATTCGCTGCACCAAACCAAATAAATTGCCGGGTATTAGCTTTTGCTGCATAAGAGAATGATTTGTAGTACCATACAGCCCCTTCATAATAAAACAATTTCTCCTTCTGAGTATTCCAGTCGCGTGGAACCAGTATGTTATCTGATTTATCAAAATCATACTCAACCCTTTCTCGGGGATGCTGAGCCTTATACCCTAAAAAAATTGATTCTGAATTTGCTGGCTGCTCTTGTACATCACGAGGCTCACGCCGATAATCGTAATACCCTGTTTGATACGGATCAACTATATACTTCCAGTAACCATTCAAACTCAGAGAATTTCTACTGTCAGTATTTATTATTTGGGGAGAAACTCCGGCAAAAGCAGAAGAAACAAAAAAAACACCCAATAACAAAAACCAAACTACACGTCCTAATAGCTTCATAACAAATTTTTATAACTATTCATCAACACAATTACTTTAACTCCACTTTCTCTGAAAGAAAAACATGATCAACAAAAAACTCGTAATTATCATAATCCCTAACGTCTCCAGGGGTACTACGAAACAAAATGAAGTCGTTAATCCTTGCCAAGTTTATGGCATTGTCTTTAGCAACAATATCTGAAACAGGAATGGAAACCATATGCCAACGACCATCTCTGGCAAACCCATACTCTTCTCCTTCGGCTGTAAAGGTAAAAACAGCATTGCCACCTTCTTTGCATCTGATTCGAATCAAAATGTCTGCCTGACATTCAGATTTAATTGTAAAATTATAATAACCATCAGCAAAGGGTGTAAAATCAACTTCTCCGTTGTTCCCTACCTGCAGGCCTGCCATTGCCCAATCAGATTCACCTGTAGCAGCAAACACGTAGGCTTCAACCCCCTCATAGGCCATGGATGTCTTTTCACCCGGGAAATCGTTCATATTCACAGCTACAACCGACGACACGCCAGGAGTTATCTCTGGAATTTCAGTATAAATTCCATATGTAGCTCCAAAATCATATTCAGGTATAACTGTATCAGGATCTTTTTCGACTTCTACATCAAAGACCAATTGCCCTTTTTGGTTATCTATAAAAACAACATCCAATATGGTGGTATATGCCCCCCCCACAGGATAGGTGACCGTAACTACAGAATCAGAAGAAACGGCGGGGTTTCCACCCTGAAAAACCCACTTTCTTGAAAACACCTTTGTCGACAAATCTGTATAGGTAATGGTTTCACCAAAACCAATACCGGTTGCTGTCGAGGCAGCATCAAGCACTCCGGGTTCGTATAGCCTAACATCTTTGGTTTCTTCCTTTTCACAGGAAAGCAGCATCAGTGCAACTCCTATAAAAGCAACGCCTTTCATCCATTCTATCTTTTTCATAACAGCATTTTTAATTATGACGGAATTATTTTAAAGCTTCCAGAAAAGCAGCGTAGGCCTCCTTTTCATTATAATTTTCATCAAACAGCAAAGGGTACTCCCTCGGATGCCACCAGTCTGTTAACCAAGTATACTTATCCGTTACGCCCCAAGTTGTTATCGCAAACTTCTGTTCTTGTGGCAGCTCCTCAAACATCTCCACGATGGCACCATACATCTGGGCTTGTTTTATTTGCTCTGAGCGAACAAACTGATAACTATCACTTTTCTGTGTGTTAACAATAAGATCCAACTCGGAAATATGAATAAGCAATCCAGTGGAAGCCATATCCTTAAGCCCACTACTCATCGTATTTACATCGGTAGTAACCCGATAATGAAACTGATCACCTATCCCATCAATGGGGTAACCTTCGTCCTTTAACCGCGCGACCATTCTCTTTATGGCATTTCGTTTACCCGAGGCCAACACCACGCTGTAGTCGTTGTAGAACAGCTTGGCATCAGGATCTGCCTCACGAGCATACTGAAAGCATCTGCCATAAAACCCAATCGGGTCCTCAAAAGAGGCATAAACCGGACAGTCTTGAGACCTCAAGGTGCCATTGTCATTAAAAATTTCATTAACTACATCCCAACTCTTCACCTTCCCTTTGTAACGACCAACCGTTGTTTGAATGTAATCCTTTACCTTGCTCTCAAATGCAGTAGAATCATAACCTGCTGTTTTAAACCACCCGGGAAATGACTTATACCAAACCAAAACATGCCCATGCACATTCATCTCTCTTTCCTGAGCAAAGGTCACCAACTCATCTGCCTTGCTCCAATTAAAGCTGGTTGGAGAGGTCCATATCGTCTCCATCTTCATTTCCCATTCGGCAGTAATCTGATTAAAATGTTCATAAAGCGTATAGGCAAACATATTCTCCTGCAATTGATTGGTCTTGATCGCAGCCCCAATTCCAAAGGCCGCCCTATCCTTCAGGGTAAGAGCTTTCGGATCCTCGTCTTTAGGAGCATTGTCCACCAAATCATCGTCCTTACTGCAACCCAACAGCAAACCCAAAAATGCTACTGCAAAGGCTAATCGTCCCATGGTATTTACCATTCTCTTCTTTTTCATAATACTCTATTCGTTAAATGAGTCGTTTTTTCTCTTCAAAACTCATCCCTTAATAATCCTGATTTTGTGGAAAAGTTCCCATTAAGTCGATTTGTGACTGAGGAATGGGCATGCGTACCATATGAGGTGCCATAGGGTAAACTGTAATATTAGCAGAATTTGAGCCCATCTGGTAATACTGATTAACCCGTTCGACTAAAAGCCCGAGGCGTTTCAGTAGAAACCAACGGTTGTTTTCAAACGCCAACTCTCGCGCAGATTCCTCCAAATAACGCTCTAAGTCAAAAGTGGTAAAGGCGTCGAGTCCCGCTCTATTTCTAACTTGATTAATGTAATCAAGGGCTTTAATATTTGTGGGGTTTTCGCTATCCGCCCGCCAGTTTGCCTCTGCCCCTAGCAATAGAGTCTCTGCATAGCGATAATAAATCAAATCTTTATAGCTGTTGTTGGTCCCAACCTTTTTCTCTTCATCATGATACTTTTTCAAGCTCCAATGATACCTGCGAAAATCGTCCTCATAAAGGGCATCATCTAACGGCTGTCCAAAGTTTGGAGAGGCAGGATTGTTAACTATCAACTGTAGGGGATAGTAGTAGGTGGAAAAACGCAAATCATTTTCCTCATCATATAAGGATCGCAGATAATCGTTGGGGAATGACCAACCCAGAGACTCGCCACCATACTCAACCGAACGAATCATTTCACCACTGGATAACTCATAGACTCGATTATTGAACATGCTGCTGACCCAGGTAGGTCCACCCCCAGGAAGATTATCATTGCCCCCGGTTAACTCATCTCTAACGTATACAAAAAGGGCTTCTTTATGATTGGCATTTTGACCAAAAACCTCAGAAATTTGCTGCCTGGGCAACAAATCATGAGTGCCGTCCTGAACTACCGCATCAAAATGTGCTGCTGCCTGCACCCATTCTCCTTGCCACATGGCACTTTTCCCACGCAAATGGTGAGCAATTCCTTTACCATATCTGCCATACTCAACATTCCACTCCAGGTTCTCTACAGCATAATCCAAGTCCGCATCAATCAATTTAAATACATCAGCCCGATCAGCCGGCTCATACACCTTCTCATCAAAGGCATTCTCAGGGGTGGTAGCTATGGTATCCAACAATATATTGTCATACATCCGAATAAGATCGAAATACAACTCAGCCCTAATAATTCGCGCTTCGGCCAACACTCTTCTTTTTCTGGAATCCAACATGTCCACATTGGGTGCATTGGTAATGATAGCGTTGGCTCGATCAATAATCTGATAGCCAAGCGTCCATTTCCGGGCAGGATAGCCCTGAGGGGTGTGATTGGGACCATAAGGAGTGTGCCAGGTTCTATTCAAGCCCAGGTCCGTTGCCACCAAAAAAAAGGCAACTGATCTCAAGGCATCACCCTCTCCCTCCGGCACATTATAATTCCGCATCAAATTGTACAGTGCATTAACTCCAGACTCCAACCCATCTGGAGTGGAATAAATAAAGTCTATAGAAACATCGGTCATGGGCTGCTCTGTTAAAAAGTCCTCACAAGAGGAAGCTGCAAAAGCTGCGACCAACAAGGTTATCGAAAAAAAGATTATTCTTTTCATAAGTCATATATTTGATAATCCATTAATAATATCTTCCGCCAATAAGCCTAAAAGGAAAGTTGAATACCTCCAATAATTGATATGGCCTCCGGGTAATCATTTGCATTCTTCTCGGGACTGTAGGACTCAAAATCTGTAAGCGTCAACAAATTGTGGCCGGTACAATAAATCCGCAAATTTTCAACGTTCAATCGAGACAATAATGTTTTTGGCAAAGTATATCCCAACGTGAGTGTTTGTAATCTAACATAGGAGGCATCCTGCAGGCCCAGTGTCCAGATATAAGTTCTATCATTGGACTCTTTTGGACGTGGCCAATTTCCGGTTGGATTTTCAGGGGTCCAGTAATCAACCTTTACGCCATTTAAAACCCCTCTCAAAGAACCACCCTTACTGTAATCGTACAAAAACTCATTATTTCGGGTAACTCCCTGCACCGTAACTACGTCGGCCGACAAATCCAAACCTTTATACTTAAGCTCAAAATTAAAAGAGCCAAACCATTTGGGATCACGATCAATTATAACGCGATCATCGTCAGTAAGTAGGCCATCACCATCAACATCCTTCACCTTAACATCTCCAGGCACAGCCTGGGGCATATGACTGTTTACAATATCTTCACCCTCCTGCCAAATACCATCAGGAACATATTGATAATACACACTCTTGGAGTGGCCAATAAACCAACGATTGGCCTTATCGTCAATCTCATTTCCTTCCTCATCCACTTCGCCATAAAGACTAATGATTTTATTCACATTCTTTGAGAAAGAAAAGCCGGAATTAATGGTCCAATCTCTATTGTCAAGCAATACCCCATTAATACCCAGCTCAACACCTTGATTCTCTACCTCTCCAATATTACGAAGCATACGAGAATAGCCTACATCTGCTTTCAACGACAACTCAGCCAGCAAATCTGTTGTTCTGGTATTATAGAACTCAAAAGTACCAGACAAGCGATTTCTAAAAAAACCAAAATCCAAGGCAGCATTGAGAGTAGTAGAAGTCTCCCACTTCAGGTCGGGATTCGGCAGGTGGCTTCCGGGAACATAACCAATCCGCTTTACCCCATTAAACAGATAGTCTCGCTGATCGGCAGTACTAAGGCTTTGGTAGGGATTAATACCCTCATTTCCAACGCTGCCATAACTGGCACGTAATTTTAGATTGGTAATAACCGGGATATCCTCTATAAACTGCTCGCGATAAACATTCCAACCAAGTGCTACTGCAGGAAAATAAGCCCACTTATTGTTCTCGCCAAAAACTGTTGAACCATCGGCGCGAGCCGAAGCGGTCAAATAGTACTTTCCTTTGAAATCATACTGAACACGCCCTACAAAAGACATCAAGGCTCTGTTATTGGCCCCTACACTGGGAAGATTTTTCTCTGCTGTGGGCATCCCGTACAGCCCCAATAAATCATTGGGAATATTATCGGCACTGTTCCTAAAGCGAGTATAATTGCGCTCACTTAAACTTTGAACAAAAGTAACACCGATGGCATGTTCCTTAAGTTTGGTATCGTAACTCAAAATATTCTCCAACTGCCACTCTACCTCATCCTCAAATTGAATATAACCGTTGCCCATTCCCCCTCTCCTATAGCCCAGGAGCGACTCGGAGGTCGAATAGTTGGATGTTTTTCGGTTCCAAGACCTTCTGCTTGCATTCATTCTATACAACAAGCCTTCGAATGGAGTCACGTCAAGAAATACATTCATGATGTCGTTCCGATCGTTTCTTACGTTACTGACCTCTGCCAAATCAAGTAATGGGTTTACACTCTCCTGTACCCCCGTGGGATAAATTCGGTAGGTTCCATCATCATTATAAATTTTCCCCAGGGGAGAAGTTGTGATAGAACGTAAAAGCGTTTCTCCGGTTCCCGGATTATTATTTTTAGACAATTGCCATGAAGTATTAATCCCAATTTTAAGCCAATCCTTAAGTTTTTGATCTGCATTCAAACGGATGGTTACCCGCTCAAAATCAGTTCCGGGCACTACACCTTCTCGATTGGAATAATTAAAACCTGTATAAATCTTTGTTTTCTCATTTCCGGAAGAAATACTGAGATTGTGATTTTGTGTGGCTGCAATACGAAGCAGCTCCTTTTCCCAATCAATAAACTCTCCGTTGGCCAAAACCTCCTGCTCAATTAGCGTAAAAATGGCACCATCTGGAAGGTAATTATTGTTATTGTCAGCCCGATAAGCCTCACGTTTAAGCTGGGCAAACTCCTCCCCGCTATAGACATCAAAATTCCTCTTAACGGTTTGCATACCATAATAGCCATTGTAATCGATTCTGGTAATCCCTTCCTGAGCCCTTTTTGTGGTGATTAAGATTACCCCGTTCGACGCGCGAGCTCCATAAATAGCTTGAGCAGCAGCATCTTTTAAAATCTCAATAGACTCAATATCATTGGGATTGATGTCGTTTATCCCTCCAACCGGCACCCCATCTGCAATAACGATAGGCGCATTTCCGGCAGTAAGAGATCGACTACCCCGAACAAGAATATTGGAGGAACTTCCGGGTGCGGCATCACCTAGTGTGACATAAACTCCAGTCGCCTTTCCTCTTAGCATCTCCCCTATGTCTGTCGTGGGAACTTTTGTTGCACGCTCTGTACTTACCGAAACAACAGAGCTGATTACATCACTTTTCTTTTGAACACCATAACCCACCACTACAACCTCATCCATACCAATAACAGAAGCCTGCATTACCACATCAAGGTGAGAACGATTAGCAACCGGCATCTCCAGAACATCCATTCCAACAAATGAAAAGACCAACACAGGCGATTCAGAAGTAACCTGTAAGGAAAAGCCGCCTTCAATATTGGTAATAACCCCATTGGTAGTGTTCTTCTCATAAACATTAACACCTGGCAAAGATTCGCCATATTCATCCATTACTGTGCCCGTAATCAATCTGGATTGAGCCGACAGCAGAGTTCCTAAAACAAAAAGGAACATTAACACACTTAAATTTTTCATAGATTACATGGTTTAATTATTCACGTCAATCACAAACCAACACCAACCGTTAACTCATTTTAACTTTGGTTGAAGGTTTGTGACAAAAATACCTGCCAACAAGAGAACACACACCAAATACTTGTAACAAGCAGACCTGTGGTGTGTAACAAGACCAGAAAAACACGTAACAACATACCCTTGTATCTGTAACACTGCCATTTGAAAAACACTCCTAACAAACTAACTAACTCGAAGGAACGCTTTGCTTTAGACCGAGTCAATTCAAACAAAAAAGTTCAGTATCTTTACCTATTCAAAAAAACTTAACAATGAAACTCATATCGTGGAATGTAAACGGCATTCGTGCTGTTGCCCAAAAGAATTTCTTTGCCGATTTTGAAGACATGGCCCCAGATGTACTTTGCCTGCAGGAGACCAAGGCCCAGGACCAT
>Ga0209075_1004847_pt1 | contig 10597 bp, 6 predicted proteins | sample Stecom2011_FD_187523 | JGI IMG/M metagenome (GOLD analysis project Ga0209075, IMG submission 187523) | Agricultural soil microbial communities from Utah to study Nitrogen management - Steer compost 2011 (SPAdes) (version 2) | ecosystem: Environmental > Terrestrial > Soil > Agricultural land...
AAATAAGTTACCTATTGATAACTCGGGTATAGACCCAGTTTGCAACAAAAGTTCGGGGAGTGATTTTTATGATGTGGTCAATCAGAGTATCTCGCGCCGCCGCTTTTTAAAAGGCAGCTTAAGTACCGCGGTAGCCGCCTGCTTTACCTCACCTCTTTTAGCAGCCTGCACTTCTCAACAAGCAAAGCCTGCCTACAAACCGCTTAGTTTTACAGCAGTGGCAGCGAACCGAATGGATACTGTAAGCGTACCTAAAGGGTACCAAACCCAAGTGTTTCTTCCTTGGGGTACCCCATTAACCGACCCCAATGCACATTTTAAAGCAGATGCAAGTAATACTGTTTTGGAGCAGGCCAGCCAGGTGGGCTCTCACCATGACGGCATGCATTTCTTCCCGATTGATATTAAGCAAGGTGGCTCTTCTTCTTCTGAAGGCTTGTTGGTGATGAACCACGAATATGTAGATCCGGACATACTGCATCCACATGGCCCCTCGTCATTGCCACGCCCTCAAAACGAAGTGGCAAAAGAAATGATGGCACATGGTGTGTCTATCGCGCATATCATAAAAACGCCAACGAATGGTTGGCAACTGGTAGAGAAAAGCCCCTATAACCGCCGCATTACGGGGTTTACACCTATGCAAATGCAAGGTCCTGTTGCAGGCCACGATAAACTCATCACTCGCTATAGCCCTAATGGCACCATGACCCGTGGTACGTTCAATAATTGTTCTCATGGGCATACGCCTTGGGGAACCTACCTAACGTGCGAAGAGAATTGGGCGGGCTGTTTTATTAACACCGACCATACGCAACCGCGTGAACACAGTCGTTATGGCGTACGTACGGAGCATAGTCGGTACTATTGGGAAACCGCCACACCCGCCAGTGATGATACCAATCGCTTTAATGCGTCGCGCCTAGCCGAGAAAGCCAGTGATGATTATCGTAATGAACCGAATCATTTTGGTTGGATTGTTGAAATTGATCCTTTTAATCCAAGCAGCACTCCTGTCAAACGCAGCATGTTTGGCCGCTTTGCACATGAAGGGGTAATATTTGCGCCTGCCGTTGAAGGTGAGCCCTTAGTCGCCTATTCGGGTGACGACGCTCGGTTTGAGTACATTTACAAATTTGTTTCAGCCAAGCCCTACTATAAGGCAACAGCGTCGGGGGAGCTGCTCGATAGTGGCACGCTTTACGTGGCGCGCTTTAACAACGATGGAAGTGGCGACTGGCTCCGTTTAGATATCAACGACACCAAGTTCCAGCAAACGGCCGCAGATGCAGGGGTTCATTTTAGCTCGCAAGCAGACGTGTTACTTAACACCCGGTTGGCTGCTGATGTTGCCGGGGCTACGAAAATGGATCGGCCTGAATGGGGGGCAGTTAACCCCGCAACAGGCGAAGTCTACTTTACGCTGACCAACAACACGCGGCGCGATGCCATGCAAACCAATGCAGCGAACCCCAGAGCGGAGAACGCCCATGGTCACATTATTCGTTGGCTTGAAGCAAACCACCAAGCAGCGGAACGCTTTAAGTGGGATATCTTCTTACTGGGAGGTGAAGCTGGCACGCATACAGCTTCGAGCAAGGTCACCCTAACTGCAGATAATCAATTTGCATGCCCTGACGGATTGTGGTTCGACTACCATGGAACACTTTGGATTCAAACCGATATGAGCGGTGACTTAATGCAAGGGGGAGCATTTGGGAACAACGCGATGCTAGCAGCAGACCCAAGCAGTGGTGAACTAAAGCGCTTCTTGGTTGGTCCTGTAGACTGTGAAATTACCGGCGTTGTAACGACACCCGACGGCACCAGTATGTTTGTTAACGTACAACACCCGGGGGAAAGTATGGGTGATGGCAAGTTTAGCAGCCACTGGCCAGATGGTAATGGTGCGCGACCACGTTCATCAACCGTGGTCATTACCCGCGATAACGGCGGTATTGTAGGTACGTAGCCCTTTTTCAAGCACGAAGGCCGAATGGCTTCGGCCTTTTTCAACCTTATTATCCTCAGCACATAAAAAAAGCTAACAGGCGTCCATGCCCATTAGCTTGCTTCAAACTGAAGAACCTCGAACTTTAGAAAGCAGCCCGTACGCCCACTTGCCAAGCACGGCCAAATTGTTCGTGCTCGTACACCCGGCTGCGATTTCCTTGGTAACGTACCGCACGGCTGTCGGTTAAGTTACTTGCTTCGCCAAACAGGGTGAAGTGGTCATTCACCTTATAGCTAAGCGTGAAGTCCATTGTGCCTCGCTCATCCCAATACACGTTCAAGTTTGGATTCGCAGTGTCATAGCTGTCAATAAACTCTGAACGGTAGTTATAAGCTAACTGTGCACTTACCCGTTCTGAGTCGAAGCTTACACCTAAGTTATAACTATTTTTACTGGTGCCTGCTAAATCCGTTTTGCCGATACCAAAAGGCAGGTATGCTGACGATTCCGTGTAGGTATAGTTCGCAATAAAACCTAAGCCAGACCAAATACCTGGTAGGTTTGACAGTGTCTGTTGCCAGTTTAATTCTAACCCGTAAATTTCACCGCTCTTTGCGTTTTCTGGGCGCGTCATGCGGAAACCTTCAAACTCACCCGTGTCAAACGTACTACGTGCTTTGAAAATTGGGTCACTCAGATCTTTATAGAACAAACCAGCAGAAATAATGCCTAGGGGTTCAATGTAGTATTCGGCCATTAAGTCTAGGTTGTGTGCGAATGTTGGTTTTAAACTCGTGTTACCAATATCAACTTTACCCGTGCCTGTATCACGATCTTCAACAATAACGTAGGGCGCCATGTCTTCAAAGTTCGGTCGGCTTAGCGCTGTACTATAAGCAGCCCGAAGAATAACACCGTTGTGCAGCTCATGACGTAAATGCACACTAGGGAATACTTTGGTGTAGTCATTTTCCGCATAAACAGCTGAACTTTCTTCCGTGTCTTCATCAAATTCAAACGCATCGCCTGTTACTTTTGTATGCTCTACTCGAACACCGAAAGCTAAGGTTGTGTCTTGCCAAGTCAAAATGTTCATTGCATAAGCAGCATAGGTGTCTTCCGTGGCTTTGTAGTCGCCTGTAATAGAAGCCGACAAGCGCTGTTTATAGTCTTGGTTTTCAAATAAAGAGCCATAAACAGTGGTAAAGTCGCGAATCATTTTCGGGCCATTGTTGTAATAGCCGCCGAACGGAAGCGAGTCTCGGTCAATAATGACGTCTGCGAACTCAGGCGCACCAACCCCCTCACTATTGCGATAACGGTCTTCATCGTTAAACTTTTCGCGCAACCGCATTTTGACACCAAACTTGAAGGTAGAATAAGCATCTCCCCATTCACCTGGTACAGTAACGTTCATGGTATACGCTTGTTCTTTATCTTCCGCGTTACCAAATCGACGTTCATAACGACGCCACTCCATGTCTTCAACCGGGAAGTTAAAGTCGCTACGAACAACTGCATCCGTGTCATCTAAAATGGTAAAGCTTGGGTAGTCTGGGTTGCTGTAGTCATACGCCATGCGTGGGCGGCTGGTTTCGCGATAAAGGAAGTAATCACGATCTGGGTAGGATTGTGAAGCGCGTGTATATGCAGCCGAATAGTCGATGGTCATGTTTTCTAAGAAGTGGCGACCACCAAATTGCGTTGCGTTAATACGGTTAACAACCGTGCGGTGACGCATTTCCTTTTCAAACGTTGTACGACCGGATACACCTGTTACCGAGTTTGAGCCTGCTTCGAAATCATCATACTCAATAACAAGCGCGTCACGATACTCATAGTCTTCAAAGCGTGAGTAGGTATTGCTTAAGAAGTAATGGCTATTTGTTGAAGGTCTGAAATCTAAACGAGTTGTTACACCTGTACGGCTACGTTTTACTTCGTAGTCTTTAAACTCGTTTTCCTCAGGTAAGAAGACACCGTTATCGTCTTCAAACCACGCCGTTTCAACGTTGTCGGTAACACGATTGGTTTCACTGTCATTCACCGAAACGAGCAGACCTATATTATCGTTGGCACCGAGGCGTTGACCAAAGGTAGCTGAGATTCGGTGGGAGTCACCACTGCCTTTTTCGTTTTCTCCTAGCGATAAGCTACCGCGCATAATTGGCTTTTTAGAGTCGAGCGCACCTTGCGTCACAATATTAATGTTGCCTGCAATTGCGTCGGCATCCATATCTGGGGTAATGGCTTTTGTTAGTTCGAGTGCTGCTATCACGTCTGAAGGTATGGTGTCTAAGTCGACAGCACGGGTACCACCGTCTGGCGAAGGCAGCACAACACCATCAATTGAAACGTTTGTATACTCTAGTGGGGCACCGCGCACGTTGACGTACTTCCCTTCCCCTTGGTCACGTTGAATAGAGGCTCCTGGCAGACGCTGCATCGACTCTGCCACGTTAGCGTCGGGAAAACGGCCTAAGAAGTCTGCCGACACAACCGACTTTATATTGTTTGCGGCGCGTTGGGCATTTAGGGCGCGACTTTGAGCGTCTCGACTACCAACCACTTGAATACGTTCTACCGACAACGGTTTTAATTCAAACTGATAGTCTTGTCCACCTGCCGCAGTCACGCTGGCTTGCACCGTTTGGCTCTCAAAGCCTAAGTAGTCTACGCTCAGCTCATATTCTCCGACAGGCAAGTTATCAAAGCGGAAGAGCCCTTGTCTGTCTGTGCTCGTTTCTCGGTTTGTACCTTCTAAGCGAATTATTGCACCTTGTACTGACAGCCCTTCAGCGCTCATTACATGACCATGAATAGCCGGTGCTGTAATAGCGCTTACTGAAGAAGCGATTGCATTTATATGGCTTTGTGCTTGAACTACTGCGGTATAACCTGTGAGTGCAGCAGCCACAGCCACCGCAATCATGGTTCGTTGGGTGCGGCTTGCCTGCTTACGAATTTGAGTTTTGCCAAATGAAGGAAGTACCGGTCTCATTTTATGTCCCATATGTATATTAATAATAGGACTTTAGTTTGGCGGCTCTTTGTTACACCTAGGTGGCTTTTAGGTGACAACTTGGTTACAGCCGCTCTCGGTTCAACTCACAATGAGTAGCAATTTGCGATTTCATCCAAGGTATAAAAGCTGCCGATAAAGGCTGTACATTGAGCCGCAAAAGAAGTTTCAGCTTCATTCCACAGCATACGCACCAGGGTATGGCCGTCTTCATTTTGATAAATATCCCATTGGATGTTGGCGCTCATTGGCGAAATGAGCGCAGCACGCCATGGGTTATTTGTGTAGCTATAGGGTATGCCTGCTTCCGCTGCTTGCGTTGCATTCGGTAAGCCTAACCAAGTTGCTACCGGCATTAAGGCTTGCGCATGGGTAAAGCGAAACATGGCAAACTCGTTACTCTTCCCTGCTGCTACTGCTTGAGCTCGTTCATACATATCACGCACTAAATGCTCGGCTGCGGCAAAGCTAATATCTTCATCAGCAAAACCCGGCCCTCGGCCATAAAATGAGTCAGCGTCATCTATTTCAGCGAACCAGTCACGTGCCTCCACCGGAACAAAACGGGTAAAGTCAGGTGCATGCTCTTCACTTAAGTTCGTCGCTATAGCAAACAAGTCATAAATAGCGAGCGCGGCCTCTTCAGCATTCGTCACTTTATCGTTTGGGTCGGTATGGGCATGAAATTCATACTCACCTTGAGCTAACCGCTGTACAAACTCAGAGCTAAACAGGGCCATCAAAGTATTATGGCTCGCTTGTTGGGTGCGGCCATCCTGTAAGTAGTTATTTAATATGGCGGCCACACGCGGCCCTTCTTTATAAGCGTCATAGCCTTCTGAACCTTCAGCGGAATGGAAATAGACCACTTTTTTATTCGCGTAGCTTGGTAGAAACCGTTGATTATCGTTTGGCCGTATTGCTAGCCAACCATCCATAAAGGCTTCACCACTTTGGCTGGCCCGTAAACGACCGGAATGCATCACGCCGAATGTTTTTAAAGCGTCTAGTTCAGCCAGTTCTTGTTGATGCCGGACAATAACACGCTCGGCTATTTGCCTGTGCTCTTGCTGCCCTAACCCACTTAATTGACCATATCCCAGTTGATGATGAATATTCATCAGCTCAATAACTGCAGGACCTAGCTCTAAGCCAAGCTGTGTAAGTGCTCGCTCACGCTGGGCTTGAAGCCAAAGTTGCAATACTAAGTCGTCAGAGTCAGGGCTAGAAAGTCCACGCGAGCCATGGCGAGCTACATGTTGGATACTTATCAATTCATAACCTGCTGGTGGCCTGCTGTAATGACGATAGTGATCACGCGGCTGATAGGATGTTTTACTGGTGTAATAAGTGACAGTATTGGCATTCGTACTGTCTTGCGGGCTGGTGATACTGGTTGCACAAGCGCTCATCAAGAGTATCGGAGCTATCGCAGCAACTAAGACAGATAACGGCCGTAGTGCCTGGGTCGAGTTTGGCATAATAAATTCCTATGGGTTTTAACGTAATAGACTCATCTTTACGCACCATATTAACTTTGCTTTGTTACACTTCTGCTAAATATACCTTTAAAACACTCAGGGTCCGTTATTACGGTCTTTAAGTTCTAACTTGAAAGCACCCTCACAAAAGTCCATTTAAACGACTTGGTAAATATAGACCCCTTACTTAAGAAAATTTCTCTTTGCTTCGTTTGATGCTTAGCTCAATACTTTTTATTTCTCTTGCAACGACCAGAACAATTACAATATCCGCCAGTGTGTCCACTTCCCCATTAATGACACATCTCTAAACTAGAGCTTTCAAGTTTTTCTCGGTAAGCCACTGGCGGTAAATTACCAAGACTTTCATGGGTTCGTTCTTCGTTGTAATCCAACCGCCAGAACCACGCCATTTCACGAACCTGAGCGAGTGATTCGAACAAATATGCATTCAGGAACTCACGCCGGAACGAGCCGTTAAATCGTTCGACGAAGCCATTTTGTTGTGGCTTCCCGGGCTGGATATAAACCAATTCAATAGCCTGCTCTTCGCACCAATCTGTCAAACGCGCCGAGATTAGTTCTGGCCCGTTATCAACACGAAGTTGCATCGGTAGCCCTCGCTCTGCCTTCAGCTGCTCTAGCGTGCGAACAACGCGCTCGGCAGGCAAGGATGTATCCACTTCAATCGCCAAACATTCTCTTGTGCCTTCATCAAGCACGTTCAATGTTCGGTAACGCTTACCGCAATAAAGAGTGTCATGCATAAAATCTAATGCCCATTGGTGATTAGGCCGAGCAATCACTTCCAAAGGCTGTGCCTGTCGTTTGGGGAGAACACGCTTCACGCGTCGCTTCAGGTTCAACCCCATGCGGCAGTACACCCGATAAATACGTTTATGATTAAACGGGTACCCTTTAAACTTAATACGTCCAGCACACTTCCAGAAGCCTGCTTGCGGCGATTTCTCTAAAACGGCATTAATGGCATCAATGACAGCAGCATCTGCTTTACGCCAGTCACGCTCAACCCGATAAAAGCTAGAACGGCTCAAGTCCGTTAAAGTACATGCTTTTACAATACTCAGGCCTGCGTCAACCAACGTTTTCGCGCAGTCTTTTTTGTCTGCTGTCACCAACCCTTTTTTGCGAAAAGCTCCTTCATCGCATGATTTTCGAGGCTGACGTCTGCGAACAGCCTTTTTAGTTTTGCATTTTCTTCTTCAAGCTCTTTAATACGCTTGATGTCCGACGCTTCCATACCACCGTACTTAGACTTCCAATTGTAATAGGTGGCGTTACTAATACCGTGCTTGCGGCAGATGTCTTCGACCTTCATGCCAGCGTCCGTTTCTTTCAAAATCGCAATGATCTGTGTTTCAGTGAATCGTGATTTTTTCATAGTCGTCTCCTGCTTTTACTATTGCAGAAAACTATAATTAAATCTGTCTTAGTTTAGGGGAAGTGGACAAGAGCATCAGAGACTATATTGAGTATTACAATAACAAACGCATTAAGCTAAAACTAAAAGGCCTGAGTCCGATTGAGTATCGAAATCAGGCCTTGGTAGCCGCTTAGAAATGAGTCCAAGTTTATGGGGTCACTTCATTTTTATGAATGGCTTTTTAACTCTATATAAATACTGCGTTTATAACTAACCCACCTCAGCGATACTCTTAACCACTGGGGGAATAAAAACCACATCGACTTCTTCGCGGCTTTCTGGGTTAAGCACGACAAATAAATGGTCGCCTTCACTTAATTTGGTTTTGCCACGCGGTAAAATAACCTCTTTACCACGAGTTATCATGGCGACCACAACGCCGTCGGGTAGGTTCATTGTCGCAAGTGCTTGGCCAATAGCGCCTGAGCCTTCATAAAGCACATATTCAACAATATCTACGTCGGAATGGGCTAAACCAGTAATTTCTAAGGTGGCGGCGGCTGTGCTAGGTGTCGGCTCATCTAAACCAAGTTTACGGGCCGCCCAAGGTAAGGTGGAGCCTTGCAAAGTAGCGGAAATAAGCACCACGAAGAACACCACGTTAAAAATTAACTCGGCTTCTGGTAAACCATAAATAAGTGGGTAAATAGCCAAAATAATAGGAACTGAGCCACGCAAACCAACCCAAGAAACCAAGGTTATTTCACGTGCCTTATAACCAAATAAAGCTAAAACTGGAATAACAGCAACGGGGCGGGCAACAAACACTAATACAGCTGCAATCAGCAGGCCTTCTTTCCAAAGAACAAACAGTGTCGTTGGGTTTACTAATAAACCTAACACCACAAACATGGTAATTTGGCTTAACCAAGCTAAACCGTCATGGAATAAAAAAGTGCCCCGTTGAAAAATAATTCGGCTATTACCAATGATAATTCCTGTAATAAAGATGGCTAAGAAACCGCTGCCTTCTAAATTTGCCGCTAAACCAAACGATAACAAGCCACAAGCAGCAACTAAAACAGGGTAAAGCCCAGATGCGGTTAAGTTAATTTTATTGATTATTTTAATCGACAGCCAACCCACACTTAAGCCAACGAAGGCGCCTATACCCATTTGCAATACAAATAGTTTCAGCATACCAACGCCAAGGGGCAAACCGTTGGCCAAAACTTCCAATAAACCAACCGTTAAGAAAATAGCCATCGGGTCGTTCGAGGCACTTTCAATTTCTAGTACGCTCTTTAAACGCTGATTAATATGTATTCCTGCGTTACGTAATAACGAAAACACGGCGGCGGCATCGGTGGAGCCCACAATCGCGCCCACCAACATACCCACCAGTGGTGGTAAATCTAAAATATAAACGGCCGCAAGCCCTGTAATTACAGCGGTTGCAAGTACGCCAAGCGTGGCCAAAATAGAGGTTGGTCGCCACACTTGTTTAATAGAAGCTTTCGGTGTTTGTAAACCACCATCAAAAAGAATAATGGCTAATGCCAAGCTCCCCAGCCCGTGGGCTATGCTTGGGCTGTCAAAAACAATACCGCCAATACCATCTTCACCTGCTAGCATTCCTGTAAAAATAAAAAGCACCAATACAGGTAAGCCAATACGTGCAGACAACTTACTGGAGAAAATGCCCAGTAACAGCAGAATTGCTATCAATAAAATAAGTTTGTCGATAACGAACATAAGTAGAAGGTCTCCGTCAAATACAAACTGCTGACCGTCTTTAAAAAGGCAAACGAAAGCTCACGCTTTAATACAACAATCAACGATGTGGGGCTTTTTATACCATTTAACCCCAGCTCTTTAACAGAAATTTCTTGTTATTTTTTACTTAAATCAAGGCAAAGGCCGCTATTTACCTTTAATTAGCGTTAATTGCTGTCATTTGGCTTGAAAGCAAATATTATTTCTGCGGCGTAAAATTTATCAAGTTCAGGTACACTCTTGTACCAAATCAGGCCTGTGCTTCACCAAAACAATCGACGTCCTCTACAACGCACTAAGGAACACCCGTCAGCATGAAAACCAAGCTCATTACTCGTCGCGGCTATAGACAACTCGACAATGAACTCAATCACTTATGGCGCAAAGAGCGCCCTGAAATTACTAAAATCGTGACTTGGGCCGCAAGTTTGGGCGACCGTTCGGAAAACGCCGACTATCAGTACAACAAGAAAAAGCTGCGCGAAATTGATCGCCGAGTGCGCTATTTGCGCAAGCGTTTAGAAGACGTGCAGGTGATTGAATATAACCCACAACAAGAAGGTAAGGTGTTTTTTGGGGCTTATGTGTCGCTTTCTGACGACGATGGCGAAGAACTACATTTTCAAATTGTTGGGCCAGACGAAATTTATAATGCGAAAAATGTAGTGTCGATTGACGCGCCCATGGCACGTGCCTGTTTGAAGAAAGAAGTCGGCGACGACTTTGTGGTGGCCACGCCCAAAGGCGACAAAACTTGGTATGTCGACGCTATTTTGTACGAAAAGCCAAACGGCAAAAGCGAATAAACGGTTCTGCGCTGTATTTCATCTCAATGCACTGGAAATACGGGCTGTTTCACGTTCTTATAGGTGCGAATTTTACTCTGGAGTTGCTATAAATATGCTAACACAACTAACACGCGTAGCTGCCTTCGCTTTATTGTGGGTTGCTACACCTTTCTTTTCCAGCCACGCCTTTGC
>Ga0209075_1004848_pt1 | contig 10594 bp, 8 predicted proteins | sample Stecom2011_FD_187523 | JGI IMG/M metagenome (GOLD analysis project Ga0209075, IMG submission 187523) | Agricultural soil microbial communities from Utah to study Nitrogen management - Steer compost 2011 (SPAdes) (version 2) | ecosystem: Environmental > Terrestrial > Soil > Agricultural land...
GTAGCGGTCTGGACGAGACTCGAACTCGCGACCCCCTGCGTGACAGGCAGGTATTCTAACCAACTGAACTACCAGACCAATTTTTTCAACCTTCCTTTCGAAAGACCCTAACAACAGTTAGGCATAGTGAAAAATTGTTACCAATACTTTTAGAGACTACTCTCTTGCTGTATTAAGCGGTGGCAAATATACCACTCCATTTCATCTTTGCAAACTATTTTTAAAAAAAATTTGTTTATTATTTTCAAATGAAGTTCCCGAAACACTTTTAATCTTTCAAAACCTAGCGCAATAATTAGCCAAACTTCTGACGCTCTACTAAATAGGTCGTCAATATTTTATTAAAGCTCTCGTTGATATCTGCCAACACATATTTAATTCGATACTGCCCACATCGCAATCGGAGCTCTGAGAAATAGTCTTCAACCGCTTCGGCATACTGTTTTTTGATGTTTTCGGCATATAAATCAATGTGTTCTCCTGTTTCAACATCTACAAATCGCTTAGGTTTATTACTGAAATCGAAATCCACCTCTCTCTTTTTATCAAAAGTATGAAAGAGAATTACCTCGTGTTTGTTGTATTTTAAATGCTGAAGCGCTTCAAACATTTTTTCCGATACAATATCACTTTGAAGCATATCTGTAAAAAGAAACATCAAAGAACGACGTTTTAGCTTCTCGGCTATTAAATGTAAGTGCTCATAGGTTTTTGTCCCACTACTATCTTTAGGCGTAGCAAGCGAACTGTTTAAGTGCTGCAAAAGCATTTGGTGATGCCTCTCACTGCCTTTCTCCGAAGCATAAAACTCATATTCATTGCTGTAGATACTCAACCCTACTGCATCGCGCTGACGCTTCATTAGATTCATTATAGCCGCAGATGCCAATACAGAGAAACCAATTTTATTCAACGAGTTTATATTGTAGTCATTTAGTTTAGGATAATGCATAGAACTGCTATTATCAACTATTAAATGACATCGAAGGTTAGTTTCTTCTTCATATCGTTTGGTATATAACTTATCTGTTTTCGCAAATAGTTTCCAATCGATATGCTTTGTGCTTTCACCAGGATTATAAATTTTATGCTCAGCAAATTCTGCTGAAAACCCATGAAAAGGACTTTTGTGCAATCCAGAAATAAAACCTTCAACCACTTGTTTTGCAAGTAGTTCAAGGTTTTTAAACCCTGTAATTTCATTAATTTCCTTCTCTATATTCACGATAAGCAATTATAATTAGAGCTATAAATTTAATTTCATGTTTCTTGCACTCTGAAATATTAAGCGTGTTGCTACATCTTCTTTAAAACGTAGGAACCAGCCAATTCTCCAGTGATAACATTACCTTCTTGATCTAACATTGTCACTTCATTTTCCCCCACTTTAAACATTAAGGATTTGTCTGAAGTATTTAGAGTTATGGTTGAGCCAGCTTCATTCCATACAAACTCACCTTTTTGAACAAACGGGGTTTCTTCTTTTCCAAGATAAACTTGAGAGAGCTCGAAGCTTCCTTCGTCGTCAAGCATTAATGTGGTTTTTATTCCTTCACAATCTGCACAAGGGGTTGTACCTTCGTAAACACCAGCCCAATCTAAAGAGTTCTCTGAATTGTGATGGTCTGGCAATTCTGAAACCACTTCAACAATCTCTTCTTTAGCTGAATTCGATTCTTCTTTTGAACCATTTTTACATCCTATAGCTACCAAACCAATCGCTGCTATTAACAATACTGTCTTTCTCATATTCAATATCTTTTTACCGTTATTATACCTTAACTCAGTACAACTAGATTACTTAATTATTTTATCCACAATTCCATATTCAATCGACTCTTCTGCGTCCATCCAATGATCACGATTAAAATCTTTCATTATCTTCTCAAAGCTCTGTCCGCAGTTGTCTGCTAATATTTGAGCACTTATTTCTTTGGTTTTCAAAATTTCTTGAGCCGTAATTTCTATATCACTTGCAACACCGCGAGCACCTCCACTTGGCTGATGAATCATCACTCTTGCATGTGGTTGAATAAAGCGTTTGCCTTTCTCACCTGCAGAAAGGAGAAGGCTCCCCATTGATGCAGCTAAGCCTGAACAAATGGTAGAAACAGGGCTTTTTATCTCGCGTAGAGTATCATATATCGAAAATCCAGAAGTAACATAACCTCCAGGACTATTTATATAAAACTTTATTTCATCATTACTCAGCGCATCGAGGTAGAGCAATCTATCTACAATGTGACGAGCACTTTTATCATTTACCTCTCCCCATAGAAAAACCTTTCGCTCTTCTAAAAGTTTGGCATCAATTCTATCCTGTACTTTATTAAATTTCTCCATTATATATATATGCTTATTAAATTATGAAATACCTTCTTTTTATATTTCAAAAGGCTAAAAAGAAATGATTGTTATTTAAGATAAGGTCTAATAGAACAGCAGAATATCCTCCGGAGTCCTAACTGCTAAAAATAAGAAAAGGCTTAGCAAATCGCCAAGCCTTTACAAAATTTATTTTTTAATCATTTTTTACAAAAGCGTATCTATCGCTTCTGCATAAACGTTTTTAGGAGCAACACCTACTTGACGTCCCACTACTTCTCCGTTTTGGAATACCAAAACTGTTGGAATGTTACGAACGCCATACTTAGCTGCAAATTCTTGATTTGCATCTACGTCTACTTTACCTACAACGGCTTTGCCTTCGTATTCTTTACTTATTTCTTCAATGATTGGTCCCACCATTCGGCAAGGGCCACACCAAGCTGCCCAAAAATCAACCAATACTGGTTTGTCACTTTTTAGTACAGTTTCTTCAAATGTTGCGTCTGTGATTTCTAATGCCATAGTCTTATATTTAATTATTGAACAAAAGTAGTCAATTTTTATCCGAAACCTTACAGCTTCATATTCATTTAGGAAATGAGAGTATTAGTATTTTCTATAATTGAATTAATGAAAACCACACTTCTACATTAACCTAAAGCTCACGGTATCAATTAAGTTTATAAGCAAACTGCTCTTTATTTAGTTCCTCAAGCACTTTTTTATTGATATCAATTTTATACTTTCTACTAATCATATCTAAGTTCACCTTCTCTTCTTCGTCAAAGACAACAAAGTGCAACTGCTTCTCACCTTTATTGGATTTAACAAGGTTGCTCAGCGCTTCAATTCTACTCTCATCCAAACTTTCTAAAGGCAATACTAATGTTATTTTTTTGGAGTATTTCTCCATAACATCATGAAGCATTTGCAATCCATTAAATTGTATTCTCGGATCTCCTTTCACACCAGTTTCTCGGTTTGTCCAGCCCTCTCTCACAAATATGCGTCCGTAGATAAAAGAGTCTACCACCAACAGGTGTCTATATTTTAAATAGTCTTCACCGAAGATTCTGAATTGAAAACTATCTTCAAAATCTTCTACTGTAAACATTGCCCAATCTCTTCCATTTTTACCAGTCATATATCTCACTTCCGAAACAATTCCAGCAAAAGAAACCTCTTTATTTATCATGCTTTCTAAGTTGTTAAAGTCTGCTACTTTACAATTAGTAAAATAATCAAGTTCCATTTTGAAAGCATCTAGTGGGTGCCCTGAAATGTATACTCCAACAACCTCTCTTTCTTGTTTGAGTTTTTTCATAGCGCTCCATTCTTCACATGGTGGCACTTCAGGCTCGGGAATTTGCACTTCGCTAGAATCGCCAAAAAGACTTACTTGAGATGAGTTTTGAGTTTCTTGGTATCTTGCTGCATAGCGGAGCACCTTTTCAATAAAAACAACACCATCTCCATCTGGTTGCAAGTATTGTGCACGATGAGCATCAAAACTATCGAATCCTCCTGCCAATGCTAAGTTTTCAAAAGCTCTTTTATTGGCTGCCCGTAGGTCTATTCTCTTTGCTAAGTCGAAAACCGACTTGTATTTTCCGTCTTTTCTATTTTCAACTATGGTTGCTACTGCGTTTCCTCCCACTCCTTTAACCGCTCCCATTCCAAACCTAATTGCTCCTTGGTCATTTACAGTAAATTTATAGAACGATTCATTAACATCAGGCCCTAAGATAGCAAGCCCCATTCGTTTACATTCTTCCATAAAGAAGGTTACTTGCTTGATATCATTCATATTGTTAGAAAGCACTGCCGCCATAAATTCTGCAGGATAATGCGCTTTTAAATAAGCTGTTTGATATGCAATCCACGCATAACAAGTAGAGTGAGATTTATTAAACGCATAACTTGCAAATGCTTCCCAGTCTCTCCATATTTTCTCTAATTTTTCAGAGTCATGACCTCGTTCTTCTGCTTGCGAAATAAATCGAGGTTTCATATTATCTAGAACCGATTTTTGCTTCTTACCCATTGCTTTACGCAAAACGTCGGCTTCACCTTTAGTAAATCCAGCTAGCTTTTGGGAAAGCAACATCACTTGCTCTTGATATACGGTAATACCATAGGTTTCCTCTAGGTATTCTTCCATTGCTGGAAGGTCATACTCTATTTCTTCTTGCCCGTGTTTTCGTCTAATAAAACTAGGGATATACTCCATAGGACCTGGACGATACAGGGCATTCATAGCAATTAAATCTGCAAAAACAGTAGGCTTTAAATCCTTCATATGTTTCTGCATTCCTGGCGATTCATACTGAAAAATCCCAACTGTTTCACCTCTTTGGAAAAGTTCATATGTCTTTTCATCATCTAGTGGGAAACTGTCAGGATCCAACTCTATATTATGCTTGTGCTTAACGATACCTACCGTATCTTTTATTAGCGTTAAGGTTTTTAACCCTAAGAAATCCATCTTTAATAACCCTGCACTTTCAACAACCGAGTTATCGAATTGGGTTACATATAAATCTGAATCTTTTGCGGTTGCAACAGGGACAAAGTCAGTGATATCGCTTGGTGTAATAATCACTCCACAAGCGTGAATACCGGTATTTCTAACCGAACCTTCGAGCACTTTTGCCTGATTAATTGTTTGGGCTTCTAGATTTGCTCCTTCTGAAAGAGACACCAACTCCATTACTTTTGAAAGATCTTCACTACGGAAACGCTTTTTTAAATCTGCTTCACTAACTCCAAAGATTTTATTGAGCTTCGTTAAATTCGGAATTAGTTTTGAAATCCTATCGGCATCTCCCAAGGGCAAGTCAAGAACCCGAGCTGTATCCCGAATAGAAGACTTAGCCGCCATAGTTCCATAAGTAATAATTTGTGCCACTTGATTGCTTCCGTATTTCTCAATAACATAATCCATCACCTTACTTCTACCTTCATCATCGAAGTCGATATCAATATCTGGCATGCTCACACGATCTGGGTTTAAGAAACGCTCAAAAAGCAAATCGTATTCAATAGGGCAAATATTTGTAATCCCTAAGCAATAAGCCACAGCACTTCCTGCTGCCGACCCCCTTCCCGGACCAACAGAAACTCCCATTTTTCTTGCTTCAGCAATAAAGTCTTGAACTATCAAAAAATATCCTGGATACCCTGTGTTAGCAATTACCTCTAACTCAAAGTCTAGTCGTTGTTTTATTTCCTTAATTCTCTCGGAGGATCCTTCCGGAATATCAACGTCGGTTAAAGCTTCAAAAGAAACTTCAATTAGCTCTGGATATCGTCTTCTAGCCCCTTCGTATGTTAAATGTCTTAAATAGGCGTTCTCACCCCGTTTCCCACCATCAACATCATCAGGATGCAAAAACTCTTCTGGAATTCCGAAGTTTGGAAGTAATACCTCACGATGTAGTGTAAAAGGTTCAATTTTAGCAACAACCTCTTCTATGTTAAGAATTGCTTCTGGAAGGTCTTTGAACAAAGCCTTCATTTCGTCCTGAGACTTAAAGTAATATTCCTGATTCGGGAGTCCATATCGATAGCCGCGACCTCTCCCAATTGGGGTGGCTTGCTTTTCTCCATCTTTTACACACAATAGAATATCGTGTGCATTGGCATCTTCCTTATTAATATAATATGTGTTGTTACAAGCAACCATTTTCACTTCATTACGCCTTGCCATTTCAATCAAAACTTCATTTACTCGTCTTTCATCTTCTTGATTGTGACGCAAGATCTCCACATATAAATCGTCTCCAAAAACTTCTTTCCACCACAATAGAGCCTCTTCTGCTTGATTCTCTCCAATATTTAGGATCTTCCCCGGAACTTCTCCATACAGTCCTCCTGTAAGGACGATAATATCATCTTTATACTGCTCTATAACCTCCCTGTCAATTCGAGGAACATAATAAAATCCCTTTGTATAAGCTATAGACGCCATTTTTGCCAAGTTGTGATAGCCATTCTTGTTTTTCGCAAGCATCACAATTTGATATCCGTTATCTTTTTGAGTTTTATTAAGGTGATCTTCACATACAAAGAATTCACATCCTACAATTCCTTTTAGTTTTTTATGGTCATTTTCGGGCGACAAGGTTTTATTATAGTCATCTACGGCTTGCACAAAATGAAAAGCCCCCATCATATTTCCTGAATCTGTTAGAGCAACAGCTTCCATATTGTTTACCACAGCAGCATTTACCAAATCTGCCGTACTAGAAGTAGATTGTAAGATTGAAAACTGCGAATGATTATGAAGGTGAACAAAAGGCGCATCTTCTAGTGTAGCAATATTCTCTTCAATTTCTTCAGAAGAAATCTCTCGAGTATCTAAAGTAGCTTGGATTTCTTTTCTAACTTTTTCCGAAGCTTTCTTTAGGTTGATATGCTTCAGCCCAATAAGTTCAATGGGTTTCGGATTTGCTTCTGAAAATCTTTCAAAATAGTCGGGCTGAACGTCTAATTCTTCAGCCGTAAAAATCTGACGTCTAACTAATTCTAAAAAGCAACGCGTTGTGGCTTCAACATCGGCAGTTGCATTGTGTACCTCTGCAAAAGTTGCATCAAACAAAAATTCGTGAAGCTCTGTTAAAGTAGGCAATTTAAACCTCCCTCCTCTTCCTCCTGGTATTTGGCAAAGTTGAGCTGTAATCTCTGTACAAGTATCTAAAACAGAAAGTCTCTGAAATGGATCTTCAATCCCCATTCTATAGAACTCAGACCCCATTACATTTAAGTCGAATTCGATATTCTGTCCCACCACAAACTTTGCCTTTCCTAGGGCAGCTATAAACCTTTCCACAACTTCTGCCAACGGCAACCCTTCTTTTTGAGCAAGCTCTGTAGAGATTCCGTGAATCTTTTCGGCGTCGAAAGGAATATTAAAACCTTCTGGCTTTATTATATAATCTTGATGTTCAATCAGCTTTCCATCTTCATCGTGCAACTGCCAAGCAATCTGTATACAGCGAGGCCAGTTATCCGTATCGCTTACGGGAGCTCTAAAGTTCTTTGGAAGACCTGTTGTTTCAGTATCAAAAATTAAATACATCCTTAAAAGTTTTGGGTGATAGGGTTACTAGTGTAGCGATAAAAATTAGTTCAACAAAAAAACTTAGTGTCTAATTTCCATCACTTTAAATACTCAAAATAGAAAATTACATGAGAAGGTAAAAATAGGAAATCCACACTCTAACTAAAAGCAAAAACGGTTGGAGTTGTTCACAAAAAAAAACCGCCTTAATAATTAAGACGGTTTTAAATATTATGATTGTCCGAAAAAGATATCAAAATAATTTTTAAAGTGACATTTGATGCTAGATTTGGTTTTTAATAATTTTAGCTACGGATGGTCTTAAATCCATTTACGGATAACCTCTAGTTAAGCACTCACTATAGTGAGTCAGTATTTATTCGTATGTTATTTCTAATTCACCTTCTGTAATTTCACTTAAATTAGTGATAAATGAGAAGGTTCCGTTCATGGTCTTAGTTACAGGATCGTGGGAAATGATTTTCAACAATCCACCAGAGGTAGTTTGAGGACCACTTGCATCTTGATATTTTGCACTAAACCCACCTCTAGGCAAAGTATAATCACCCGCTTCAACATCTACAGGAGTAGAAATTGCTATAGAAGCATCCATAGAATCTCCCGAAATTATGATTGAGTTCCCAGTATTTATAGCAGCTACGTGAGACGGAACAAAAGGCTCTCCATCTACCTTAGCTTTAAAAATTCCAGCTTCTCCAGGGATAACAATATTTCCATCACTAAAAGGAACCTGATGAAGCACACCTTTTGAAACATAAACTGTATCCACTCCGCGCAGAATGGCGCTAAAACTAAAGTTTCCTGTCAAAGTTCTATTAACTTCATCTACATCTGAAATTTTTACAACGCCATAACCATTAGAATTTGTAGAAAAAACATTTCCGAATGCATCGGCATATACAGCATGATTAGGAGATTGGTTATTTATTGTAAAACTACCCTTCTTCAAACTAGACAACGTCAAGGTAATTGACTCTTCTATGTTAGACCCTTTAATTACAAGGCTTCCATTGTCATCAACTGATGCAACCGACTCTGTTGCTTGATACAGTCTATTATCTATTTGCGCTTGAAAAGACACATCATTAGTCTCGGTATCATCACATGATATAAAAGGTAAAATAGCAAAAAGTAGGAATACAATTTTTTTCATAAGCTTGGGTTTTCAATAGTAAATTTGACAAATGTAAAATAAAATAACCGAATTAATTTTGAAAAGGAAAAATATACTATCTTTGCACTCCTTAAATTATAATCGGGGTCGGGTACCCCAAAAATTAATTTCATAATTATGTCTGTAAAAATTAGACTACAAAGACGCGGAAAGAAAGGTAAACCTTATTTCTGGATCATCGCGGCTGATAGCCGTAGCAAAAGAGATGGTAGATTTATTGAGAAAATAGGTCACTATAATCCAACTACAAATCCAGCACAAATTGAACTGGATGTAGACCTTGCTGTACAATGGCTTCAAAATGGAGCTCAACCAACGGATACTGTAAGAGCTATCCTTTCTTACAAAGGTGCCTTAATGAAAAATCACCTAGCAGGTGGTGTTCGTAAAGGAGCGTTAACAGAAGAGCAAGCAGAAGCGAAATTCAACGAGTGGTTAGAGTCTAAGAAAGATTCTATCGACCGCAAGAAAGAAAGCGTTACTGAAGCTAAAGAAAGAGAAAAAGCTGAAAAACTTGCTGCTGAAAAAGCTGTAAGTGAAAAGCGTGCTGCTGAAGCTGCCGCTGCTGCTGCCCCAGCTGAAGAAGCTACAGAGGAAGCAAGCGAAGCAACTGAAGAAACTGCCCAAACTATTGATGAGGCAGCAGATCAAGCATCTGAAGAAAAAGAAGCTTAATTTATATAACGATGCAAAAGGAGAATTGCTTCTACTTAGGCAAAATCGTTAGAAAATATAGCTTTAAAGGGGAGTTACTCGTAAAATTAGATACGGACGAACCCGAACTTTTTACTGAAATGGAATCGGTTTTTGTGGAACAACGCAAAAAACTGATTCCATTTTTTATTGAAGAAAGCTCACTTCACAAGAGCGAGCTACTACGAATCCGATTTGAAGATGTTGACACCGAAGAAGATGCAGACGCACTAATTGGCTCAAGCCTCTATCTTCCTTTAGAATTTTTACCTGAACTTACTGGTAATAAATTTTACTATCATGAAATTATAGGATTTACAGCTGTAGATGAATCCTTTGGTGAAATCGGAAAAATTACAGGTGTAAACGACAGAACGTTACAAGCTTTATTTGAAATCGATCACAACGGAAAAGAGGTTTTGGTTCCTATTATTGACAATTTCATAATTAAAGTAGATCGTGAAAACAAAACTATTCTACTTAAAGTCCCTGAAGGATTAATTGAAGTCTTCCTATAAAAAGCTCCCGAAAAACACACCACACTAACTTATGTGGTTTTCGATAAAGCAGAACAGTATCTAACACAGGCCTAACTACGAATTTAGCTTTAAGGATATCAAGCAAACACCACACAATATAAAAACACAATACTTCGATATCAACTACTATGGATAAAGCTTTTCAGTTTAAAGAATTTACTATAGAACAAGATCGTTGTGCTATGAAAATCGGAACAGATGGTGTTTTGTTAGGTGCTTGGGTTTCATTAGAGACAAACCCATTTTCAGTTCTAGACATTGGAAGCGGAACGGGAATTATTGCACTTCAATTAGCACAGAGAAGCGATGCTGAATTAATTGATGCATTAGAAATTGATGAAGAAGCATATGAGCAATGCGTAGACAATTTTGAGAACTCACCTTGGGGTGATCGCCTGTTTTGCTATCACGCTTCCTTAGCTGAATTTGCTGAAGAAATTGAAGATAAGTACGATCTTATTATTTCTAATCCTCCTTTTTACTCTGAGAATTATAAGACCTCCTCTTCATCGAGAGACATGGCACGCTTTAACGACTCCCTACCTTTTAACGAACTAATTGAGTGCGTTTCCTTATTGCTTTCTAAAGAAGGGGTTTTTGCCGTTGTTTTACCTAATAAAGAAGAAAAAGACTTTATAAGCATGGCTTCAAAAGTGGACTTATTCCCAACTAGAATCTGTCATGTATGCGGAAATGAATCCTCTGAAATAAAACGGAGTATGATTGAGTTTTCATTCGAAAAAACCACTCCCAAAATAGAAAAACTTACTATTGAAA
>Ga0209075_1004849_pt1 | contig 10592 bp, 7 predicted proteins | sample Stecom2011_FD_187523 | JGI IMG/M metagenome (GOLD analysis project Ga0209075, IMG submission 187523) | Agricultural soil microbial communities from Utah to study Nitrogen management - Steer compost 2011 (SPAdes) (version 2) | ecosystem: Environmental > Terrestrial > Soil > Agricultural land...
GGTTGACCGCTAAATTTTCTATTTTTGCCCATGTATTTTATTTTTTGTCCAAAAACAAAATACAAAAAAAAGTGGGAAACCTTATTTGGGAATCCCACTTTTAAAATTCTTTATCGGACAGTAGTGAAAGAGGATATAAAATAAAGGCAAAATCAGCATTTCGAGATAAATATGTACATCCAACATGGGCTGAATTAGCTTGTCAACAATTAGGAACTTCTATAATGTTAATTCGAGAAAACTATGTAGGGTCCATCTCTGGAAGAAAAGCTTTATCTTTTAGAATCCCTGGAGAAAAATATCATGTGACTTCTACAACCCAAACAAGTTCTGGACGTAGTTATGTTACCACTACAACAATTCAAAAACCAGATCAATACAGGTATACTTCCGTTCCTTATACCGATCATTATTATGATTATTATGCAGTTTTTTTAGTTAAAGATAATGAGATAAAATCTCCTAGAAAAGGAAAAAAATAATCTGTTATTCAGAAGTAATTCAGAGTCTAAAAATTAATATGAAGAAATGTATTTTTATAATAGTTCTTTTTTTTAATTTAGATGTTACATCTGCACAAGATGGGAACAGACCTTTCGTATTTCAATTTAATAAAATCGAGTATTATTCTCCTGCAAATATTCATTTTCCTAGTAAATCTGAAATCATTGAAAACAATTCGATTATTACAGTAGATTTAGATTTAGAAAGTATAGAAATTATAAGTTTATATCACCCTGCCCCTGCAAAATCCACTTATAGAATTAAAGAAATATATGAACGCGAAACTTTCATTCGATTTATATGTGAGGCAAACAACTATGCAGAAATTATTATAGATTTAGATTCATCCCTGAATTGGGTAAAACGCACAGTTATTCATAATGGCATTTATCATAAATTCTACAATTATTAAATTGCTCCAAAAACCTCCCCCATCACCCGCATCTGTTCCACACTTGGTTTTGCAAAATAAATCCCGGTGGTTTTTCCTTCACGCATCCCGCGGACAAAAAGATATAAAACGCCGCCGAAATTTTGTTCAAAATCAAACGCATCGCCCAAACGATGTTTTAGATATAATTTTACGGCATAGGAATAAATCAGGTATTGCAAGTGATAATTGTTATCCGTCATCGCTTCTTCCAATTTTTCAGGGGAATAATCTTCCACACGCGGACCTAAATAATTGGTTTTCCAATCCAGGACATAAAACTTTCCGTTATGTCGGAAAAACAAATCCACAAATCCGGTCATAATTCCTTCGATTTGTTGGGGATAATCTTCCGCATTTTTTACGGTAATTCCGTTTTCGATTAAGGTTTCCAAGGTTTTTATGTTGAATAATTTCATCGGAAAATCGAATTCCATTTCGTGTAATAACTCATTGGAAGAAATATCAGCCAACCTAAATTGCTCGTTTCCGGTATCGATTTCGGTGTTTAAAACCTGACTTAAAAAATGTTCAATTTTTCCGGCGTATTCTTCATCTTTATCCGGGACAAATCGATTGATGCTTCGTTCAATGGCATAGTTCCAATTTTTTGAATCGGAAAAATCTACGTTTTCAAAAATATCGTGAATAAACGTTCCGGTTTTCGCCCCTTTTGTCAACTCGTGAAAGATGAATCTATCGTACGAATCCGCGGTTAATTCATAGTTCTTTCTTACAATATATTCCGGATGAGCGGCTAAACGCGAATAACTGGTTTGTGTCCAATTTCTGTGAGAAAGCCGGAAGTTTTCAGCATTTAAAGAAAATTGTTCCGGTAAATTTTCGGTTCTGTATCCTTTGGGTTTTTCAATCTGTAAAGGCGGTATTTTTTCAATTAAACCTTGGGTTTCTTCAAAATTTAAAACATTCATAAATGCTTCTAAAGTTGAACCTTTATAATAATTTGCCGTGCTTTTGTAAATAAAACACTTATAAACGGCACGGGTCAATGCCACATAAAGCAATCGTCGGTTTTCCTGTTCGCTTTGAATTCGGTATAATTCCGCAGTTTCTTCATCGGCCTGATTTCGTTTTAAACTGACATAATCGCCATTTTCATTTCGGATACTGATAATATCATTTTTTCCGAAATGATAAGGTTTTAAAACAAAATCCAGATTGGGTGCTATCACAATATTATATTCCAGTCCTTTACTTCGGTGAATGGTCACAATGCGAACGGCTTCTTCATCAGATTCAATTCGTTGAATCATTTCATCATCCGAACTTTCGGATTTGGAACGATTGATTTTCAGCCAGTCCAGTAATTCCGCCGGCCCAAAGTGTTGACGATTTTCAGTTTTATACAACACTTCCATCAAATGATAAAGATTGGTAATCATTCGTTCGCCATTTTCCGTATGTCCAGACAACAGCTTTTGCTGGATATTAAATCCGTGAATAAAATCGGTTAAAGCAGCATAAATTCCGCTGTTTTGCCATTTTAAAAAATAATCCCGGAATCGCTGAATGATTATATCTTCATCCAATCGTAAAATTTCATCGGGTGTCCAATTGATAAAAGACGTTGTCAATGCCCGATTGACATTTGAACGGGTTTGATTTAAAATAGCTTCCAAAACATACACCAGTTCCGCCGCTTCCGAAGATTGTAAAATTTTCGATTCTGTAACCGTCACCGCCGGAATTCCGATTCGGGCTAAAGCCGCTTTAATCTCATCGCCTTGTGCATTTGTTCGAACCAAAACTCCGATATCCGAAGGTTTTACCGCTCTGTCTTTTATTTTATAATCCGGATTATTCAATAATTCTGAAATCTGAGCAATCACATCTTTTCTCAGGTCATTTTTGTTGGAATGTTTGCTCACCGAAACCGGAACAATCGGATTTCCATTCCGGGTCATTTCTCCTTTTTTGGAAGATTTCGGAGTGTTTACTTCAATATATTCAATAGCCGGTCCTTCTTCAGTTTGATAATAAAATGTATCAAAATCTTTTGTCGGCAGAAAAAATTTATTCAATGCCGAAACCAGATTGGCAGACGAACGATAATTCGTTTTCATCGTATATTGAAAATCCACATTTCGTCTCGCTTCAAAATAGGTTTCAATATCGGCTTTTCGCCAGGCGTAAATGGATTGTTTTGGGTCACCGATGTAAAAAACAATGGTATTTTCACCAAAAGCTTTATTAAAAATCTGATACTGCAATTTGTCCGTATCCTGAAATTCATCGATAAAAACGGCTTTGTATTTCCATTGCAATCCGCGGATTAAATCTTGCTGCAAACGCTGTTTTGCAGGATTATCCCGGTTCTGATTCAATGCTAAATAAGTTTTCGTAATTACATCATCAAAACTCATTTGATTCAGCTGAATTTTTCGTTTTTCAATCTCTTGAACAATTTCCTGAATGGCGAAAGAATAAATATAATTCAGGCAATTTTGAAAAACTGCTTCCGATTCGGTTTGAGTTGCATCAATATGTTCCACGGCTTCCAGAATGTCGCCAAATAAATCCGTAACATATTTACTTGTTTTACTTTTAAGTGCCCGCGCCACAAATTCTTCACAATCATCTACCAAAGGAAGAAATGCTTTTTTTGCTGAAGTATTACTTTCACAAAGCGAAATCAGTTCTTCTCTCCGATTTTTTAATCCGTCGTATAAATCCTGTCTTAAATTTTCGACCAATTCCTCGGCATCTTTCAAAGATTTTAAAAGTTCTTCTTGTTTTTCCGAATTTAAATGATAATTGACTGTTTCATCATAAGTATAAAACAGTTTTCCGTCCATTTGATTGCTGATGACTTTTATAATGGATTCAATGGATAATTCCCTGTCCAGCATCGCTGCTAACAAATCGGGATTTAAACTTGTAATGTGATTCCGCCAGAATTTTTGAGTAGCTTCTTCCAAAATCGGCATCATATCCTGTTGCAATTCGGCATTGAAAAGCTGATTGGTTTCAAAAGCGAATTCGGTTAAAGTTTGTTGACAAAAACTGTGAATTGTCATCACCGAAGTTTCATCTAAATTTATCACTGCCGAACGCAGTTTTTCTTTGACAAATTCCAAGTTTTTTTCATTGGAAACCTTCTCCACAATGGCTTTAATGGAAACATCATCAATATTTTCACCGGAAGCATAACGGCTTGCCAAACGAATAAATCTTCTGATGCGTTCTTCCAGTTCAGCGACAGCAGCTTTGGTGAACGTAACCATCAAAATTTCCCGAATGTGAATGTCTTTTTCCAGAATAAGCCGCAGCACCATAATGGCAACGGAATAGGTTTTTCCTGTTCCGGCACTTGCTTCAATCAGGTTTTTTCCTTGTAAAGGAACAATCTGCACATCAAAATCTTGAATGGAATTCTTCATCATTTATTCAGTTTCAAAAGTGTTTTCAAGAATTTCGGTAAAAAAATCTACCAGCTCTTTATAAGTTTCAAATTTTCCTTCTTTTTCAAATTCGCCGGCAAGCATGGCACGTTGCACATAAATATCCGGAAACGTTTTATCATATTCATCCGGGAAGGGATAATCTCTAATTTTTGAAGAATAAAATCCTTGTAAATTCTCTTTGTCTTTTTTCTTTTCAGGTAATAAATCCAAATAAAACGGAACCAAATTAGAATGACCGTTTTTGAATAAATTCACCATAAAAGAAAGTTTGTTGAATGCTTCTTCTTTGCTGATTTCCTTCGCCCGGGAAACAACTCCTGCTTTATCAATAAAGAAAAGTGTTTTATCGATTCCTATTGTTTTTAAAGCTAAAAATTCGATATAAGCGGCTATTTTGTGTTTTTTAAAATTTGAAGAAACAGAATACCGAAGCAGTCGGCCGCCATAAATTCCTTTGACTTTTCCTATTAAAGTAGAGTTTCCAACTTGAATTTCAACATCTATAAATTCTTCTTCCAACTCATTTCGATATTCATCGAAAATTTCTTTGGCAGTCATCATTTCTTCCGCAATTCTGTTCATTCGGAAAACACTCATATTTTTTAGTGGCAGATTTCCCCGTTTTTTATGTTCTTCGATAAATTCCGCAGAAAAATCCACTCCGTCCCGAACAAAAACATCTTTAAAAATCCATTGCTCCAAATGGTTTAAATCGAAACGTTCCACTTCCGGCAAACCGATTATTTCATCGTCATAAAAACAATTTAAAACCCGATTATAATACCCTTTTGACGGATTTTGAATAAACGAAATCAGTCTGTAAATATCTATTTCACTAAAATCGAAATCCTGTGTTTTTTTCTCGCCAAGGGGTTTTTCATTTGTGGAATTTTGATTTAATAAATAAGAATATAATTGCGGATTTTCTTTTGTATTATACATATTGCTAAACCCGTGAAGCGGATGTTTTTGAATGAAATTTTCCCGAATTTCGTCAGCATTTTCGCTGTGAACAGCAATAAAATCAATAAATTCATCCACCAGAGCGGAAGGCGGAATTGCTTCATTATCTTTCACACTTTGCCCCACAAAACTGATGTAAAAATAATCTTCGGCAGAAAGCAGCGTATCTAAAAATAACTGTTTATCATTTTCTTTTAAATCTCTGTCTCCGACTTGTTTATTTTTTTCAATTAAATCGAAACTCACCGGGCGGTTCATTCGCGGGAATTTTTGCAAATCCATTCCTAAAAGAGCCACCACTTTAAACGGAATACTTCGCATCGGAATTAATGAACAAAACGTAATTCCGTAAGAAGCGAAATTGCTGCTTCGACGCGCCTCCATTAACGTGGGAAGAAAATGATAACGGAACACTTCAAAATCGACTTTTTTATCAAATAAATCCTGCAAATTGTTGTATTGACTCAACTGATTTTGAAGCAAAACATAATCTTCATCCGGATTTTCACCGATTTCTCCAATGAAAGTAAAAAGAGAATTTTCAACAAATTTCACCCAATCCGAAACGGTTCTGTTTCTTGTTCGTTCGCGAATCGTATCTTTTAAAACCCGGACAAAATGAACAAAAGGAATGATTTTATAAAAGTCAAAGCCTTCCACAGAATCGATGGGATAAAATCCGGTTTCTCCGGTTCCGTATTCTTTATCGCCGCTCATACACAAACCGAACATCATCCGGTTTAGTCCGTATTCCCAGCTCACATAATCGGTGTCGTTTTCACGTTTTCCTGAAAACCCAAAACGAATATTGGCGGCATCTACCACGCGGCGAATGAGTTCGGTATTTTCAATTTTAAACCGTTTCCGAATTGAAGAAAAATCTAATAAACTCATCACTTTTTCGGAAGTAAACTGATTTTCTCCCAGCGAAAGAATGGCGTGCAGGGCATTGGAAATGGTGTCGGAAACCACAAAACTTTCATCGGCAATGGTATATGGAAATTTATGTGGCGCATTATCAAAAACAGCTTTGATATAAGAGCCGTATAAATCGATATCTGAAACCATGACAATAATATCGCGAGCAGAAAGTGCTTCATTTTTTTGGTCGATGAGATGAACCAGATAATTATAAAGAACTTCCACTTCACGAATGGGACTGTAGCAAGAATTAATGGTTACGGTTCCGTCGTCTAATTGCTGATTTGAAAACGAAATTCCATCTTTTTCATTATTAAAAACAGCATGCTGAATGTTGTGCAATAAGGAATCCGTTTCAGGTTCTTTTACGCCAAAATCCTGAAGTGTGTTTAAAGTATCGTCATCTCGGAAAAACATTTTGAAGGTGTTTTGCGTCAGTTTTCCCCAGCTTGTCAGCAATGGATTTCCTTCTGCTTTTTCAGATGCTCCATATTTTCCGATTCGTTTTAGGAAATCGACAATTTTTTCCGATTTATCGTCATACCAATATTGCCAGGGCGCAGGATTTTGAAAAAGGAATTCAACGTCGATAAATTCCGAAACTTTATAAATAATTTGCAAGTGATATTCGGTAATCAAACTCAAACCAAAGAAATATAATGCCGGAACTTCTTTTTGTAATTGTTCGATTCGTTCCGGTTTTTCAAGTTCTCCCAAAATATATTTTCCGATGTGTGTTTTATCCGAAAATTTTTCGGCTGCCATTTCGCGCGCGCGATTCCAGATGTATTTTTGCCATTTTTGGTCGGTTTCATCTTTGATAAATTTTAGATTTTCCCAATCTTCGTTGTTGTTCCACAAATCAATTTCCGTGGCACGATAAATTTGATACTGGTCGAATAAATCCGCTACTTTTTCGGCTAATGCCATACGTTTTATTTCACCTTCCAGGCCGGTTTGATTGTAATATTCAGCAATTTTCGGAAATTCGTTTTTGAAATTATCTTCTTGTAAAATGTCGTAAATCAACCAGTTTAAATCGTGAGCCGAAATGGAATCGAATTGATAAAATCCCGAAAGTTTTCGGAATATCAGATGAATGGCATCATTCGGTTTTAAAAATTGAATATTGGCGGCAATACCTAATTTCTCAGCTAATTGCTGTTTGAGCCAGATATTCATTCCGGCGGTTTGCGTAACAATATAGACCGGTTGAAAAACCGATTTTGTTTGCTGAAGTTGATTTACCAACCGATCCGCCAGACTTTTTAATGAATTTGAAATTCCCAGTTGAATGGCCATAATTTTGTTTTCAAATAAGATTAATTTTCAAAACGCTCCGCAATACCCGAACCGCGTTTTACACGTTTTTCGCAGGTTTGTAAAATGATTTCTTCACTTCCCTGAACCACAACTTTCTGTTTCGCACGGGTTACGGCGGTGTACAGCAATTCACGGGTTAAAATCGGATTGTCAAAATCCGGCAGTTGGACAAAAACATGATCAAATTCCGATCCCTGACTTTTATGAATGGTCATGGCAAAAACAGTTTCCGCAGCCGTGATAAATGCAGGAAGAATACCGCGCAAGTTTCCGTCGGCATCTTCAAACCAAACTTTCAATTTTCCTTTTTCGTCCTTTCGGACAATTCCGATATCGCCATTGTATAAACCTAATTCATAATTATTTCCGGTAACAATCACCGGCCGGTGTTCATAGAACGTTCCGGTAATTGAAATCAGATTTTGATCCCGAAAATATTTTTCAATTTTCCGGTTGGTTTCATACAATCCGTATTTTCCTTCCCGAATGGCACAAAGCACCCGAAGATTATTGAGTTTATTCAGTGCTTTTTTAATGTCTTTTTCTTCCATAAAATCCCGGTATTTTTTTATGAAATCCATCAGCGTCCGATCTTTAGGTTCGGTTTCAATAACGATATCTTCCGTCGGATTTTGAATAAATTCCTTCAAAACAGCACTATTGTTTTCAATAATCGCCTTACTAAAAACACCAATATTCCCACCGGCTGCAAACCGATAACTGTGTTGCAATTCGATGATATGTTCAAAAAGCGGATGGGTACTCTCTTTAATATTTTCCTTGGGAAGTTTGGTTTTTCCTTCGGGTAAAATGGAATTGATAAAATTCGCTTTTTCGGGACTGAATGTATTTAATTGTTTTTGAGCCGTACATAGATCTCCAAACAAGCTTCCCGCTTCCACGGAAGCCAATTGGTCTTTATCACCTAAGAAAATCATTTCTGCACCGGGTTTTATGGCGTCCAGCAATTTTGCGAATAGCGCGATATCAATCATAGATGATTCGTCCACAATTATCAAATCGTGTGGAATCGGGTTTTCTCTGTTGTGTTTAAAATAAATTTCCTGTGGTCGTGCGCCTAAAAGTCGGTGAATCGTGGACGGTTCCAGACCGGCAAAAAGAATTTTGGCCTTTTCAGTCAACTTGATCGTGCTTTTTGAGGCGGTTTCTTTTAACGATTCGGCCATTCGAGCTGCGGCTTTTCCGGTGGGTGCGGCAAGTGCGACTTTCAAATTGGGGTTCAGTTCCAACAAAAGCGACAGAATTTTGGCAACCGTAGTTGTTTTTCCGGTTCCGGGTCCGCCGGTAATAATCGTAAACCGATTGAAAACCGCCATAATGGCCGCCATCATTTGCCAGTCGGGTTTTCCTAAGGTATCGGACGGGAAAAGCGATGCGAGCATGGTTTTTAACTGAATCAGTTTGGATTCAATTGCTTGTTTATCGGAATCTTTTTCGCTTGCAATCCGTTCTTTTATTTTGTTGGAAACAAGACTTTCATAATTGAAATACCGTTGCATATACAACTTATTGTTCCAAACTATAAACGGTTGATAATCGCCTTCTTTTCCGATAAGATTTTCGGCGGAAAGTGTTTCCGGATTTGGAATTTCGCGAAAACCTGCTTCTTTAATTTCTTCTTGGTCTATATCCTCTAAATCCAGACAAATATGTCCTTCGCTAAACCGTTTGGAAAGCAAATACAGAAAGGGTTCCAGTTTTTTGTTATTAAAAAAATCGGCAAACTGTCGGTGCACATCGAATGTTTGAAGCATACAATTGAAAGAATAAATTTGGTTAAATGTAAGAAAGAGAAATGGGAAATCGAAATCTAAATAAAAACACATAGGAACAGTAGGGCACATAGGGGATTGAGTTTGAATTTGAATTTGAAGTTGATCCTCCTTCACTGAAGCTTTGGAGGATGAAGACCACAGAGGCACAGAGAGAACAGAGGAAAACTCTTTGACCTCAAAAAAGTACTCATCAAATTTTACTATATTTGATATTCAATAACAGTAGAATTATGAATATAGAAGCGCGAAAAATATCACTTGTAAAGGAGTTCTTAGACATTGAAAATGAACAAACCATTCAAGAAATAGAAGAGTTCTTGCATAACAAAAAAATTGAAGCCTACGAGTCCAATATAAAACCGATGACAATGGAACGATACAAAGCGGAAATAGTCATGGCAATTAAAGATGAAGAAAATGGACGATTAATTAAAGCAGAGGATTTAAAGAAGCAAATTCAGGAATGGGATTAAAAATTTTTTGGTCGGAATTTTCTAAGTTTAAATTAGAAGAAATATATCAATATTATCGATTAAAAGCCAGTAAAACAGTGGCAAAAAAAATAGTTAATGGAATCGTTAACCAAACTATTGATTTGAATCAAAACCCTGAAATTGGACAAATTGAAAGTGCTATAGATGATAAAAATCGAGAGTTTCGATATTTAGTCTATTCTAACTACAAAATAATCTACTACATCAACAAAAAATCCAAATTAATTGTAATAGCAAACGTATTTGATACCAGACAAAATCCGGGTAAGCTAAAAAAGCTGAATTAATAAACAACCGTTAGTAGGTGATTTGATGCATCCCATAGGTTCTTTTAAAAGTCGAAAAATCAGTTCTAAAATAAATGGAACGCGGATGACGCGGATTGAGCGGATGGACGCGGTTTTTTTATTTATAGGGCTACTGATTTTACATCCGTTTTTGAGAGATATTTTGAGGTGAATGGAACGCGGATAGTCACGGATTAAAAAACAACTCACTTTAATTTAACATTTCAATAAGAAATTTGCAAAACTTCTATATCTTTCAACGTTAAAAATAAATTATAATAATTCAATGTAAAAACACTGATGTGTTTTAGTTTACAGTTGATGGCTATTTCGGAGGGACCGTGCCACCCTTTTCGGTCAAATGGTGCCACTTTGAAAGATCGTACAATGATACGTTTTTTTAGTTAAATAGTTTTCAGTTTTCCTTTTCTCAATGACTCCCCTTCGAG
>Ga0209075_1004851_pt1 | contig 10586 bp, 1 predicted proteins | sample Stecom2011_FD_187523 | JGI IMG/M metagenome (GOLD analysis project Ga0209075, IMG submission 187523) | Agricultural soil microbial communities from Utah to study Nitrogen management - Steer compost 2011 (SPAdes) (version 2) | ecosystem: Environmental > Terrestrial > Soil > Agricultural land...
TCTTTTTCTAGTGTTGCCAAAAACTGACTTTCTAATTGCTGCGCCATAGAAATAAGCTGTTTAGCACGTTCTATCAATACCCTAAAACGGTATTGAGACGGCGTAAAGTTTCCGACACCAGGCAATATCAAATTACCACCTGCACCAATAATAGGCACACCAGTTGTACTGTCAGTAGGTGCAGCAAAAATATCCAGTTCGCGCACCATACCCGCAATATTTCGACAATTGTGTATTTTATACAATTCTAAATTGGCTTTCAAGTGAAAACTCTCATAAACAGGGTTTTCAGGTAAACAAAAACGATAATCAATAATTGGTGTAAATGAATTACGATAAATATTTCTTCGGTATAACTCATTCGCATTGGTGTACATCAGATTAGCTTGATATGCTGGTCTGTAAGGTATTAATGGATCATATGCATATTCATCATCCATCTTTTGCATCCCATTAACATCTATAAATTCAAAATCAAAGGAAGAAGTATTAGGTTTTTCAGCTTGATTTAACCAGGATATTTTCTCTACTACCTCGTTTGAACTCAATACTTCGGGTGCTAGTTTGGAAAGTTCTCCTACTGTTACACCTACCTTTTCGCTTACTGCTTTATTATAGGATTGTGTATCAATACCAGCTATCAGAAAACGATAAGCATTATTCATCCGGACACCATAATCATCCATAAGTCCAGTTATTGATTCTGGAGCTTTCGGAACAGGTTTATTGTTTTCAACATACTCAAATGCCGCTGCAAATCTACTTTCAGTGTTTAATTCTCCATTCTCAAAAATAGATTTGATTACATTAGATGTTGTTTCAATAACCTCTATATCATTGTATTCTGCAAGTTTACTTTGTAATTGATTAAAAGAATTGTTCCAGTATCCATCAGCAGGCAATAAAACAGCTTGCTCAAGACATGCATAAGCTAAATTGAGACATGCTGATGGTTTTTTATTGAGTTCACTCATCTTCATTAGTGCCAATGCTTCTGAATATAATTTTCTGGCGCGTGGCACTGTTTCAATTGTATCCATTGTAAATTCTCGATCCGCATAAGCAATCATACACTGGATAATATTCATTAAAGTGTATTTTGTATAGGCCTTGGCTCTTGTTTCAGCAATCGAATGCGGATTGAGTGGATCCAATAACCAATCAGCAGGTCGTTGATATACATTAGCTATGCTTTCTTCTAATTTCAAACCATAGAAAATTTTACGCTTCGAATTGATATTATTTGCATAGTCATAAACAGAACGGTACCATGCCAAAGCTTCTTCATATTGCCCCCGTTGCTGTTGATCTAACGCAATGAGCATAGGAACAAAATAATAGGCCTCATATAAATAAGCTTTAGTATTATTGGTTCGAATAAAATCACCAATCGGATTACCTTGTGGGGAACTAAGATTAGCCCGTAAATGTTTTTTAATATTTTGTATTCTTAAATCATAATCATTAATACAATCCGCTGATTGAATTGGAATATGACTTTCTTTTTCAATTGTTAGACCAAATTTATGACTACTAGTCAATTCATTATTCTCTAATTCAAGTTTTGTTCCTATTGCGATTTTATTTGAATAAGCTTCTACTGCAAATCCACCATGGTGATGAGTTTGTTTAAATATCGGAGCTATTCTTCTTAAATTATTAATAAAGACCCCATTTGTAATATCGTTAATTGAAATGCTTATACTCCCATTATTGATAAAAAAGGATAATTCAACAGATTCAATTATACCAGAATTTCTTCGTTCTAAAATTACAATTTTGTTTGTAGAAAAGCTTTGCAGATAGCAACCAATCATTTCAACAAAATTTACTGAATTAGGCTGTACAATTTCTAGAGGGTCGTATAAGCTTCCGAAATATCCCGTTTGAATCTCATCTTCAAACATTACTGTAACACCAGTTGCTGTTGTTCCAGATTGAGAAGATATGGTATTTAAATCGTGTTTTACAGCAGTGATTGGTATTTTGTTATTTTTTTTAAAAACAATAACGGTTGATAAATTGTTATCATCAAATTCGTCATCAGAGAAAAAATAACGCACATGAATGTGTTTGTACTTGTTATTATTCCCTTTAAATGTAAAAATAAAAGATAGCCAGTCCCATTCAATAGAATTTTGACAAGCAGTTACTTTTATCAAATAATCACTTGGAGTAATAATTTTTGTTTCACTAATGATCATATTAAAACTAAATCCAAGAATATTAAGTTGCTCTTCTTCAGTTACTACAAGTTTTGTCAAATCAGGTAATTCAATCTCATTTTCTTCCCCCCAGCTACTCCCAGCAATCATTAAGTCCTTTTTAATGTAAGCCATTTTCATTTCACCCCCATCTTTGTAAGTGTAGAATAACCAAAGTGCTAGGTCCTGCGATTGATGATTATCATCAAAGTCTCTTGCTAAAGCAAAACAGCCTAATACGTCTGCATTTTTTTCGAGGGGTAATTCTTCCCAAAAACTGTGTTGTGATTCATCGGTATAATCATAAGGCTTTTCAGACCAATAACTTTTTCCTGACAATTCACTTTGTGCAAAATAAAAAGTGGTATAACGTCGTTGGCTGTTGTTCATGTCCACACAACAATCAAATGAATCTTTTCTGTAGAAGTAAGCTAGTGCATTTGTGGTACAAATAATCTTTAAATGTTGTAAATCTTCAAAGTGGTCTTGAAATTTCTTTGCTGCTTTACATGCATCATTGGAAGAAAATCGGTTAGCATTTTGTATCGTTTGAGACAACTCTCTAAATGGCGGGCTTTGTAACCTTTTTAAAGTAGGGTAGAGTAAATTCTCAGGGAAAATATAGGAAAAAACCGCAGAGCGCCATGTTGCATAAGAACCTAACCATTCCCATTCTTTTTTGAAGTTTGGCGCAGAAATACTAAACCCATCTAACTCATTATCATAAACTCCACTTTCCAATGAGAAAATAAACCCCTGTAATGTTTCCAAAGCAAATGAAACCCTACTGTGCTTAACGCAACAATTGTCCTTTGTTTCTACATAAAATCTTTTCGCTAAACGTTCTGAAGCACTTTCGAAAGACTCACAATTATTTCTTAATGCTTCAATCAAAGCGTCGCGCATCATGGGCATAGTGATCTCTTCAGTGTCCATTAATACAGTAGCCCATTCTTCTTTAATCTTAACGCTTCTGTCAATTCGGGTTTCTAGCTTATTTTTCCAGTCCTTTCGCAATGTATGAGGAGACCTCCATTTATTGGGTTCATCTAACATAACTATTGGAAAGTCGATAGTTCTAGGTTTGTAGTTCTGAAAATCGTCGCCACTGAGAATAATATCCTCATTAAACTCTTCTTGAAGGGCCTCAAAAGGCATAATATTGTGCGAATGTATAGCTACAAGTATATCCACTACGTCGTTGTATTCGGTATCAAGCAAATCAATAGGCTGTGAATTGTCTACAGCTGTTTTAATAATTCTGTAAACGCTTTGTAATACTCTATATGCAGAAATATTGATTCCATATAGTTCAAGATAAGGCCGGACATCTACCCCTGAATTTTCTAGTTCTTCAAGATTCAAAAAGTAGCCTAAGTAGGTAGTGACTTCGTTAGGAGTTAAACTATTATCATCAGTTCTTGCTATAGCCATTGCTATTAGAAGTTCATAATTATCCCGTAAATCTGAATCTGGAGTTATACTTTCATTGAAAAGTGTTGCTATGTCATTTCTTAAAGCATCAATATCATCTTTTCTAGTTACCCAAATATCATGAATGACTGCTCCATTTACAAAATTATTTATATTTTCAGGAGGAACAATATCAGGGTGAATAGTAGGCACTCTGTTCCAATCTGATAATGTGCGTTGCCATTCAGACCTATTGCTGAAACTACCTCTGTAAGAGGGCATACGCATGTTTATAACATTGTAATACTTTACAGGTATTCCATTAGGGAAACTCCCCTCAACTTCATCGTAAATCCATCCTCCTGAAGAATCACCGTAAAGTTGCATGCGTTTGTATCCGCTGGTCAATAATTCAACGGCTGTTTTTAACTCTTTTATTGAAGGTGTTTTAGTAGGATCATTAGCTTCATAAGCCAACTTTATAGGTAATATAATAACAAAATCCGCTCCAGTTATTCCAAAAGCTTCCCATAATACAGTTTCAGCTTTATGAATGCTAAATGGATCTGTACTTTCAAAATCTTCAATCAAATCCTCTAGGTCTGAATATTCTGGCGTCAAGTCATAGTCAACATTTTCATCACCTGTATTGATATGATTTAAAATGTCTTTAAAACCGTCAACGTTAAACGGTACTAACCATGATAAATGTTCTTCTCGCAAAACATCTAGGTCTTCCTGGCGATTAACATATAAATCTCGGTATGGTTCAGCATCTGGCGAGGTCAATAGGTCTTCAAATTTCAATATTTCAGGATCTAAAATTGGAATATGACTTTTGTTAATAGTTGATGCACTTTCAGGAATTGTTTGAAGTGATGGGTTCCATACTCCACTTTGAGGTTCATTCAATGCTTTCCAGAAATATTTTCCATCAAGCATGAGTTCAATATAATTTGTTCCTCCTGCTGGGTCGTGTTTGATTTCTTCAATAATCCATACTTTACGCAACTGATGTTTAGCACTTATTCTAAAAATAGAGGAAAGTCCGTATAATTCAATTGTTGTAGGAGCTACAGCCGTAAACATTGAGTTAAGATAGTTCTCACAAGCTATTAGAATTTCCATCATCTTAATAAAAGATGAGGTTTCTAAGTATAAGTTACTTTTAATAACGTCATGATGATCATCTGTTGCTGAACCTGAATTTATTATTTGATATAAATCTTTTAGTTTATCATAATGCGTACTTCCTGTAACTCCCGTTGGCCATTGATTAGGTTCATCCCATACTTTATATGTAAAAGGACTTGTTTCTCCAGAAGGAACAGGTGTCAAATAATTATAATTTTGGTATTCAGTAAATAACTCTTCACAAATTAAATTTGGATTTGGAATAAGGGTAGTATAAAGTGGCACCTCAACTTCATATACCAAATTTAGATTACCTGCAAAAAAAGTTGTGTTTTTTTCTTCGATTTCAAAAATTATCTCATTAGGTAAATTATATGTAATATTGCTTATTTTCCATACTGGGTCAAGACTATCGTTGGAGTAAATTTCAGTTTTATTATCACTGGAAAGTTTCAGCAAACCTCCAGATAATACATCTTGAAAAAGAGGTTGATTATTATAATCGATAGTGACGACAATAGGTCCATTTTCATCAATACTAATATTCGCTCCACCAACATTAAGTACTCTATTATACTGCATCACTGGATTATTCCCATAAGGCTGGAAAATAGAGTCTTGAGATACTTGCTGGGTTGATTTTTTAAGTATTACATTGGTATTTAGCCCAACAAGTTCCCTGTTTAGCAAATTAAAATCTGGAAAAATGTTACTTGTTTCTTCAATGAATATTTTATCGTCTTCTATAACATGATTGGTAATATCTCTCCCTTCAACCCTAAGAATTTTATGATTCATATCTACAGAAGTCCTTTCCAAAAAACCTGCATCTTTGATATAATGATTCAAAAACACATCAGTTTCTTCTTTCCTATGTTTAAGTAATTCCTTAGCAAAATCCAACGACAGATAAGTAAGATCACTTAGTCCAATAATGTCAGGATCAATAATTGGTAACCAATTGTCTTTAATTGAGCTGTTATCCGTGGGATCAACATTTTCTCTACTATAAGAAGTAAAAGGATAATCAGCTTTTCTCCATAGATCTTTTAAATGAATCTGTTGCCACACATCCATAAATGAATCAGGAGGAGTGGTTAATACATCTCTTTGCGTATTTCTAAACCCAAATATAATTTCTAGATTTTCACCATTTAGTTCATAATCAGGGTCACCATTATCGAATGTCAACCAAACTCTATCCGCAGTTAGTTCGGCTGTGCCAGTTACAAAAGATGGAATTCCAATCTTTGAAGACCACTTTTTTGCTTTTTGTTCTTTTTCCAAAAAGGGTTGTGTTTTAACAATATCGCGAAGTTCTTGATAAGAGGTTCCAGCATGTTCTAACAAGGTTTGGTAGCTTAACAGTAAATATTTGCCTCTGGTATCTTCGAGCTTGTCAAGGATTGGTTGGGATAGATTTTGTTGATCTACATGTTTTTCTAAAACTTCAGTTACAAGTCGAACTCTACAAAACTGATCATGGAGCGTATCGCAATCTACACTTAAACTTCCAAAAGGTTGGATAAAGTAATTCTCTATTAAGGAAAGATAAGCATTATAATTTACAGGGGAGTATGCACTAGCTCCAGTTTTTCTAATATGGCGAGCACCATATTTTATAAGGTCAACAAAGTAAGCAAAAGGACTTATCCCAGATTGACAATCATCACACTCACATTTGTTCAGAATAGTAGAAAATTCGTTTTCTGCAAAATTAGACTGGTCTAAATTAGGAAAAACTTGTTCTTCCAGTTTATAGTCTGTCATTCTTGCAGCAAGAAGGTTCGTTACTAATTTTTGATTTTGAACAATTACTTCATGAATTTCCGCCGCTTTGTAAAATGCAAAAGATGGGGCAACAACATCATTTAAAAATTCATCTTTCGGTGTATTTGCAATGTCAAATAAATTAGTATACCCTTTAGTAATTAATAGTTGATTTTCTTCTATGTTCTCGTTTATGGTATATAAATCTACATGCGATTGTAAAAATTCTTTTTCACTATTTGAAACACCTTCGGTAGGTAAGTCATTTAGATACTCAATAGGTCCAGCATTTTTTATTAATACGAGTCCGTTAAGATTCTTATTGATAATGAAATTGCTAAATGTTGATGAAAACGCTATACCACTGATGTTTTCAATTGCATTTAAATTTGGTCCATTGTTATAATCAATTGGTTTAGTACCATCTGATGTTAATTGAATGTAATTTTTTGATCCAGGAATTCCCACAACTAATGTATCAATTCTTGCTGTTTCATTCCCTGGGGCGTAAGCCTTTACATCAATTGTTACATCAGTTGGTGAAGGGTTTTCAACAGTAGCCCAAGCTTCTTCAAATGGAGAACTAACTTCCCCCAAATTTCCTGAAGTTATAGTTCCCGTACTTTCATTAGTAGAATAAATGCCATCAGAAATTTTATTTAATTCATCAGGGAATTCAATTTTATAAAAAGTAAGCGTTCCAATTATTTCATAATTTAAATTGGCAGGATTTAAAGCGGATACAACCCCTTGCCGATTCACTATGATTACAGTGCTAAAAGTTGAAATATTATCTTCAAGTTCATAGTATACCGAATCACCATTAAAAACACTGAGTTTATTATTGCTTAATACTAAATCAGTAATTAAGGTATAATAAATATTGCTTTTAGCGTCTGTTATTTTTAAATATGAATTACTTTCAATAACACTTGCATCAATGATTTTCATTTTAATAATAAAATCCCCTTCACCTGGTGGTGGAATAGTCGGCAGTGAGGGCAGAGATAGCTTTACATATCTATCTTTAGTAGAATACAATGAAACACTGTAAAGACTTTCAAAATATGAATTCAGACCCACATCAAAATCAAATTTATATCCGGCAGGTACAGACTCTCCATCAGAAAACTTTGCTTCAAACAATAAATCCCATGATTGCTTTGGTGCATTTATATTTTCTTCTTTAAATTCTGCAACTTTTGGGAACTCAAATGATGTGATGTTTAATTGTAAAGTGCCTAAATCAGTAAGCCCTTGTTTTAAAGTGTAACCTTTAAAAGGTCTTGAAGAACTTTCACCTAAACTATCCAGACTAGGGTTGGCTCCTGAAAGTAAAACTCCCTGATAATAAACCTTAATAAATACGTTCTCAATGATATCGTTACTAAAATAGGAGGGAGTACCATTTACCTCAAAGCCGATAGAAAAATCACCATTTTCATCAGTCACTCCTCTTTCGAGGAATAACACTTTCAATGGATCTTTATGCCACAATTCAATAGTTAATCCAGCTATTGTACTAAAAGTAGATGTTTCTTCAGGGTTAAACTCACACTCTAATTTCCCTATTACCTTAAATCTTCGGGTGTTTCTGTTATATGGCTCCATACATTTGATTTTATAGATTTAAAGCCATAGGTGCAAAAAGTGTAGGTTGGTTAAAATACAATTCTAAAAAAGTTTTCGATGAACATCTTTCAAAAGTATTCTTACATCATTTATATACTGCTATGAATCTAAACTCTGTGTTTATAAATTAAGTTATCAGGAATAAACTTATACAAAATGTATCAAATTTCAAAAAAGACGATTTTATAATTGTTACATTTTCAGATGTTTTAACGGTATTTGTTTATATTTATTATGTTTTTTAGTAGATGGGCTAATAGATTTAAAAGGGATTGATAGGTTTTTAACATTTTTTAACTAAATAGTTTCAAGTTTATGTTGAAGTCATTGTTTTTATTTACAATTAATTGTAAAATTAAATGTCTTTTTTAAACGTCTAAATTTATTCTCCATAGTTCAAAACCATTAACATAGAAACGAATAATACTCTTAAACGGACTGAATAGCATTAGATAACAATAGTGTTGGAAGAACAAAAAAAGTAGTCCAAAGAAAGATTGATTTATTAATTTTTTCAAAATGAGCAAAAATAAACGCACAAACAGATAATGATATTGTTAAGAGAAATAGTCTATAGTTAGCTTCCCATAATAAACTTACTAAAACTAGCGCAACTAACATCAAAAAATAGATTGGAATAGCCTTTTTCAAGTCTTTGATAGAACTCTCAAAATTATCTGAATGAAAATCCGAAGTACATTAGTCAGAATATATGGCAGAAATAAAAGAATGGATACTAGAAACCCAATTAATAAGCTTTCTATAAGAATATTTAAGATGTGGAATAGATCTATTCTACTCAACTCACCATTAAAGGTAGGGGCGTGGTTGAATATAAAATGTGTAATAAGCATAACTCCCACTATAACAAAGGATATTGTAGGCTTCAAAATTTGAGAAGGGACAATTTTATAAGCTAAATCAATGAATCTTTCCATAATAATAATATAATTAATTATTTTCTAAAGTACTAAAAAAACCAAATAACATACAAGATCAAAACCTATTCAGAAATAATTATAAATAATAAGTTAAAACATAATTAGTTTTCGAAGTATATGTAATTCACATAAGAGGGAAAAAAACGAGCGTCCTTTTCCCTCTTACTATCAACCTAACCACCTAAATCATGACTAAGATAAAAATAATATTTGTTTAAAAAAATCCTTCACTCTAATTTTGAGTGTTTTATAAAACCATAAAAAAAGCTGTGTGTAAAACGCACAGCTTTAAACACAGAAATAAACCACCTTTTATTTCTTAACCAACTTTTGAATATGCATTCCCTCTAATGTTTTTACTTTTACAAAGTAAATTCCATTTGAGAAAGTTGAAATATTTATTCCATTATTGAGATTACTTAATAACTCAAATTTATTAGAATATACTACCTGCCCAAATTGATTCATAATTTCAATACTTCCACCTTCTTTAATATCAGAGTCAATAAATACTTTGTTTGCAGCAGGATTTGGATAAATAGTAATACCACTTAAAACATCAGTATTTTCTTTAATACCTACTGTTGAAGAAGTAACACGTTCGGCACTTCTAAAGATTCCAGACCCACTTGGACTTGCAAAAAGATAGCCGTCAGTACTCAAGGCAAGATCATAATTGAATATTTGCGTACTGGTAATATTTGACGTTATATCTATCCAAGTACTTCCCCAATCATCTGAATAAAATATACCTGCATTATCAGCTACTGCTGCATATATCGTTTCACCGTGTAACCTTCTTATGGATGTTATTTTGTCTCCTGCTGAAGTCAACGTAGGAAGTCCTGTCAATGACTTAACAGTCCATGTCACTCCTTCATCTGTTGATTCAAGTAAATCCGAATTAGCAGCACCTAGAAGGTCACCATTGTTATTACCAACAATTCGATAAGGCATTTGTGACGGAGCAGTAGAATTTTGATCCACCCAAGATTGACCATTATCAGCACTTCTATAAATTGTGTTTTCAACCGCCATATAGGCTTCGGTAGCTGAAATAGTAGCAATTGAGGTGATTCTACCATTAAAGGTTTGTCCTTGAGACCAATTCAATCCATCATCAGAAGACAAATATATTAATATTGTGTTTGGGCTAGTGGTTACCTCTAGTAATAAAACACCATTTGCCAACTCCAATATTTGAGCCACCTGAGTGTTATTTCCTAAACCATTATTTCGAGTAGTCCAAGTATTTCCTCCGTCTGTTGAAACATAAACACCTCTTTCACTGGCTAGTGTTCCAGCTCCATTCAACATAAAAACAGTATTTCCTTTTGTGAAGATATTATAACTAGCACTGTTACCAGTTGGGAACCCAGTTACTTGATTCCATGAACCAAGCGTTCCGTTTGTTGTAGATTTATATAGAAATATTTCATTGGACAGGCCATAAACATTTCCATTGTCGGCCATTCCAAAATGGAAAGCATGC
>Ga0209075_1004852_pt1 | contig 10585 bp, 9 predicted proteins | sample Stecom2011_FD_187523 | JGI IMG/M metagenome (GOLD analysis project Ga0209075, IMG submission 187523) | Agricultural soil microbial communities from Utah to study Nitrogen management - Steer compost 2011 (SPAdes) (version 2) | ecosystem: Environmental > Terrestrial > Soil > Agricultural land...
ATGGCCGTTTTAAATTTGCGACTGGCTAATTCGTAATTCCGTGCAAAGCCCTCTTTAAAGGTGTTGATTTTATCTTCAAAATTTGTGATATCTATGTTCTGATTTCTCATCAAATTAAGCTCGGCCTTATATTGCATCGAGTTCATAGCGGCATTGCGAAGCAGGGTAATAATAGGGATGAAAAATTGCGGGCGTACCACATACATTTTGTTGTATTTATGCGACACATCCACGATACCGGTGTTGTAGAATTCATTATCGGCTTCTAATAGGGAAACAAGAACCGCATATTCACAGGTCTTATCGTTTCTGTCCTTGTCCAGTTTAGCGAAAAAATCCTCATTCTTTTTTTTGGTAGCAGTTTCATCATTTTCATTTTTCATTTCAAACATAATGGAAATGATTTCATTACCAGCCTCATCGGTTTCTCTGTAAATAAAATCGCCTTTGCTACCCCCACGAGAATCATTGTCTTTTTCAAAATAAGCATTTTGAAAGGCAGTGGCTCTAAGTTTATTAAACTCGGTTTCACAATGTTGCTCCAGAGTTTCTCCAACCATTTTTGTAGAAAGTTTCTGTTTAAAGTCTTTTAAACGGGCAATTTCATCGTCTTTCATTTTAATGGTTTCATCCTTCATTAGAAGCTTGCCAGTAAATTGTTCCTTAATCGACTTTTCTAGTAATTGGGTTTCAGTCTCCTTAATTTTTAAATGATTCACAAGCTGATCCCGTTCTTTCTCTATAAGTTTTACGGCTTCAGAGACCTCTAATTGTTTTTGGATTTCAGCACGTTGAATTCTGGCTTGCATGTCAGAAATTTCTCGTTCTTTTTTTGCTAATTGCTCAGCAAGTGTTGCATCACTTTTGGCTTTTAACTCACTAAGTTCTCGGTCCTTTTTTGCCAAATCTTCTTGCAATAGGTTTTTAACCTGAACCTTAGCCAGTTCAACAGCATTTATTTTCTCTCGTTCGGCAAGGGCTAGCCTAGTAGTTAATTCTTCCTCAAATTGATGGTCACGAACTTGTTTAAGTATATCAGCAAATCCGGCTTCATCAACTTTGAAAGCTTTTTTACAATTAGGACAAATAATTTCGTTCATAGTCTGCTTTTTATTAAATGCATAACAACATACATATATAATTACTAAAGGATCTAAATTTAGAATATATAATTAAGGTTTAAAATAGAAATATAGTAGATTTTAGTTAAAACTGAGTAATAAGCCCATTTAGTTTTTGTGAAATCTCCCAAGCTTTTCTACTAGAGTAAAATAACTGGTGGATTTAGAAGGGGCCTTAATTATTCTGATGGAAAAGCAACCTTTTTTGTAACTTAATTTTAATTGTTACTTTTTTAAAACTTAATTTTGTACGGCTATAAGTACAAGGCCATTATAAGGATGAAATGTAGGCGTTTCATCAAGTCCTTGTCACATTGTTAGCGAGTTAAATTTGAAATAAATACACATAGTTCGTATGAAACAGATAGTTTACCTACTACTTATTACTTTAGTGAGTTTTGGCTGTAAAGACAGCAAAAAGCAAGAGGACATACAAAAGTCTTCAACCATTAAACTTGAAAAAAGTGTAGAAGACTTAACGGATAGTATCCAGGTGAAGAACATTCAAATAGGTTCGGAAACCACGGCTGATAAAAACAGATTTCATACCTCTTATCCAAGTACCATGTATGAGTTTATTAATAAGCATCAAGAGGAATTTGCTCAGGCTTATTTACAGGAATTTCAATCAGCTGTGAATAATAGCAGGGAAGAGGCGGTTGCGGGCTTGGATTTTGGACAGCATTTTGAGTTAATTGAAAGTACGCCTGCCACGATCGGGTTTTTAATTGAGCGTTATACCTCCTACGGAAACAATTATGATTCCCAATTTTTTACACATATATATGATATTAAAGAAGAAAAGAGACTGCAATTCTCAGCACTTTTTGCTCCACAAGAAAACTTTGATAAACTAGCAGCCCTAGTCAAAGAAAAAGTAAAAGCTGCTTTACAAGAAAAAATGAACGAGATGGAAGGGCTTACCAGCAGTGATAAAAGCACCTTGTGGAAAAATATGCAAGAGCAGTTGGATGAAGGAACCATGGCAACCGACAAGAATTACCATGCTTTTACTTGGGATGAATCTGGAAATCTAAGCATCTATTTTGATAAATACCAAGTGGCATCAGGAGACTACGGAAACATTGAAATTAAACTGACTCCTGAACTGTATAAACATCTAGTGACTAAAAAGTATCAACAGCTATTCCATATTCAACCAGAAAAAGTAGATACTTCAGGAGCTTCAGATGAAAGCCTGACTACTTCACCAAAAACATTTGAAGTAGATTGTAGTAAGGTGCCTTGTGTAGCTATTACCTTCGATGATGGCCCGGCTGCTCGCACAAGCCAACTGTTAGATATATTAAAACAACATGAGGTTAAGGCCACCTTTTTTGTGTTGGGTAAATCAGCCAAGGTGCAAAAAAACACCCTGTTAAGAGCCTACAAAGAGGGACACCAAATAGGAAACCACAGCTGGGATCATAAGGATTTAAAAAACTTATCGGAAGAAGAAATTGGTAATCAGATCTTTAAAACCAATGATGTGATTTCAGAAATTACAGGAGCCCAAACACAGGTGTTGCGCCCGCCATACGGGTCTTTTAATCAACTTGTAAAGAACCATGCGAAGCTGCCTATTATCTTATGGAATTTGGACCCCTTAGACTGGAAAGATCGCAATGCCGAACTAGTTGCAAACAGAATGGCCGAAGCTCAAGTCAATGGAATAGTTTTGGCGCACGACATTCATAAATCCACCGTAGAAGCCATACCAGAAGTCATTGCTAAACTTAAAGCTAAAGGCTATCATTTAGTGACTATTGACAACTTATTTGCTGGGCAAGAATTGGAGGATGGAAAAGTCTATAGTCGAAGACACTAGGCCCAATAATAAAGCCAAACGCTGCTATAATTTGCTCACCTTCCTTGGAGCGGATTCTAAAAAATCAGGCCATTTTTCCATGTATTTTATAAAATCTTCTCCAAGCCCTTCATGTCTTAGGTAGTCTTTGGAAACAGGTGTTTCTGTAGGTTCAAATTGTGGGTTCTCTATAACTTTTACAGGGAAATCGTGATGTAGGATGGCCGAACGACCAATCGTAACAAAATCAACTCCGGAGGCCAAAACCTGGGTAACGTCTTCACCTGTTTTAATTTTTCCAGCAACGGTAAGTTTTATGTTTTTGTAATCCAGTTCGGTAAAATGACTGAGTAACGACCGACCTTTAAATGCCTCGTCTTCGGGGGCTTTAAAAACATCCCATAAAGAAATGTCTAAAAAGTCAATCTGTTGCTCATCGATAAAGCGTTGACATACCTGTTTGACTTCAGTCAACTGCATGCCAAAACGCTCAGGGGACAGTCTAACTCCTAATAAAAACTCCTTACCACAGGCTTCTCGAATCCCATGTACAATTTCAAATAACAGCCGTGACCGATTTTCTAAACTCCCGCCATAAGCATCAGTTCGCTTATTGATTTCTGAACTTAAAAATTGCGTCAAGATATACCCATGGGCTCCATGGACTTCAACACCATCATAGCCACAAGCTTTGGCACGGATAGCAGCTTGTATAAAATCAGTTTTTAACTGCGCTATGTCTGCCAAACTTAAGGCGCGTGCGCCATGCTTTTCATGGTCAGACGGACATACAGGAGTGTCGTTTATAAGGTCTTTGGGTGAACGCATCCCAGCATGATGCAATTGGATGACAGCCAGGCTGCCATGAGATTTAAGTGCGGAAGCCAAACGGGTATGCCCTGGAAGATGCGCATCAGAATAAATGCCTAATTGTCCTGGAAAACCCTGACCGTTCTTCTGCACATGGGAAGCACAAGTCATGACCAAGCCAAATTGGCCTTTTGCACGCAGCTCTAACCACTTAAATTCAGCTTCAGACAGAGTTCCGTCGCTGTGACTTTGGGTATTGGTTAAGGGGGCTAACATGAATTTGTTTTTCATGGTCGCACCACACGGAAATTGAATGGAGGTGTTAAGCGTCTGTGTCATTTGAAGGGTTTGTTTTAAAAGGCATAGCTGTAGGAGCTAGACCATTTTAGGTCACAAATATAGGCATAATAGAAAACCCACCGAACATTTCGATGGGTCTCGTGGGTTTATCCGCTACGGGTTAATGAAAACCTGTTCGGTTTCTACTTCCTACTAGCTCGCCTTGGAAGCATTATAAATCAATCGATCTACCGAAAATCTATCCCAACTTTTAGGCAGTATTAATAGCGTTACCAATAGGATGGTTCGATACATTACATGGGATAAATCCCAAATAGGTTCTGCCAACCCGTGTCCAAAAGTGACTATAATTAAAACAGAAGCAAGCGCATATAAGGCATAATCTACCTTGAAACCGATAACGAGTAAAAACCCGCCAATCAATTCAATATACGAGGTGTAATAGGCTGTTGCGTAAATGATAAATTCAGGTAGGAGGTCTTTGAATGTGCCATGAAAAAAGTTTTTATGGTATAAGACTTCCATGCCCCAAGTAAAGACTTTTCCAAATCCTTGCATTAAAAAAATCAATCCTAAAATCGTTCTCACGGTAAAAGCGCTAACGGCTTGGTTCAATGGTGTGGGATTCATAGTTTATGTGTTTTTTTAAGACCAATCATCGTCCGGTGCAACAATAATAAACAGCTGCTGTTTTTTGGGTTCCTGATAGCTCTAATTTGTTGGGGGTTTAAGGCTTTACGACCATAAAAACCATGGGGTTAAATACGCAATGATAGCAAAACCAAGTAGGTAGTAAATAAGCACGCGTTTGTATTTAGCCAAATCGCTGAAATTTCCTTTTTTTGCTACTTTATATCCCATCGTAATTAAAACGGCCGCTATAATCATACCTATTGGGTGCTCTACAAGAAAGAACCTAGATACGGTATTCCCCATAGCTTCTCCTGAGAAATTGGAAAAACCTAATGGAGATAAAAAATAAAGGATGAAACCGACTAGTATTTGTGTGTGAACGGTAATCAAACCTATTAATGCGGCTACTTTAACCGATTTGCTAAAGGGTTTCTTTAGTAGGAAGTTGAAAAGAATAAATACAGTGGCAGTAAGTAAAAGGAAAAGTAAAACCATTCCTATGCCGTTATGAGATTCCTTGATAATTTGGTACATAGTTCTAAAATTTATTTAACGTGAAATTTACCTTTCATTAGGGAGGAGTGACCTGGGAAAGAACATAAAAAATCATAAGTTCCTTTTTCTGGAGCCTGAAACGTAATGGTCGTGCTTTCTCCACCACCAATAAGTTCTGTATAGGCAATAAGGTTACTTCCATCTTCAGGAATGTAGTCATTGTCTTGAGCTTTTAAAGCTTCTTTAGCAAACTCTGAAACTGACGTGCCTTTGGTTAAAAGAACGAAATTGTGTCCCATGGCTGAAACAGGCATCGTACCGGTATGAACTAAGGTTAAAATGACGGTCTGTCCTTCAAAAACCTGAAGTGCAGATTTGTCAAACTGCATTCTGTCATTAGAATTTAAGGTGATTTTTATGGTGTCCTGCTTTGATAGGTTTTCCATATCTTCCACAGTGGGCGTATTTGTGTTTACCTGGGTTTTGTTTTCATTTTTACACGAAAGCATCAATACAAAACATAAGGAAAGCATCCCTAAGACGAATGTGTGTTTCATTTTTTTCATTTTTAATAGGTTTAATGAGCAAAGATAAGCTTCTATTTTGACTCTTTAAGGGTTTAAATCCGGTAGAAATCATCAAACAAACAGAGCGCCAAGAATTACTTAATGGGCTTGGTGCTCGCGGTAATTATTTGTTTGTCCAAGCGGTTTCCGCTTTTGTCAAATGTATATAAGTAAACCTCTTTGTGTTTGGGTATCGGCACCTCACATGTTTTGCCTGCTGCTATAATCGTGGTAAAATAAGGGACTTTCTTATGGTAATCATAGGAATTCAATATTTCGTCTCCATAAAACAAGGAAACTTGTACCTCGCTTGTTCTTTGGTTTTTATAGGAGAATTTCTCCTGGTCAGCGCTAGGGGAACTTGACTGATTGTTTAAAATCAAATAATCTACAGACCGCCATCTGTCGCTATCAAAAACCTCACTATGGATGAGGCCATAAGGGGCAGCAATTTGTTTCCTGTAAGAATTTAAATGGGTTTGACTAATGGTCAGCGGGTCTATCTGATAGCTGCTTTTAAATAGGCTAGCCATCCATGCTTTTCCGCTAGGGCTTGGTTTTTCAAGAATATGGTCTATGCCGGCTAAGACTAAAACCTTGCTCTCAGGGTTTTGTTGAAATGTTTTTTGGTACAGGTTTTCTGCTTGCCCAACTTCTCTGTTTTTGTTCTTGTCGGTGTTTTCATAGGCAACAAATTCATAACCTAAGGTTTTTGCTTCTCTAATTAATTGGGAATAATTCTGTTCACTGGTATAGAATCCCGTGTCAAGGGTGGGATAGGAGTTGGCTAAATTCAACAGACTATCTTGTCCTGTATCAAGGGCTTCTAAAGCCAAATAATGATAGCCCAGCTCCTTGAGTTTTGGCAGTAAATCTAAAATCAATAGTCGGTGATTGGGGTAAAAGTGATTTTCATTAATCATAACTATTTGATGCGTTCGGGCTTCTTTTATAAGGGTATCAAATACAGCGGAACCTATGACGGTGTTTTTCTGAATGAGGTCGGACATACCATCCTTAGGGGTAAATCTGGACTCTAGCTGTTCTAAATAGGTGTCGTAATAGCTGTTCGGTCCAAGAAAAGAAGAAAACGTAAGTTCCATTTGTAGTTTGGTCCAATCCTCTTGTTTGTCATAGGTTGGAAACTCTTGAATTTCGTTGAGTGCGGCGTAAAATTTATTGGAAGATTGATATTTGTTTACGATATCAAAAACTGTACTGATTTGTTTTCGGTAAGTGGGACCCAGTTCCAGACTCTGGAAAATAGCGTTCAAATCAATTTCTAAAGATTTTCTCGAGGGTTCACTTAAAGGATTCCCTATAAATCGGATGGTTTTATGATTCATTAGGGTGTCTAAAACAACCAGGTTTTTAGGGTACTCTTGTTTGTGGTTTTTAGGAAGCGTGACAAAATATTCATAGGGTGGGTCCTCCGTTTTTCCGTAAACTAGCACCGGTTCTTTTAGTTTAAAATTTGCCTTGCGAATAAGGTGTTTTAGTTCGCTTTTGTCCGTGGTATAGCAAATATCGGCAGGCGATTAAAATATAGCTGTAAGGAGTCGTTAACTAGGTGTATGCTGTAGTTTCGTATGTATTTATTCTGTTCAAAGTGCTTGCTTATTTTAGGGGAACACCCATAGAAAATAAAAATTATCAGGACTAATGTAAATTTGTTCATTCTTATTAATTCTAATGGTTTAAAATAGGGTTGGTTGCGTGCACGATACACCTCTCCGCCGCAACATAAAACGTCGAACCAACCAAAACGATTCTTTCGGCTGCGTAATTTTGTTCAAGGATGCTACAGGTGATTTTTAATGGACATCAATTCCGTCAAAAAATATTTCAGAAATTGCGGTATCATCATACCTATCTCCTTGGTAAACTTCCAAAATCTCAAATCGTATTTTCCAATTTGGCATCGATTCAAGTTTTTCTGTATCTAATCTTTCAGAATGTCCAATAGGTGCTTCTAATGCTACCGATTGTAACGCATAGACATCTTTAAGATGAATCACCCCATAAACAGTATCGTTAACGTACATTTTAAGTTTCTTAACTCGAGAATTATGGCTCCAAGCTTCCTTACTTTTTACATAACCATTAGCAATATGGATAACCGTAAGTCTCGGGTGATTGGATGCAAAATTGAATTCGATAAACTCTCCAATACCATAACCTTTAGCTCCTTCAACCCAAGCTGTTTGATAGCTGAAATCCCTAATATGATTTGAGGTATATGAATTGTTTTTCTGACTTTTTAAAAAGGACGATGTATTAACAGTATAAGCTCCAGCGCCACAATACCACGAACAGCCACCACCTATAACATCCCACATGGAATTATAGGTTTCATCATATTTATCAAGTAGTTCCAACTCTTTCTCGGTTAATTCCTCCCAACGGTGCTTTTCAGATTCTAAATCTTCAAGCAATTGGTCTCTTTCTTTCCAATCATTTTGTACTTGAATTCCAAAATCGAAATCCATGGCAATGGATGTTTCAAATTCTTTCAGATTCTGACTAAAGGAATGAAAAGTGATTAATAAAAACATTGGGAGTATAAATTTCAATTTGGCTTCAGTTTTTATGGGTGGCAATGGTTGGGTTTAAGAAAAGTAAAGCAGATGTTAAGCCATACGTTCCAAATGGGTGTTATACCAAATATAAATATTTTATTTATTATGGTAGATTCCAGTTTCATCAGAAACTAAGGATTTAATAATTATTTTTCTACTAATAAAATGTTCTTGTTTAATCAATAACGCCTCGGGCTTATCATTTATAAAGATGGTATCGTTGCTAAGCTGATGCTTTTTAAAATCTATAACATCACCAATGTGGTAACCTTCACCGTATTTCCACGTACCATTATGTAAGCTCTTCTCATTGGTTGAGCAAGAAATTAAAATTAAAAGGAGGGTTAGGTATAATATTGTTCTTATCAAGGGGTTTGTTTCTAAAGGAGCTTAAAATTACCTGTTTTTTCTATTCAATTCTTTTTTTTCTCCTAGTTTGATGCTGTTCGGTGTTGACTTGTTTCAATTATTGATGAGTCTTAACTTTTAGTCTTTAGTTTTCATTAATTCACTAAACAAATAATCTAAAAACTTTTGCTGCTTGATATCTTCCTTAAAAGATCTTTGATAATGGATGCTGCAAGATGCAATATCCAAAATGTTCTTTTTGTTAAATGACCAATCAGTTGTGTGTTCCACCATGATATCTAAAGGTCCATTACAACTTTGCCAGAGCTTAGAAAACGGAGTTTCTTTGCTTTCTTCTAAGCTGTTAAAATCGGCATAAACACGATAACCCTTCATCCCGGAATTATAAAATCTTGTTATGGAGGTAATGGGAACACCACCCCAGTCTATGCTTACTCCTTCCTTAAATGAAATGTCAGTAAGGTCCTCCTCACGGAGAGCTTTACTTTGTTCATTTTTTTCCCAAAAAAAACGTTTCTTATAGGTTAATTTAGTTTCGGCGGGCAGTGATATGTTTTTAATAACTAGGGGTTTGGAGCTTATGTAATATGGGTTTTCATCAGGTGTATTAAGAGTCCACATGGAACCAAGCGCCCAAGCATAGGCATAAAAACAACCAATAATTATAAGTATTAAAATTCCGAGTAGTATAAATATAGTTTTCGGTTTCATTTTTTGTTAGAAATTTTACTTTTCAGAAGCAGACAAGAACAGGCCATGGCTGATAGCCCTGGTTGTTTTTAATTGAATATGTCCCCTTTTTCAGCAACTACTTTAAAACGCTGATATAAGCTTGTTAGCAATGATTTTTCTACTTTTTTCGCAGACTTCTAGGCTACTTTTAAACAAAATGAGCTTTGTGCTTAAGCATCTAATTTAACAAATAAATTCTGAAAGCTAAGCTAGGACTTCTAAATAAGTACCTACAAATAAAGCATCGATGAATCATTAAAAGCAAAATTCTCTTTAAAAGGAATATAACTACTTCTTTGATATTGAAACAGAAAACTTCTAAAAACTTATTGTTCCTCCTTCAAATTCCTTAGTTCTTTTTAGCGGAAAGAAAAACCCCAAGAATCATAAAAGTCAAGAAGATGGGATACAGAACAAAAAAAGTACTGTGTATGGAGCTTAATGATAGAGCTAAGGCTAAAAATACATGTAAGCAGGCTATTATAATCATGCCTAAGGATCCGATGACAAAAAATGGATGAAATTTTTTCATATGAATAAATTTTATGGGTAATAGTTTCTTTTTAGTAACTTTTAGTTTAAATGACTGGGTATAGCTTATAACTTAATTGCTAATACCAACAGCTTTATGTAAATATAACTCAGATTTTAGATGTTTCAGCATAAAGTGGGCAATACTGGCGCGAGAAATCATTTTGGTCAAAATATAATGTCCTACCTGCTTACCGTGTTTATAGTTGGTTCGTTTTTTTCCTTGTGTTAGCTGACCGGGTCGGACTATGGTCCAATCTAAGGAACTTTCTATAAGCAATTTTACTTGTTTGGACGTATCTAAAAAATAGAAAAATAGGATAAAGGGAATGGTGAAAAGGGTATAATAGAGTCCCAATTTAAACCGACTGTCGTTGATACCTAGAGAAGTGATACAAATCAACCGGTTAACACCTTGAACCTTCATGGCATGGATGATGTTTTTTGTGCCACGAGCTAATATAGTGGTTTTAATAAAAAACCGTTTGTGCCCTAAAACAGAAAGCACCGCGTCTTGTCCTTGAAAGATATGGTTCAGACTTTCATGGTCTAAAACGTCACCCGTAACTACCCGAACATGCGGATGTTCAATGTTTAACTTGTGAGGCTTACGGACTAAGACGGTCAGTTCATGTCCATCTT
>Ga0209075_1004853_pt1 | contig 10584 bp, 8 predicted proteins | sample Stecom2011_FD_187523 | JGI IMG/M metagenome (GOLD analysis project Ga0209075, IMG submission 187523) | Agricultural soil microbial communities from Utah to study Nitrogen management - Steer compost 2011 (SPAdes) (version 2) | ecosystem: Environmental > Terrestrial > Soil > Agricultural land...
ACCAAGTACAAGTGTATTTGGAGCCGGGCGAAGCGGTAGCGATTGGCACCGGCGTATTGGTTAGCGAAGTATTGGATATTACTTGGAATGTGCTACCCCAAGCGATTATCGACACATCAGCCACGTGTCACATGCCTGACACCTTAGAAATGCCGTATCGCGCGGATATAATGGGTGCAGGGGATGCAAACGAAAAAGCCCACACTTATCGCCTAGGAGGTTTAACGTGTCTTGCAGGTGATGTAATGGGCGATTATAGCTTTGATCAGCCACTGGAAATCGGCCAACGTATTGTCTTTGAAGATATGTCGCATTACACCATGGTGAAAACTTCCACCTTTAACGGCACGAAATTGCCTTCATTGGTGGTGTGGAATTCGGAAACGGATGCCTTAGACGTGATTAAAAGCTTTGGCTATGAGGATTTTAAGCAGCGACTTTCTTAGTGCTTGGCTTTTGACTTGCGGCTATCGGCTAGAACCCCCAGCTTTCCGACACGCTGTGAATACTTTCCTGTACGCTTGTATGCGGCTCCTGCCGCATACAGTCGGCAAGCTGGGGTTTCTAGCCTTACTAAGTGACGTTAAAGCTTGGTATGTAAAAGCTTTGCTACGCCTTGGCTGTCTACAAATACGACTGTTTTTTGGCGGTACTTTTTGCCCAGTAGGGCGGCCTGCTCTTCGCTTATCGGCCAGGCGAAGTAGCTGTCTTCCCGCTCACTATTATCAGCGTTTAGGCTGAACCCTTCCAAGGTGTGTAATTTTAAGGCGTGTAAATCCGCTTTTAATTGCTCATTAGCGCGTGCGTTTTTCTGCGCGGATTGTTTTTGATCGAAAGGATTCCAAGCGCTAATAAAAACACCGCCTTTGTTATCAAGGGATTTTAATAGGTTGGCAATTTTTGCTGAGGGTTTATCCACTTCAAGCATTTTTTCGCATTGCGTGTCACAGATATAGTAAGACGTCTCTTGGTAAGCTTCCTCAAGGGTTGAAGCATGCATAATAAGCTCCTTAATCGAATACAATAGTAGCCTAGCTTAGGCCGTTTAGGCCCTTGAGGTAAACTGGCTAGAGAAAATAGTAAAAAAGCGTAGCTATAAACGGCTATCGATAGGAGTATTGAGCGACAAGATGTGAACTTTCACGCATACTAAAGTATAAATAACTTGATTCGATGTGAAGTCGTGGTTAAAGCTTCGACAATACGATGTGCTATTCGCTTTTGCTATTCAAAAATAATAAGAGAGAAGTTTTATGAAAATATTGAGAGCCCGTTTATTGACCGCTGCGATTGCCTTAGCAGCTTTACCGATGATGTCGCTTACTGCGCATGCAGTGGATGCGAAGAAATTAGTGTTAGAAACGTTGGATCAAGCACCGGATTTATCCAAACTACCGGTAGTCAGTGTCGAGCTTAAAGCGCCGCCTTTTGTGCATGATTTTGACCAAGTCGCTAAAGGTGGTCCAAAAGTTGTTAAGTTCACGATGCAGATCGTCGAAAAAGAAATCGAAGTGGAAAAAGGCGTAAAAATGCGCGCCATGACATTTGGTGGCACGATTCCGGGGCCGATGATGGTCGTGCACGAAGGTGACTATATCGAACTCACCATAGTGAATCCAACCACCAGCGAGCAAGTGCATAATATCGACTTTCACGCGGCCACAGGTGCGATGGGCGGTGGTGATATAACCTTGATTGCACCAGGCCAAGAAGTGACGCTACGCTTTAAAGCCGATCGTGCGGGTACGTTTATTTACCATTGTGCACCCGGCGGTATGATGACGCCATGGCATATGGTGAATGGCATGAACGGCGCTATCATGGTGCTGCCACGCGAAGGTTTAGTGGATGAGAAGGGCAAATCCTTAACGTTTGATAAAGTCTACTATATCGGCGAAAGTGACTTTTACATCCCTAAAGATAAGGACGGTAAGTACAAGAAATACGATTCCTTGAATGCCACGCTGATGGATTCAATCACGGCAATGAAGGGTTTAGTGCCTAGCCATGTGGTTTTTAATGGTTCGGTGGGCGCATTAACCGGCAAAAACGCGCTAAAGAGTAAAGTAGGGGAAACCGTACTATTTGTTCACTCGCAAGCCAACCGCGATACACGTCCGCATTTAATCGGCGGCCATGCAGACTATGCTTGGGAAACCGGTAAGTTTAACAACCCACCCGAGAAAGATTTAGAAACCTGGTTTATCCGTGGTGGTTCTGCCGGTGCAGCGCTATATACTTTCCAGCAGCCCGGTCTTTACGCGTATGTAAATCACAATTTGATCGAGGCAATCTTGCTAGGTGCAGCAGCACACGTAGAAGTAGCAGGCGATAAATGGAATCATGATTTGATGACACTGCCATCGCCGCCTGGCCCTATTAAAGCCGATACGAAATTAACCCTGCCTAAGTAATGTAGTCTGTTTGATGAAAATCCCTGCTGTTTAGTGGGGATTTTTTTTGGCTACACTATTGGTGCTAGACACGGCTATAAACCCGGCTTGTTTGTGGGAGTCAATCTTATTGACGATGTCACCGCAAGGTGACTATTAAGCCGAGAAATCGCGACCATGATCGCTCCAACGATGCTTGTTGTTAGGCAGCGATTTACGTGTGCAAACTCACCTAAGCTCAATTGATATGGTAAATCGCGAAAAAGATTCGCTCCCACATAAAAGCTGTTCTGCAGCTTCATCGTCATCGCGAGGCGCAGCCGCGGCGACCTAGCGGCTTAGAGTGCATTCACCAAGCCCACCAAGAAAAGCCACTGGATTGCTTCGCTGCGCTCGCAACGACAGCTAGTTCAAAAGGGCACACTTCAATAGCAATTTTCATCTTCCGTGTTTTCCGTGGATTCTGTGGCCAAAAAATTAAGGCAGGATTTAATCGGCGACCTATTGTTGTGGCAGCGATTTCAGTGAGCAACATAAACTAAGGCCAATTAGCAAAATCCATCGCGAATAATATTCGCTCCCACATAACACTGCTCTGCAATCTCATCGTCATCGCGAGGCGCAGCCGCGGCGACCCAGCGGCTTAGAGTGCATTCACCAAGCCCACCAAGAAAAGCCACTGGATTGCTTCGCTGCGCTCGCAACGACAGCTAGTTCAAAAGGGCACACTTCAATAGCAACTTTCACCTTCCGTATTTTCCGTGGATTCCGTGGCCAAAAAACACCCATAAAAAAGCCCAGCATGTGCTGGGCTTTTAGGCTGAACCAATCGGTTTTTACACCGCTAAAGCTGTAACACCTACGCTATCATCGTCAGCTAATTGCTTGCCCAGTTTGCTGATGGTGGCTGCACCACCGGCTAGAGCGAAGCTAATTTCTTTCGATAAGATAAAGAAGCGATGGATTGGGAACTCGATATCTGAACCCATACCGCCGTGTAAGTGCTGTGCTGCGTGTACGACACGGTGGCTACCATTACATGCCCACCATTTGGCTGCACGTACTTCTAGGTCGCTGCTTAAGTTTTCACTTAAACGCCACATCGCTTGCCACGCCATAGAACGCATGGCTTCTACATCGATAAAGGCATCGGCTGCGCGCATGGCGACAGCTTGGAAGCTACCAATCGGTGCGCCAAATTGCTTACGCTCGCCGGTAAAGGCTGCGGTGCGCTTTAGAGCTTCGTCACATACGCCTACTTGCATAGCCGCTAGCGCGGTATCGGCGCGTTGCTCTAACCATTGTAGAATGGCTTCGCCTTGGCCTATTTTACCTAGCAGCTGGGCTGGGGCTTTGTCTAAAACGATGTTGGCTTTGGTAGTACCGGAGTAGTTGGCTTGCGGCAGCAAGTTAACGCCGGCAGAGCTTACATCAACAATAAATACCGAGCTTTTACCGTTTTCGTCAACCGCAGGTACTAAGATGGCATTGGCAACTGCACCGTCGGCGATAGCGCTTTTGGCGCCAGTTAATAGCCACTGTTCACCTTCTTGTACTGCGTTGACGCGTTGTGCGCTTGCCGCTGCAGAGCTCATACCTAAGTCGGCAATGGCCGCGCTTAGCTTGACTTTACCTTCCGCTAAAGGGCTTAGGTATTGTTGCTTTTGTGGATCGTTGGCAAATTCAGCAATGGCTAAGCCGCCTAATACCAAGCTTGAGAACAATGGTACGGGTGCAACGCTGCGGCCTTGTTCTTCTAAGATTGAGCATAGCTCGATAAAACCTAAGCCGGTGCCGCCAAACTCTTCAGGCACGCAAATACCTAATAGGCCTTGCTCGGCTAAGGTGTTCCACAGTTGGTCGTCATAAGTGGCGTCGCTGCGAGAAAATTCAAGCATAAACTCGTCGGTAGCGCGGTCGCTAAAAATTTGATGTGCTAGCTCGCGTATTGCGTTCTGGTCTTCAGTAAATGAGAAATCCATGATGGTACTCCTGATTGCATAAATATTGGGTTGCGAACGATGTATTAACGGTGACGTGGCATCATCAAGCCAAAGTTGGCTACGATACCGCGTTGAATTTCGTTAACACCACCACCAAAAGTATTGATCTGACAGCGACGGTATTCGCGCTCTAAATCACCGCGCAATACAGCACCGGGATTATCACCGTTGATCATACTTTCAGGGCCTATGCATTCCATTAACAAACGCACGACTTCGATAATTCCTTCGGTACTATAAACTTTAACTGCCGAGGCAAGTGCTGGGTTTAAGCGGTTTTGATCTAGCTCGTAGGCCATACGCGCATTCATTAAACGCTGTGCTTCTAAGCGTGCGTAAACTTCAGCGAGATTCTGCTGCACATAGGCTTCATCGATAGGACGTGTGCCATTTTCTTGTTTGGTGCGAGCCCAAGCTAGGGTTTCTGAATATAAACGCCAGCCGTGAATACCCCAAGCGGCTAAACCAACACGCTCGTGGTTAAGCTGTGCCATGATCAGGCCCCAGCCTTTGTCTAACTCACCGACCATCATTGATTCATGCACGCGCACGTTTTCGTAGTAGGTCATATTGGTACGCATACCACCCACGGTATGAATAGGCGCGATAGAGAAGCCCGGTGTTTTTGCATCGACAATAAACATGGTGATGCCTTTGTGCTTCACATCGGCCGTGGTGCGGGTTGCTAACCAGATGTAGTCTGCGCCTTCAGCACTGGAGGTAAACACTTTTGTACCATTGATAACGTAATGGTCGCCATCTTTTACTGCCGTGGTGTTCAATACGGCTAAGTCGGTACCGGCATTAGGTTCAGTATAACCGATAGCAAAGTGGGTTTCACCGCTAATAATACCGGCTAAGAACTTTTTCTTTTGCTCTTCGGTACCGAACTCCATTAAGGCCGGGGCTACGGTGTTGATAGTAACAAAGGGTAGTGGTGCGCCAGCCAGTAAAGCCTCTTCAAAAAACATTAACTGCTCAACCGTGCCTTTACCTTGGCCGCCGTACTCAGTAGGGAAACCTAAAGGTAACCAGCCATCTTTACCCATTTGGCGGATAAGCTCGTTATACATAGGGCCGCTTTCTTCTTGGCCGTCGCGAATGGTTTTAAGGCGCTCTTCAGTCATTAAAGCACTGAAGTATTCACGCAATTGCTTGCGTAGCTCTTTTTGCTCTTGGGTATATTCAATATACATATAAGGCACCTGTGGTTGTTGAAAGAGTGAATTACGTGTGGTGGCGTAATAACGGTAGAGTCATGGTTGATATAATATTGAATTTGTTTTCAATTTCAATATATTTATGGTGAAATAGCCGAAATGATAGAAAAGACGAAATAGAACTGTGGAAAAAACATCCCCTAAACGCACAGCAAAAACCAAAAGTGCCAAAGGCGAGCAAGCACGCAATAATTTAAAGCAGGCAGCTTTGAAAGTGTTGGAACGCGTAGGCTACCATAAAATGCGCATCAGCGATGTTACCGCTGAGGCGGGTGTTGCTACGGGGCTTTTTTATCATTATTTTTCCGATTTAAAAGCGCTAACCATCGAAGTGCTCAGTGATTTTGTGGCCAACTCGCAAAACCTTGCGGCGATAGAAAAAGACGTGCCCAAAGGCGATTGGTATGCCAGAATTTACGCCCACAATATATTTGTGGTAAAAACCTACGCGGCAAAACCAGGGGTGATGCGTAGTTTGTTCCAGCTAGCGGATACCGACCCCGAATTTGCACGTATGTTAAAGGCTTCGTTTATTGATCAGCTCAATTGGCTAGTGAGCGTGATGCCGCGCCTGTTCCCAGAAGCGGCAATGACAGAGCATCAAGCCTTAATGGTGGTTTATACTTTAGCCAGTAGTGGCGAGGTAGTATTGCGTGATTACTTTATTGATAAAGACCCGCTACTGACGGCTGAGGCTTTATCCGTAGAAGAGATCGCCGAGTTATTAACTGTAATTTTTTATCGTGGGCTTTTTTTACAAAATCCTGCGGTCGAAAAACTGCGTTATGCTAAGCATGTAGTTAACATGCAGCGTACACAAGCACTGTAAGATTCAACCCAGCAACATAGGAACCTAAAGATGACTCCTGAACAAACAAAAGCGTTTGAAGATAAAATCCACGCTTTTGTAGGCAGAGAAGTAGCACCGCCTACAAAAGGTCATGACGATGTCAATGCGGCGATGATTCGCCACTGGGCAGAAGTTATGGGCGATACCAATCCTGTGTATACCGATGCACAATTTGCAGAAAAATCCAGCAAAGGTGGCATTATTGCACCGCCGGCTATGCTGCAAGCATGGAGCATGGAAGGTTATGCCATGGCGCATCAGCCTGCACAAGACGTACAGCGTGAACTGCACAATGTATTTGATGAGCACGGCTTTACCGGTGTATTAGGTACCAACTGCACGCAAGAATACTATCGCGACTTAAAAGTAGGCGATCAAGTCTTTGCCCATACCATTATCGATACCATTTCTGAACAAAAAGCCACCGCACGCGGTATTGGCTATTTTATTGAAACGGTCACCCAGTTTACCGACCAAAACGGTGAAGCCGTGGGTCGCATGGTGTTTCGTGTATTGAAGTTTATTCCTGCTGAAGGCGCGAATACGGCCAGTAAAGCCGACGATAGCACGCCAGAGCTACCTACACGTGTGCATTCACCACGTGGCCATGATAACAAGTGGTGGTGGGAAGCAGTCGATAACGGCAAAATGCTGATCCAACGTTGTAAGAGCTGCCAAACTTTACGTCATCCGCCCCGTCCTATGTGCGGTGAGTGTCAATCCATTGAGTGGGATTCTGTTGAATCAACGATGGAAGGCGAGATTTTTAGCTTCGTCGAAATGTATTATCCGAAGTTCCCGGGCTATCAGTATCCTTTAGTTTGTGCGGTTATTTCTTTAAAAGAAGGCACGCGCATCGTATCGAATATTGTCGGTTGTGATCCTGACAAAGTGCATATCGGTATGAAGGTAAAAGGTAAGGTAGAACAGGTCGATGAAAAAACCATGCTGCCGCAGTTTTATCCCGCTTAATGACAAAGAGAGAGAATACTATGACTAAAGAAACACGTTCCTATAGCAGTGTCTCTGTAGGGGATACATTGCCCGCGCTGGAAATTCCTATTACCTCCGGTTTGATTGTCGGTGGTGCGGCAGCATCGCGTGATTTTACGCCTGTTCACCACGATAAAAAAGTCGCACAAGATGCCGGCTTACCCGATATTTTCATGAATATCTTAACCAGTAATGGTTTGATGGGCCGCTTTGTAACCGATTGGTCGGGGCCTGATTCCACCTTAAAAGGTATTGATATTAAACTCGGCGCACCGAACTTGCCTGGCTTTATTATGACCATTACCGGCACAGTCAAAGCTAAAGACGATGCCAAGGGCACAGTCGATATTGAAGTCGTCGGTGAAAACAACGTTTGGGGCATGCACATGATGGGCACGGTTAGTGTCGCATTGCCACAATAAGGGGATAAAAAATGACTGCAAATTTTGGATCTAAAGCTGCAATAGTAGGCGTTGCCAATACCGAGTTTTCGAAAAACTCTGGCCGTTCTGAACTGCAATTGGCGTGTGAAGCCGTACGTGATGCGATTGCTGATGCGGGCCTAAAGCCTTCAGATGTAGATGGTATGACCACATTCACCATGGACAATACCGATGAAATCGAAATCGCACGTGCGGTAGGCATTGGTGATTTAAGTTTTTACTCGCGCGTACCGCATGGCGGTGGTGCAGGTACAGGCTGTTTACACCAAGCGGCCATGGCGATTGCCACCGGCGCTGCAGAAGTTGTGGTGGTCTATCGTGCGCTCAATGGTCGTTCAGGCCAGCGTTATTCCGATGGTGTATCAGGTACGATCTTAACCGCTGATGCGATTCACTGGGGTTGGTACACGCCGTTTGGTTTGATGACGCCCGCGAGCTGGGTGGCTATGTACACCCAGCGTTATATGCACCTCACAGGTTGCAGCCAAGACGCCTTGTATGAAGTAGCGAAAGTGACGCGTGATTACGCAGCAACCAACCCTGCAGCCTTGTTTTACGGCAAGCCGTTTGATCGTGCTGAATACGATGCACAGAAGAAAATCGTTACACCATTAACGCTATACGATTGCTGTCTAGAAACCGATGGTGGTAGCGCGATTGTATTAACCACGCCAGAGCGTGCTAAAACCTTAAAACACCCAGCGGTTATCGTTAAAGGTGTGGGCGAGTGTGCAGCAGCGAATATGGAATCGATGACCAGCTTTTATCGTGACGAAATTGCTGCGATTCCTTCCATGGACAGAGCAGCAGAACAAGCCTATGCACAATCGGGCTTAACGCCAGATGATATTGACGCGGCGATTATTTACGATGCGTTTACGCCTATCGTATTGTGGCAGCTGGAGTCTTGGGGCTTTTGCCCACCGGGCAAAGCAGGTGAGTTCGTACTTAACGGCGGTTTACGTCCTGATGGTCGCTTACCGTGTAATACACATGGTGGTCAGCTATCAGAAGCGTATATCCACGGTGTAAACGGTATCGTTGAAGCGACCAAATTGGTGCGCGGTACTTCGGTTAACCAGCCGAAGAAAACCGTCAACAACGTACTGGTAACCTCCGGTGTAGGTGTACCTACAGGTGGTGCTTTACTGGGTCTGGCCGAGTAAAGCTGTAATGCACCGCCTCTAGCAATCGCTAGAGGCGGTATCCTCTAAGACAGATCTCAACATACTTCACGCTTTGCGTATTCACTCCCTGCCGAATAAAAGCTTGTTGTCAATCTTTTGATGTTTTAGCCTTGCAGTGTTGTATAATTGTCTGCTAAGGCATTTATCGTTGCATTAATTTATCGAAAAGGCATTCAATCGTGGGCGACTTTCCAACTATTCCTGGCTACTCTATTTTGCGCATTTTAGGTGAGGGCGGTATAGCCACTGTCTATCTTGCCGTTCAAGACAATTTGAATCGTGAAGTTGCTTTAAAAGTCATGCACGTAGCATCTGCACAAGATGAGCGTATCGGTGAACGTTTTTTGCGTGAGGCGCGTATTGTTGCCCGTTTAACGCATCCGCATATCGTGCCCTTATACGATGTAGGCAAAGTCGATAATTACTACTTCCTATCGATGGAATATTTACCCAAACATGATTTAACTGCACGTATCAAGCAAGGCATGACAGCAGGCCAGATACTGCGCGTGGCTAAAAGTATCGCCAGTGCTTTAGATGCAGCACATCAAAAATCGTATATTCACCGCGATGTAAAACCCGATAATATTTTGTTCCGTGCAGACGGCACGCCGGTACTGACAGACTTTGGTATTGCTAAGCCGATTAGCGATGGTATGGCGATGGAGCAAATTGGTGAAGTGATGGGTATTCCCCATTATATGAGCCCAGAGCAAATACGTGGCGAAAGTGTCGATCATCGTTGTGATCTATATGCTTTGGGCGTGGTTATTTATGAAATGCTGACCGGTCAATTACCTTATCAAGGTGATAGTGCCTCTGTGGTGGGCATGAAACATTTACAGGATCCCATACCACGTCTACCGGTCAATAGAGCCGTTTTTCAGCATTTAATTGATGGTTTATTGGCGAAAGACAAAACCGTGCGTATCGGTTCGGCCAAGCAAGTAGTGACAGCACTTGATGCAGTCTATGCTGTGTTGCGTCGTCAAGCAGATGCGAAAAAAGCACAAGTGAAAACGCCAGCTGCAGCAGCACCACAAACCGCAATCACACCAGAGGCAACAGAGGCCTTAGCACTTGAGCCGCTCGCTGATGGCGCTATTCGTGCTGACAGCCGTGATCGTGAGCAAGAATACAGTGCTGAGCAAGAAGACGCCCAAGCAATCGGCAAGAATCACAAGCCTCTAGTGGCTTCTATAGTGTTAGGTTTGCTGCTGGGTTTATCTGCTGCTATTTATTATGCACCTAGCTTTGCTGCCAATACACCATTAATGGCCGCACATAATATGCTGAAAAGCTTATTAGTGCCGGTAGAGAAAGTGGATGTTAAGCAAGAGAAGATCAAGCAATTACTTGCACAAGCAGGTGCTGCAGTAGCGAGTGAACACTATGTTATGCCTTTATCGGGTAGTGCACTGGAAGCTTATCGTGCGGTGTTAAGTTTGGATGAGTTTAACCTACAAGCGAAATTGGGTATGGATAGTATGAGTGC
>Ga0209075_1004855_pt1 | contig 10579 bp, 7 predicted proteins | sample Stecom2011_FD_187523 | JGI IMG/M metagenome (GOLD analysis project Ga0209075, IMG submission 187523) | Agricultural soil microbial communities from Utah to study Nitrogen management - Steer compost 2011 (SPAdes) (version 2) | ecosystem: Environmental > Terrestrial > Soil > Agricultural land...
GCACCGATGATTTTATCCGGGGCAATTTTGATGGGAGCTGCAATACACGTCCACTCGTGGAATTGCCGGCAATAATGCTGAGTCCCGGATATTACCACTGGCTGCTGGGTGGCCAATGCGGTACCTGCTCCGTTGGTCCCAATTTTGTGTTCACTCCAATCTGCGCCTTCAAAGAAGAGAGGAATCCGCCTGGTGGTTGAATCGCAGTACAGAAGCAGAACGATGCCGTCCTCATCAACCAGGGCAATGGAGTAGCGTCGGCATTGTAAGAGATCCGGAAACTGGCGTAGATAGATATCAGCGGTTCTAATCAATTTGTTACGCCGTTTTCGGTGTGCCATGAGGCGCTGGTTATCGGGCCTTTGCAGGGAAGGCCTTTCCGAGAGAACTTTCGCATCTCGACTTCTGCGCCAGCTGGCCAGTATTTCCGGGTCTGGTTGTGGGCTGGAATGCTGGCGCCAGAATTTTCGTTGGACCAAAGGTTTCATTGCGTCACCCCTTTCCCGTAATAATGCTATTATTCTTTCTATACCGAAGTGATTTTTACCTGCTTATGAGTGTAATCTTTTGAAAAAATTTTTGGGGGCGATAATTTGTATCAGTCAGTTTTCTTTCAGGGGCAGGAAAATATGCCCAAGGCCCACGCGCTTTTTCCCCAGGGTTTGCATTTTAACTGGTTTTCGCAATTGGATTCCACCAACGGCGAGGCCCTCAGTGGATGTTGGCCGGAAGCAACAGTGATAGCCTCCGATTGTCAGAAGGCAGGCCGGGGACGATTGGGTCGGACTTGGTTGTCTCCGCCGGGGCAGAATCTGTACTTTAGCCTGGTGCTATATCCTCGTCTTTCCCGAGCCCACTGGGGAGGGCTTTCTTTGGCGGCTGGGGTGGGGGCTGCCCGATGCCTGGACCAATTGGGGGTTGCTGTTAACCTCAAGTGGCCCAACGATCTGCTCTGGCAAGGCAGGAAACTGGCGGGGATATTGCTGGAGGCCCGGGATGATAAGCTGGTGGTGGGGATGGGGTTAAATGTAAATCAAGCTCGATTCCCCGCCCAGCTGCCCGCCACATCCCTATCCTTGGCCACCGGCAAAAGCTGGCGGCGGGATTATTTGCTGGCCCTGTTGGCGGGTGAAATATTTCGGTTCTGTTCCCTGTGGGGTCAGGGCCAACAGCAGGAGATTATCACTTATTGGAAAGAATACGACATAATCTTGGGCCAGGAAATATCTGTTCTCCGAGGCCGGGAGACTTTGCGGGGCAAAGCAGTGAATCTTAGCCCCGGTGGGGGATTGATTCTGGAAAGTCAGGGAGTTCGACACCTTTTGAATAGCGGTGAGGTCAGCATCGGTAAGTGTATGGAATGATTTGGTAAAGAAAAAAGCGGTAGCAGGGCTTGTCCCCGTTACCGCTTATCTCTTATAATTAGGTTACATAATGCAATGATGCAGGAAATTGTCTTTTCCCTGGGTTTTTAGAAGGAATGACAGACATATTGTCGAATTATATAATTGCTGAGTGCTAAATGAGGGGATGAGAAAAATGATATCGCTGATTAATGTAAACTATGCCTACCCGAACGGTACCAGCGCTCTGGAAAACGTCAGTTTTCATATTGACAAAGGCGAGTTTATTTTTTTAGTAGGTGCCAGTGGAGCTGGTAAGTCGTCGGTACTCAAGTTGATTTTTCGGGAGATTGTCGCCAAGTCTGGACAGGTGTTTGCGCTAAAGCACAATCTCAATCGGATGAAGCGTAGGGATGTTCCCTATTTGCGCCGCAAAATTGGCGTTGTATACCAAGATTTTCGTCTTTTGCCGGATAAAACTGCCGGCGAAAATATAGCCTTTGCCTTGGAAGTTATTGAAACACCCAGTAAAGATATCAAGAGGCAAGTTCCCAATGTCCTTGACATAGTAGGTCTCAAGGGCAAGGAGGATCGCTATCCCGACCAGCTGTCTGGCGGTGAACAGCAAAGGGTGGCCATGGCCAGGGCGTTGGTCAATAGCCCTTCTTTGTTGGTCTGTGATGAACCCACCGGAAACCTGGACCCCAACACCTCTTGGCAAATCATGCAATTGCTGGCAGAGATAAATATGCGGGGAACTACGGTGCTAATAGCTACCCATGATAAGACTGTGGTGGACCGGATGGGGCGCAGGGTGATTGAACTCGGTGGCGGTACTGTCATCCGTGACGACGGCAAAGGAGGGTACAGCCATGAAGCTTAGTAACAGTCTGTACTACCTTAAGCAAGCAGGCATGGGGGTGTGGCGCAACGGCTGGATGACGGTGGCTTCCATCACCGTGGTGGTCCTTACCCTGTTAATTTTGGGTTCCTTTGTCGCCATCAACCTTAACATCGTGGCCATAACCGATGATGTCAAGGAGCAAGTAGAAGTACTGGCATATCTAAAAGACGATGCCAATACCCAGGTGCTGCGTCAACAAATTCTGGATATTCCTGGCATCAAGGAATTGACCTATGTCAGCAAAGAACAAGCCTTGGAGAGCATGCGGGAACAGCTGGGGGATGGCATTACAGAGGCCCTGGACGGCAGGAATCCTCTGCCCGCCAGCTTTGAAATTCAGAGTAATAATCCCGATGAAATTCCTAATATAGCCGAGAAGATTCAGCTCTTGCCAGGAGTAGAAAGTGTGGACTACGGTCAAGAGGTGGTTCAGCGCCTGTTCCAATTCACCCGGGTTTTGCAGATTTTTGGCCTGGTGATTATTGCAGTGTTGGGGGTTATGGCTCTGTTCCTCATCGCCAATACCATTAAGCTCACCGTCTATGCTCGACGTAAACAGATTAATATCATGAAATTTGTCGGTGCCACCGATTGGTTTATCCGCTGGCCCTTTATTATTGAAGGTGTTTTCCTTGGTCTGTTGGGCGCTTTGGTAACCTACCTAGCTCTGTTCTACGGGTATAGTGTCCTGTACATGCGGGCCAGTGTTTGGTTGTATGAGAACTTCCTTTCTGTAGCCATGGCACCGCCAGAGTTGGTGGGGTTAGAATTGCTAAAGATTCTCTTCCCCTTGGGAATGGGAATCGGGGCTATTGGCAGTGGCATTTCAGTACGTAAATTCTTAAAAGTTTAGGTAGGGGGTTTAAGGATGAAATCTTGGTTGAAGATTGGGGCATTGGTATTGGCAGTGGCGCTGCTCGTGGGGACGATGGCGCCAGTCCTAGCTCAGGAACTGGATGACATGTACGACGAGTTGGAGCGAATACGGCAGGAGATGGAGAAAGTAGAGTCTAAAAAGGATCAGACTCAAAGCGAGTTGTCTAAATTGGGCTTGGAGCTGGAGGAATACACCGCTTTGTTGGATCAAGCCCGTTACCGTCTAGACCAACTCAACCTTGAAATCGAAGAACAAGAAGATCTTATCGATGAACAGGAAAAAGATATCGAGGACAAGCAGCAGGAAATCGCTGAGACCGAAGAGCATCTGGATGAACAGACCGGTTATTTGGAGCAACGCATGCGTGCCATGTATAAGAATGGTGCTGTAAGCTACTTAGAAGTTATGTTCTCCGCCACCAGTTTTTCGGATTTTCTTTCCCGGCTAAAATTCCTGGGCACCATCATCGCCAGTGATTCCGAACTCATCAATGAGGTCCGGGAAACCCGGGATTTCTTGGCCCGGGAAAAGATTGAGTTGGAGGACGAACTGGACCTTTTGGTGGAGCGGAAGGCCCAGTTGGAGTCCGACCGCAGCAAGGCCAGGGCTGAAGAATCTAAAATAGCAGAATTGGTCGACCAGCGTAAAGAACAGGAGCGAAAGCTGAAAACCGCCCTGGCCAATCAAGAGCAGAGTCTTGGCGGCTTGGAAAAGGATTACGATGAGTTAGACAGACTGGTAACTGAAATTCTGGCCCAGGAGGAGTGGAATTCTGGGGAAGCTCCCAGCGGCTTTACTTGGCCTGTTCCCGTCACCCGCTATATAAGTTCGCCCTTTGGCTGGCGCACCATTTATGGTAGGCCTAACTGGCACCGGGGGATTGACATCGCGCCCTCCCACAGATACTGGCCTGCCAGCGTCAATTATCAGGGCACCCCAGCCTATATAGTGGCGGCGGCACCGGGTGAGGTTCTGACCTCTGCGTATAATTCCTCCTATGGCTGGTATGTCCTCATTGCCCATGGCGGTGGCTATGCCACTCTCTATGCCCATCAGCATCAGCGGCCCATGGTCAGCGTGGGTGATATTGTGACCAGAGGGCAACGGATTGGTATCGTCGGTAGCACTGGCAATAGTACCGGTCCGCACTTGCACTTTGAGGTGCGCGTAAACTCTGAACCCGTCAATCCTATGAATTTCCATTACAATTAGAAACAACTCCCGGCCGCCCGGTATCTGCCCGGGCGGAACGGGATTTTTTTCCCTATCCCTTAATATAATGTTATAATGTCAAGAAAGGCTTTGGAGCCTGGCTAATTTATGTCAGGTGTGCCAGGCCTCTGCTTTTATTCTAAAGACGGGCGGGTGGTAACATGAGCAATCAGCGTACGCTGAAAATACTGGCGGGAATTTTATTTGTAGGACTACTGGTCTCCGGAAGTGTCCTGGGTTATTTGCTAGGCAGAGGGGTTTCCGAAAGCCCGCAATGGGAGGCTGGGGACTGGAGCAAGTTGAACCAGGCCCTTTATATTGTCGAGCAATACTTTGTCGAAGAGACTGACCGAGAAGAGCTTCTGGAAGGAGCTTTGTATGGACTTCTAGATAGTTTGGATGATCCCTATAGTTCATTCCTGACCCCCCAGGAGATGGATGATTTGCTTATCCAGTCTGGGGGGGCATATAGCGGAATTGGTGTGGAGGTAACTCTGGAAAACAACCGGGTGACTGTCATCGCCCCCTTTGCTGGCTCTCCGGCGGAGGAAGCGGGTTTGCTCCCCGGTGATCAGATTGTAGAGGTGGACGGAACCAGCATTGAAGGTCTTTCCTTAGATGATGCAGTCAAGGACATCCGGGGTGAAGAAGATACAGAGTTGACTCTGGGTATTGTCCGGGAGGGTCTGCCCAATATATTTCGCGTGACCCTTAAGAGGGCAAAGATTGAGCGCAGTACCGTGGACATCGAGATGTTGTCCGGCGGAATTGGTTACCTTTCCCTGAGCCAGTTCGCCGACGAATCCCATGAGGAATTTGCCAAGGGTATCAGGGACCTCACCACCCAGGATATGGAAGGCCTGATTCTCGACCTGCGGGACAATCCCGGTGGCTACTTGGATGTGGTGGTGAGTATTGCCGAACAAGTTGTGCCCCGGGGGCTCATTGTCTATACCGAGGATCGCCAGGGAAATATCCTAGAGGAGTATAATTCCTCGCTCCGGGATCGGGGTTATCCCATGGTAGTTCTGGTCAACGGCAACAGCGCCAGTGCATCAGAAATATTAGCCGGGGCATTACAGGACAATGATGTGCCCATTGTTGGGAGCAGCACCTTTGGCAAGGGTTTGGTCCAACGTTACTATCCCTTGGAGGACCAATCCTATGTTAAACTGACTATGGCCAAGTACTACACCCCCTCGGGCAAGGATATTAATGGCGTGGGCATTGTGCCTGATTATGAAGTGGAAATGGATCAAGCCAACAGGATTGGCAGTCTGCCTTTCCTGGGTACTTTGACCCAGGGTAGCGAAGCCCTGACTGTCTACCAACTTCAGACCATGCTCACCGCCATGGACTATATGGACAGTCCCGCCACCGGCATCTATGATCAGGCGACGGCGGAAGCTGTGACCGCATTCCAGCGGGAGAACAATCTGCCTGCCAACGGCGAGCTGGACCGGGAGTCCACCGACAGGTTGAACCAGCGCTGGGAGCAGTTTGCCCGCCAGTCCGATATTCAGCTGGAAAAGGCTCGGGAAGTCCTCCAGCAACTGCTCCAAGGGGATTAATATGCTACCTCTGTGGGATATAATCAAGCTGGTCCTGGACTCTATAGCCCATGGGTTGTTGGGCTGGATTAACAACCCCGGCATGATATACTTTCCCATCATGATTGCAGTGGTATTGACCATTGTTTTACGCCAGCATGTGCGCCAGGCCAAAATCGAGGAGCATCTCTTTGGTGCCCCCTTTTCCCAGCCCCTGCGTCAGACCCTAATTTCCCTGGGTTTTGGCCTTGTGGGAGGTTTTCTTGCCAGTGTGCTGATGCTCTCACTGGGCATCGCCCTGTCGGAGCAAATCGGGATAATCTATATCTGGCCGGTGGTGTTGGTGCTGATGCTAGTTAGTCCGCGCTTTATGTGTTTTGCTTATGGTGGCGGTGTGGTAGGGGCAGCCGTGTTGTTGCTCCGCACCGTAACTCATTTTTATCCGGCTCTGTCTGATATTGGATTTTTGGCCGATCTCATGGCGGTGGATCTGCCCGCCCTGATGGCTTTAGTTGGCTTGTTGCACCTCACCGAGGCATTCCTGATTTTCATCAGCGGCCATCTCAACGCCAGCCCCATCGTTGTAAAATCTCCCCGGGGCGAGGTGGTGGGGGGATTTATGCTCCAGAGGTTCTGGCCTATGCCCATAGCTGCACTGTTGGTGCTGGCAGTATACCCGACGGAAATTGCCGGCGGAAGCATCGATATGCCCAATTGGTGGCCGCTGTTAAAACCATTGGCTGAGCCGAATCCCGGTATGATTCTGCTCTATTCGCCCTTACCTATTGTGGCGGCCCTAGGTTATTCGGACATCGCAGTGGCCAGCAGTCCCCGGCAAAAGAGTCGCTGGTCGGCACGCAATCTATTAATCTACTCAGTAATTTTGTTGATTCTGGCCATTGGGGCAGGAAATTGGCCTTCACTGGTTTTGCTACCTGTGCTCTTTGCCCCCCTGGGCCATGAAATTTTGATCCAGGCTGGGAACCGGCGGGAGTGGAATGGCAGGCCTCGGCTTCAGGCGGAACAGGGCGTAAAACTCCTGGCCACCATGCCTAATTCCCCTGCCCGAGAGCAGGGCTTGGATGCTGATTGGACCATTCTCGGCGTCAACGGTATCGAAGTTAACAGCGCTCAGGAGTTGGCCCAGGCCTTGAGTGCCTTTCCTGGACTGGCGGAAATGGATGTCCTCACCCCCCAGGGTGAGCCCCACGCTGTGCGCCTTCACCAACGGGAGGGCAAGCTGGGCCTGGTTCCTGCCCCCGACAGCAGCCGTCGGGGTGCTTACCTCAATTTGCAGGGCAAGGGGTTTTTGCTGAGAATGTGGGAAAAATTCAAGAAGAAACAGTCTGGTGCATAAGCATCAGACTGTTTGTGATATAATCTAATTTGCTCTTGACGATAAAGTGGGGTTTTACCGACACTTATTTCCAGGGAGTATACACAATTATTTCTTTATGATAGAATGGAAACACATGTTCGTGACGGGTAAGGAGTGAGGAGAATGGGACAAAGATTTAAATTGGTCTCCAACTATAAACCCACAGGGGATCAACCTCGGGCCATAGAGCAAGTTGTCGCTGGTCTGGAACAGGGCATGCGCCATCAGACTTTATTGGGTGTCACTGGTTCCGGCAAGACCTTTACCATGGCCAATGCCATTGCCCAGGTGCAGCGCCCGACGCTGGTAATTGCCCATAACAAGACCCTGGCTGCCCAATTGTGCAGCGAATTCAAGGAATTTTTCCCGGAAAATGCCGTGGAATATTTCGTCAGCTACTACGACTACTACCAGCCCGAGGCCTATATTCCCCATACCGACACCTATATAGAGAAGGATGCGGCCATCAACGAAGAAATCGACAAATTGCGCCACTCTGCCACCAGCGCCCTCTTTGAGCGCCGGGATGTTATCATCGTGGCCAGTGTGTCTTGTATCTACGGATTGGGTTCTCCGGAAGAATATAAAAAGCACGTGCTGTCCCTGCGCGTTGGCACCGAAATTCCCCGGGACGATGTGTTGCGTCGTCTGGTGGATATGCAGTATTCCCGCAACGACGTGGACTTCCATCGCAGCACCTTTCGGGTGCGGGGGGATGTGCTGGAAATTTTCCCCGCCGGCACCAGTGATCGGGCTGTGCGGGTGGAGTACTTTGGAGACGAGATAGAACGTGTCACAGAAATCGACACTCTTACTGGTGAAATCCTGGGGGACCGCCACCATGTGGCTATATTCCCCGCCTCCCACTTTGTCACTTCCAAGGAAAAATTGGAAATGGCAATTTCCGGTATCGAGGCTGAGCTGGAAGAGCAATTGGAGCTTTTCAAAGGGGAGGGTAAGTTGCTGGAGGCCCAACGCCTGGAGCAACGCACCCGTTATGATTTGGAAATGATGCAGGAGATGGGCTTCTGCCAAGGCATTGAAAACTACTCTCGGCATCTATCTGGCCGCCCAGCAGGAAGCCGTCCCGATACACTAATAGATTACTTTCCCAAGGACTTCCTCTTGGTGGTGGACGAATCCCATGTCACGCTACCCCAGGTTCGCGGTATGTACAACGGTGACCGAGCTCGCAAGACTGTGCTGGTGGATCATGGCTTCCGTCTGCCCTCAGCCCTGGACAACCGCCCCTTGGTTTTTGATGAGTTCGAAGGTCTAGTGTCCCAGGCCGTTTATGTTAGTGCCACCCCGGGGCCCTATGAGAATCAGCACAGCAGCCAGGTTGTGGAACAGATCATTCGGCCCACCGGCCTGGTGGACCCCGAAATAGATATCAAACCGATTCAGGGCCAGGTGGATGACCTAATGGAAGAAATTCGTCAGCGGGTCAAGGCCCGGGAGCGGGTGCTGGTCACTACCTTGACCAAGCGCATGGCCGAGGATCTCACCGACTATCTGCGGGAAAACGGTATCAAGGTGCGCTACCTCCATTCCGACATCGACACCCTAGAGCGCATGGCCATAGTTCGCGACCTGCGTCGAGGTGAATTTGATGTCCTGGTGGGGATAAACTTGCTTAGAGAGGGCTTGGACCTGCCGGAAGTGTCCTTGGTGGCCATTTTGGACGCCGACAAAGAAGGCTTCCTCCGCTCTGACCGCGCCCTAATCCAGACCATGGGCAGGGCGGCCCGCAATGTCAACGGTCGGGTGGTCATGTATGCAGATCAAGTCACCGATTCCATGCAGCGTGCGGTGGAAGAGACATTGCGCCGGCGGGAATTGCAGCTGGAGTACAACAAGATCCACAAGATTGTGCCCCAGACCATCAAGAAAGATATTCGCGCCGTCATCGAGGCCACCAAGGTCGCAGAAGAGGGTGCCAAGTATACAGCCGAAAAAGAGGGCATGAGTGGCAAAGAGCGACAGCGCCTGATTCGGCGTTTGGAAAAAGAAATGCAGCAGGCTGCCAAGGCTCTGGAGTTCGAGCAGGCAGCCCATATAAGGGATATAATCATAAAACTAAAAGAGCAAGGAATGAAATAGTATGGCAACAACCATTTCTATCCGGGGTGCCCGGGTCAACAACTTAAAGAATATCAATCTCGATATCCCCCGGGACAAGCTGGTGGTGATGACCGGCCTCAGCGGTTCCGGCAAGTCTTCCCTGGCCTTTGACACCATCTATGCCGAGGGACAGCGCCGTTATGTGGAATCCCTATCCGCCTATGCCCGCCAGTTCTTGGGCCAGATGGAAAAGCCTGATGTGGACTCTATAGATGGTTTGTCCCCCGCCATTTCCATCGACCAAAAGACAACAAGTCGCAACCCCCGGTCCACCGTGGGCACTGTCACCGAAATATACGACTATCTCCGCTTGCTCTATGCCAGGGTGGGACATCCCCATTGCCCCAACTGCGGCATTCCCATCAGCCAGCAGACGGTGGACCAAATGGTGGACGCCATTTTTAAGTTTCCAGAAAAGACACGTATTCAGGTGCTAGCCCCGGTGGTGCGAGGCCGCAAAGGGGCCCATGTCAGGTTGCTGGAGAGCCTAATCAAGGAAGGCTATGTCCGGGTGCGTGTTGATGGTGAAGTGCGTCTGCTGGAAGAGGATATTGAGTTGGAAAAGAATAAAAAACACAGCATCGAGGTGGTTATAGACCGTCTTGTTGTGCGGGAAGGTATTGAGCAGCGCCTGGCAGACTCCCTGGAAACCGCCTTGAAACTGGGAGATGGCTTGGTCATGGTCAATATCCTGGATGAAGATAGGGATGTCACTTTTAGCCAGAATTTTGCCTGTCAGCAGTGTGGGTTTAGCTTTGAGGAAATTTCACCTCGGACTTTCTCCTTCAACGCACCCTACGGGGCTTGTCCGGAGTGCAGCGGCCTGGGTTTTCACCACCAGCCGGACCCGGAACTCATCTTGCCCGACCCAGAAAGGTCCATCAGCCAAGGGGGGATCGCCATCTGGAGCAAGAGCGAGGACTCTTACTATATGACCTTGCTCCGGGAGGTGGCAGCGGACAAAGGTATCGACTTGGACAAACCGGTGGGACAGCTCACCGCCCAGGAACGGGACATCATCCTCCATGGTTCCGACGGCCGCTATACAGTCACCTATGCTCCCAGCCGCAGGGTCGCCCCTCGCACCTTCACAGCCAGCTACAAGGGGGCGGTAAATTGGGTCAAGTCTCGCTATCGTGAAACTGCCTCCGCCGATATTCGTGACTTTCTGGAACGGTTTATGAGTGTGCG
>Ga0209075_1004856_pt1 | contig 10579 bp, 4 predicted proteins | sample Stecom2011_FD_187523 | JGI IMG/M metagenome (GOLD analysis project Ga0209075, IMG submission 187523) | Agricultural soil microbial communities from Utah to study Nitrogen management - Steer compost 2011 (SPAdes) (version 2) | ecosystem: Environmental > Terrestrial > Soil > Agricultural land...
ATACTGTTTGAACCTGAGGCAAACCATAGCTGTCCTCCGTGTAAGTGATGCTGTCGATTTCGGAAATACAGACTTCAGTATGCGCCCCGTTTAGGCGCTCAATAACCAGCAAACTGTCCTGATTTTGAGTTTTAATGCGCACAATCTGTTCCAGGTTGATGCGTTGCACGCTTTTGTCTGTTTTAAAAATGTTGAGCGTGGTATTGGTAGCAAACAGGGCAACGGTTAAAAGCAAACCAAAATAGGTGAAAAGTATTTTTTTCATCAGAAACAGGTGTTATAATGAGTTATTTTTTTTGAAGTTTGAAGGTCTGTGTCCCTGCTTTAAGCAGGTAGATCCCGGCGGGCAGACTGTTGACGTCAAGCGTATATTGTCCTTGTTGCATAGTTGTTTGGAGTACACGCACCCCCGTCAAAGTGTAAATTTCTATGGGCAATTGTCCTTCATCAAAAGCACTAAACCTTATTTCTGACCGGGCAGGGTTGGGATAAAAGCTAAGTTTGTTGTGGATTCTTGATGGTAAGCGTGTGCTGGTAGGCAAGAAAAAGAGTTTTTGAATATTACTGGTATTAAAAACCTGGCTATTTCCGTCTTTTAGCCTAACGACCATTTGACCGCCTTCAAACACCAGCTCTTCAAGTTCGGCCAACGGGAAGGAGGCGTCTGTTTGGCCTTTTATGCTCAATTGGTCTGATTTGGGATTTGCTTTTGGAGTGCGGTTGGTGCTTTCTTCTGTTTTTTCATTGCCAATGAAAGCCTTGCTTGCACGTTCCAATTGGGCCAGTGTACTTTCCACCTTCAGCACACTGGTTTTAATTTGGTCTTGATTCAGCGCCCTGCGGTACAATCGCACATCGTAAACCAGAGTTTGTTTTAAATAGGCATCGGAGGGGTAGGCTGATCTGCCAATCCAGTTGTGCGCCGTTCCTGTTAAGCCGCTTTTGCTTAGAGCAGAAAACGGCGTATTGGTTATGAGGCCGGTTTTAACCGGGATGCCGTCTATATAAAGGGTTCCTGTAGTTTCTTGCTGGGTGTAGGCCAGATGGTGCCAGTTGCCTTTGAGCGCGGGTTGTGAAAAGGCCAGCGCCTGATTGCCCGAAGCCGAGGTGTAGTAGCCTGGAGTGATGCTGATACTTTGATCTTTTAAACTGGCGATCAAATAACCGTTTTGGTCCTGCATCGCATCAGCTGAGTTGGAAAAGTTCCACAAGAAATTGCCGTTTTGATGAAGGTCGTTGTTGCTTTCAGCTACCCGATAATAGGCTGAAACGGTGTAGTCGGTAGCTTGTACCAGTAAATCACCCAGAGGTGCTCCCATGTCGAAATATCCTTGATTCGCTCCAAGGCTCAGAACATTAAAGATGCCTGTTTCCTGCGTGCCCAAGGTAACTATTTTTGCATCATTTCTTAGGGTGCCGGTGAGCTTAAATGTTCCCATATCCCGTACCTGGTCACCGGTGCTGTTTGAAAAGTCAAACTTCGCCAATAAATCACCGTCTATCCCGTTAAAGCCGGCGATGGTTTTTAGCTCCTCCGCGGTCATGGCTACCCTATACAACCGGACATCGTCAATTATGCCATTAAAACCATTGGTTTCTGTGAGGTAACGCGAGTAGCCAAGGTAGTTGTCCAGGCTGCTGGTCAAAAAATCGGCAGGGTTGTAAGGGAGGTTTTGTCCTTCCCCAGCCTCCTGTCCGTTAATAAAAAAATTAGCTGTCCCCTTTTGTTCTTCTGAATCCCAATGATAGCTGAGTGCAATGTGCGTCCAAACCCCTACAGGGCACTTTTTATTTGAGAAGGCCATCGCCACGCTGCCTGTGGCGGGTCGGAATCTAAGTGCCATCATCCGATTGTCTCCTCCGTAACTGGGAATGAATGCGATAAAGTTGTTGTCTCCATTGCTTCCAGTTCCCCAGTCAAAAAATCTGGTAGATCCTTTAAGCTCATCGAGCTTTACCCATAAAGCAAAAGTAAAGGATTCTAAATTCTCATGAAGATTGTCCGGCAGGTTAATGTAAGCTTCGTTGGAGCTTAATTGTAGGGCCTGGCCCTCATGACCCTGTACCAGGGTCGTTGCCTGTGTACGTATGGCCTGGAGATGGTTTCCTGAAAGGTCTGTTACGATTTCGGCATCCGTTCCCCCAAAAGTGTAATGGAGGACCAGATTTTGGTCGTTTTGTGCCTCCATGATAATTAGGGGCCCCAAGAGGAGTAATTGAACAAATAAGCGTAAGTAAAATTTTTTCATTGGATTCAAAATTATGACTTAAATGAAAGCTGTTGTTAGTGTTAATAAAAGTAGCCCTCTCTTAAATTTATTTCTGTTCCAGAACTTAAAAATGCTGCTAATTATTCGAATGGGGGCTTATAAAGGCTTGATGTCGGTTTTAAGGTTTCTTTTACAAATATGGAGATATGCTGCAGTTTGTCTGGTCTGGATTAAATTTGTTATGAGGTTTTGCGAAAAATTGACAGGGTTGCGACCGATCATCGTGTACCTTTAAAAAGTTTTATTTTTTGTTTTTTATTTTAAACCAAATGGATATGAGAAAAAGATTTTTACCATTGAAAGTGGTTGTTTTGCTTATGGCTGGACTCTGGACATGGAGTACAGCCGCTGCGCAAACCTTGAAGCACTCCTATACTTTTGAGGAAGTGCATGCTGAAGATGGTGCCCTTTATGTGATTGATGAGGTTGGGGGCGTCAATGGTCTTTTGGAAGGCGATGCTGAAGTCGTCGATGGACAGCTGACGCTTTCGGGCACCGGCTACGTTAGTTTCCCGGCCAATAGTATTGCTATTAATGAGTACGAAAGTGTTACCATTGAGACTTTTTTCAATCAGGCCGAAGGTTTATCGGGTTATACAACCCTGTTTGGTGTGGGTCGCAAAGGTACAGGGGAGGACGCCTGGAAGGGAATGGACTATTTTCAGTACCAACCTACCCGTGAGGATAATATTTCCAAATTGGCTGTTTCTACTTTGTATGAGGCTGAGCCCTGGGCAAACGAAAGTTCCGTTAATGCAGACATGATGACCGACACACGAACCCATTATGTCGTTGGTGTGTTGACAGCTACAGAGGTCACGCTGTACATCGATGGGGTTTTGATTGGGTCCGAGCCTTTAACCGGCACCAATGCTTTAGCATCCATTGTTCCCGAATCCGCTTTTCTGGGTTGGGGCGTTTATGGAAATGACCCCAAGTGGCAGGGAAATGTTGAAGAGTTCCATATTTATGATGGTGTTATGACCGATCTTGAAGTGGAGCAGCGTTTCCGTGCTTATATGGGCGATAATTATTTTAATCCCTTGCTCGAGACGCTTTCCTTTTCTAAAGGAGAACTCAGTCCGGTTTTTGAGCAGGAAGAGTTTGATTATGTATTGACAGTGCCTTATGGAACTACAGCTATTGATTTGAATGCAGAGACCGTCGTGCCTTCTGCAAAATTTGTTGTTTTTGATGGCAGCAACAATGAACTGGATGCCAACGCTCCGATTACTTTCGGGGAGGATGGTATCGCATTATCAATTTCTGTTACCGCCATCGATGGCACCACTACAGTCGACTATTATGTTGATGTTGTTTGGGCTGAGGGCACTACTTCGGCTGCGCTTTCTGATATAGAACTGTCTGTTGGCAACCTGCGGCCTGCTTTTACTGCAGAAGTGACAGAGTATGCTGCAATACTGCCTGCCGGAACCACTTCTGTTACAGTTGATGCAGTTCCGATGTGGCCCGATGCCGTTGTAAGTGATGACGGAGTGATCGAAGTTACAGAGGATAGCGCTGAGATCGTTATCACAGTAACCTCTGCAGATGGGGAAGCAACTCAGGATTATACCCTTGTACTGCATGTTTCTAAATTTGCTTTAGGGCAGGATTTCTTTATTCAGCATGAAGCGTCTGAATTGGTATTGGGTGAAAGTCAGGAAGAGGTCAATCGCCCCAGGTTGTACTTGCCTCTCGTTAATGAGGCTACCCAATATTTTCAATTTGAGGAAAGTGGGGTAGAAGGGCAGTACTACGTGCGTAACCAGAATGATATGTATCTGAGTCTCGACCGCCCGCGTAATGCAGATGGTGGCGACTTCTGGAATTTGGAGTTTCGTGAGACCCTGCCCTCAGAACTGGATAGTGCTCGTTTTGTAATTGATGAGTTTGAGCCTGGACGCTTTCGTTTTATCTCAGTTGAGCGTATTGAGGAAAACGGCAAATATATGTCTCCCAATAGCGGACCGGTGGTTGGTAGTGGTGTTTTCTCAGATAAGCCCATTGGCGATAATTTGAACGTCTGGAGTTTGAAGCAGCCCACAGAGCTGGTTTCTCCTTACGACACTTACCTGGAGAGTCTCGAAATTGAAGGCGATACGCTGTATCCCCTTTTCGATCGAAGTGTTCAGGACTATTATATGGTATTGCCTGATGATGCGACTTCCATCACCATAAATGCTACACCTCGTGATGAAACATCTGTTGTTAGTGGCATTGGAGAGCAAGCGCTTGAAACTTCCGGGACGCTTATTGTTAGAGTTGCTTCAGCAAATGAAGAGGAGTCTCGCGACTACCGAATTCATTACCAGCGAGAGGTGCCTTTGACGCTGATGCACTCCTATACCTTTGCCGATGGTACGGCTCGTGATATGGTGGGCGAAGCGCACGGGGAAATTATTGGTGGACGAATTGAGAATGGCGCCTATATTTCTGATACAGAAGGCGATTATATTTCCCTTCCCGGAGAGGTGATTGGCATTAATACTTATCCTGCATTTACTGTTGAAATGTTCCTGGTGGCTCCTGATGGTGTTAATGGACAAACCAACACCATGTTTGCCTGGTTTGGTGCCACTAATCCAGATAATAATTATGGGGTTGACGGGTTCTTTATGCATCACAAAAGCAGGGCTGCAATCAGTACCGCCAACCAAGGGAATCCATGGGCCACCGAAGATGGGGTTAATTCCATATTGATGGATGATGGTATGCCGCACCATATGGTCGCTACTGTTACTATGGACTCGTTAGTTTTGTTTGTAGATGGTGTAAAGATTGGTTCTGTGGGCTTACGTAATACCAATAAGATTTTTAACCTAAGCAATGCAGACGCCTTCCTTGCGAAAGGTGGTTATGCCAACGATGCAACCTGGAAGGGAACCATTCTTGAATACAATATTTACGCGGGAGAGATTGATGAAGCTACTGTTATGCAGAGGTACACCAATTTCCCGCTGGAAGACGGATCAGCTGATGCCAGTCTCTCAGAGTTAATGGTTGATGGGGAAATCCTTGAAGGTTTCTCTCCCTATACCTATAATTATGTGGTAGAAGTTGTAGAAGGGGCTGAGCCATTTGTTACAGCAGTTGCTACCAATCCGGAAGCTGAGGTGGTGGTTGCTCAGGCTGATGAATTCCCCGGTGAAGCTATCATTACCGTTACTTCTGCTGATGGATCAGCTGAAGTGGTATATACGGTTGTTTTCGAAGGGATTACTACATCCTTTATCGAGCCTAAGGTAGATGAGGTTACGGTTTATCCTACCGTGGGAAGCGGTTCATTCACTATAGACGCAAAAGGCGCAAATGGTCGTTTCGCCATTTTCAGTCTCAATGGAACCCTGGTAAAACAAGGTGTTTTGAATGGCAGTTCGGTTGAAGTTAATCTTACTGTAAACGGGGTTTATCTGGTTAGAGTAGAAACGGCTTCGGGTCTACAAGTTGTTAAGATTATAAAAAGATAGGTTCAATAAATTCAGTTTTGATTAATTTTGGCGGTTTCTCTTCGGAGAAACCGCCTTGTTTTTTTACAAAACACCCCCGATATCTTCCTTTTGTTAAAAAGTGAGTTTAGGCCCTCCCCCCTCTGTTTGATTCTTCCTTTTGTTTGGATGAAAATGTTTGGCTGGTGTTGTTGTGTATTGATTTATAGAGTGTTGTTGTTTTGTAATGTTTTTTAATGCTCGGATTTTTTATAGAGATTGTCGTTTTTGAAACAGCCTTAGGTGATGCGGGTGGTTATTTTTGCCAAAGGATAGTTAAAAACTGTTTTTGTAAAAAAATGTTCTATGCATAGATTTTTACTCAAGATTAAATCAGGCTGGGTATCAGGTTTTGGTTTATGGTTGACTGCTTTTTCGGTTTTCGCCAGCAGCGTACCTTCTGAAAGTCTCCCGCAATTAGATGAAAGCAGGGCCTTGGATGTTCCCGTGGCTTTGCACCTGACCTCTGAGGACAGTCCGTTTGGAGAGGGCGTCGAAGTAAGCTTAAATCATGAAGACGCCTGGTTGTTCTTCGATAACATTAAACCTTCTGTTGTTGCAGATAACTATTTGCAACAAGTGAAAGTCAATGGGCAGCCCTTCAGCGATGGAGGCAACGGTCGAATGGCTATTTATGCACACGGTACGGTATTAATGCCCCATCCCTCCTCCTATAAGCCATTAACTGTTTATAGTGAGGAAAACTTTGAAGGAGAATCCGCCGCTTATGGCTTACATACCTTTCACAACAATTTGGGTGATTTTGATAATCAGATTCGTTCCTTTAAGCTGAAGCGGGGATATCAGGTCACTTTTGCAACCAAAAGTGACGGTCAGGGCTACAGCAGAGTATTTATAGCCGATAAGGAAGACCTTGAGTTCTCTGTAATGCCTCAATACCTAGACGCCACAATTTCCTTCATACGGGTTTTTAAGCATCAATGGGTTACCAAAAAAGGATGGGCCGGTTGGAACTGGGATGAATATCAGATGGTGAATGCCACTTGGTATTACGATTGGAACGTTGGAGGTTCTACCACTCAGAATTTGGAGTATGTTCCCATTAAGCAAAAGTCCGACTGGCCGGGATGGGGAGATATCAATAACAAATCACATGTATCTCAGCTTCTAGGTTTTAATGAGCCCGATCGTCCCGACCAGGCCAATATGAGTTTCGATGCCGCTTTAGCTATGTGGCCACAGTTTATGAGCTCTGGTTTTCGGTTAGGGTCTCCGGCAACCTCCGACCCTTTCAACAATTGGTCCCTTTTTAATTTCATCGATCGATGTGATGAGCTTAATTATAGGGTTGATTTTGTAGCTATTCATGCATATTGGGGTGGAAAGAGTGCTCAACAATGGTACAATGATTTAAAGTATATCCACGAACGGACCGGGCGCCCCATTTGGATCACAGAATGGAACAATGGCGCCAACTGGACCAACGAATGGTGGCCGGATGATCCCACGCAGTACACTGAGGCCAATGCCCAAAAGCAGTTGAATGACTTGAAGGGTATTTTGACAGTGCTGGATACTGCACATTTTGTTGAGCGCTACTCCATATACAATTGGGTAGAAGATGCTCGCGCAATGGTAATCGATGGAGAATTGACTCTTGCCGGTGCCTATTATGCCGACAATAAATCTCAGATAGCTTACAACAGCAATAATGATGTGATCCCTGGCTATTCGTATAAAGCTCCTGTTCTGTCTCAGCGATATCTGACACTGTCTAACAGTATACGACTTTCTTGGACCGATGATAACGGTGATTTATCCCGTTCCTACAAGTTGGAGAAGAAGGTAGATGATGGGATCTTTACTGAATTGTATGCCAGTAACGATATTTCTGTGCTGAATTTCCTTGACCCGCTTGATCCTGAAGCCTCCGGCGCTGTAAGATATCGTTTGGGTGTTGAAACTGCTGACGGGTCTTATCTCTACTCCAATGAAGTTAGTTATTACCAAACTGGAGGAATGACTCAGGTGCAGGCAGGATTGTATCCAGTGAACAGTTTTGATTGGATTCAGACCATTTTTGGAAAAAAATACGATGTTGCTCCTAAGGTTGTTTTAGGAATGCCCACGTTTAATAATACCCAACCTTTTACGAATCGTGTTAATTCCATTAATACAAATTCTTTGGTGTTCAGACTTTATCCCTGGCAATACCTTACTAATCCTCAGTTAACCAAGAACGAGCAATTGCCTTTACTTGCCCTTCCTGCAGGAAACTATAATTTCGGAGGGCTCAAGGCGCAAGTGGGTGAGGTAAGTGGAGTTACTAAGGATTGGGTTCGTGTAGAATTTGAGCAAAGCTTTACTGAGGCTCCGGTTGTTTTTGCCACTCAGGTTTCTAACGGGAACGCTTATCCCACCACAGTGGCATTAGACAATGTGACTTCCACAGGCTTTGATTTGAGCTTGAAATCTGAGCAGGGAATTACTTTTGCAGCTTTGGGTGAAAGAATAAATTATTTGGCCATTGAAGCCGGGAGTGGGGCAATTGCTAATTTTCGTGTGACGGTTGGGCAAACTGGCGAGGATAATGCTATTGCCGGCGAGTCCCTGGAGGTGTCGTTTGATGAGAGTTATCAGCATCCAGCTTTTTTTGGTAGTGTTTTAACCGATGCGAATGCCTTTGCTTCTGTGCCAAGGTATTATGCTAATGGAGATGGTAATATTGCGCTTTTCCGTCAAAGAGAGATGTCGGGTGGTTTGTCGGCCATTAAAAGAGATCAAATTGGCTGGATGATTATGGATCTTGCTCCAGATCAACCGGTATCTATTCCGCAAGTTTCCGACAATGAAAGTTTTAATATATACCCCAATCCTGTTATCTCGTCTTTGAATATTGACTACAGTGGGGAAGTTCAGATTTTTGATTTATCCGGACAATTAGTGTTTGCGGGATGGGTGCAAAACAGTATTGATGTTGGATTTCTTTCTCCTGGGCTATACATTATCAGGGCAGGCAACAATGTCGGGCGTTTTGTGAAACAATAGCGTTTGGATTCATTAAGTGCAAACAGTTTTTTAAAGCAATAAAGGTAATGAAAAGAGATTTTTGGAGACAAAGGATCGGGCAGGCATGGCTAATCGCAGTTTTGCTGGTGGTTGGTTTCGGAATAGTTTCTTGCGAAGACGACTACATTTACGACGATCAGGAACCCGGATGGTTGGGAGAGAGTATTTATGACTATCTAATTGGAGAGGAGCGTTTTACCAATTATGTTCGTTTGATTGAAGACATTGGATATGCTGAGGTGTTATCCAGAACAGGAAGTAAAACGCTTTTTGTTGCTGATGATGCAGCTTTTGAGCGCTTTTACTCCGACAATCCCTGGGGGGTTGGTTCATATCAGGATTTGTCATTGGCTCAGAAGAAGTTGATTCTGAATTTTGGTATGATAGACAATGCTTATCTGTTGGCCAATTTGGCCAATTACAACAGTAGTGGTTTAATTGAGGGCGCAGCCATTCGTCGTGCCACTGCCATCTCTGCTTTCGACAGTGTTGTGTTTGAGTCAGGTGCTGAGCTCAGCGCCTCACCATATTGGGAGCGGTTTAAGACCAAAGGTTTGCATTTGTTGACAGACCAGACTTCCAAACCTATTTTGTATTTTTTGGAAAGGCCGCTGAATAATGCCGGAATAAGCAATGAAGATTTTTATTTAATAACCGGTGTCGAAAGAGCGCCCGGAGATGCACATTTGTTTGACATCCGCATTGTTGAAGGAGATGTGGTTTGTAAAAATGGCTACGTACATGTTTTGGAAGAGGTAATGCTGCCCCCTCTGAATATGGCCGAGCATTTGCGAAAGAACCCCAAGACCCAAATTTTTTCTTCTCTTTTAGAACGCTTTAGCGCTCCATATTTCAACTTTGATTGGGACAATGACTATAAGTTGCTAAATCCCGATTTCAACGACAGTCTCTTTATAAAGGGATATTTTACACGTGAATCAGGTGGTTGGCCCACCATTTACCCCGATGGAACTTCTGTCCCCGAAGACTTACGTCTTTTGTATAATCCCGGTCACAACAGTTACAGCAATGGTGCCTTGCAGGCAGATATGGCTGCCATTTTGGCTCCGACCGATGCGGCTATGAATGAGTATCTGGATTCCGGTTCCGGAACCATTTTGAAGGAGCGCTTTGGCTCTTGGGAGGGCATTCCGGATAACATAATTATGAAATTTTTGGATCGGCACATGCGTACCTCTTTCATCGAAACCGTTCCTTCGCGTTTTGATAAGTTGACCGACGCCAACAACGATGCCGTAGAAATATCTGCCTCGCACGTTGAGGGCACTTACCTTGCTTCTAATGGATTGGTTTATGAAACCAATGAGGTTTATCCCCCCAACGATTATGTATCGGTTTATGCACCCGTTCTTTTTGGGTCCAACACGCGCATATTTAATTGGATTATCAACAAGCTCGATTATACCTTTTACCTCAACTCCCTCATCAGTCGTTACAGCTTTTTTGTGCCTACCGATGAGTTTTTTGAGAATTATATTGATCCCTTTACCGTGAGTAAAAATGTTCAGGGTGCCTTAAAATTCCGCTACAATGAGGAAACCTCTAATGTGGATGCAGTGGTTTACTCCTATGATCCTGAAACCAAAACTGTAGGCGACTCTCTAGCTACTGTAAGTTATACAGATCCAGACGCTCCGAATGAATACAATGATTTTATCCTTAATCGCTTGTGGGATATTCTGGACAACCATGTCATTGTAGGTGATGTGGAAGATGGCTCGCGTTATTCTTTGACCAAAGGAGGGACCTTGGTAAAGACCGAAGGAAATG
>Ga0209075_1004857_pt1 | contig 10579 bp, 7 predicted proteins | sample Stecom2011_FD_187523 | JGI IMG/M metagenome (GOLD analysis project Ga0209075, IMG submission 187523) | Agricultural soil microbial communities from Utah to study Nitrogen management - Steer compost 2011 (SPAdes) (version 2) | ecosystem: Environmental > Terrestrial > Soil > Agricultural land...
GCCTCCACCTCGCCGGCGCGAATGGCGCCCTCGGCATCGATGCCGGCATCACGCAGCGTCTCGAGGGCCCAGTCGAGCCGGGAGCGGTTGTCGCCGGTCTCGGCGCCGACGATCACCACGTGCACCGGAATGCCCGCGAAGAGCGGGCTCCGGGCCAGCATCTCCACGCCCTTGCGGGTGGTCGGGCTGTCGTCGAAGGCGAGCATCACCGCCTCGGGCCGCTTGAAGGTGTCGGGCACCATCAGGATCGGCCGATGCAGGGTGCGCACCACCCGCTCCAGGTTGGAACCCAGGTGGCCGCTGTCCTGGTGGGCGGTCTCGCCGCGCTTGCCCACCACCAGCAGGCGGATCTCCTCCTGCAGCTCCTCCAGGGTCTCCACCAGGGTGCCGTTGCGCTGGCGGGTGCCGGGCTCGGCGACGCCATCCTCGATGGCCCGCTCCCTGGCGGCCTTGAGCACCAGCCGGCCCTGCTCCTGGGCCACCCTGGCGCGGCGCTCGTCGAGCTGGGAGAGCTCCTCCAGCAGGTGCTCCCGGGCGCCCAGGCCGATATGGCCGGAGAGGTCCGCCTCGGCGACCTGGGGATGGTTGTCCACCACGTGCAGGAAGGTCAGCGGCGCGCCCAGGGCGAGGCTTGCCCAGGCGGCGTAGTCGCACACCCCTTCCGAGAACCTCGAGCCGTCGATGGCGGCCATTACCTGTTCTGTCATCGTCATCGTGCTCCTCAGTGTCCGCCCATCAGCCTGTCCACGGCGGCAGGATCATTGTGCACAGCATAGCGGTCGACGATAGTCGCCGTCGCCTCGTTGAGGCCCACCAGCGCCACCTCGGTGCCTTCGCGGCGGAACTTGATCACCACGCGGTCCAGGGTCTGCACGGCGGTGATGTCCCAGAAGTGGGCGCGGGAGAGGTCGATGGTGACCTTCTCGACGCTCTCCTTGAAGTCGAAGGCGTTGCCGAAGCGCTCGGAGGAGGCGAAGAAGACCTGGCCCACCACCCTGTAGAGGCGGTGGCTACCCTCGTCGGCCTCCTCGCTGCCAATGTGGAGGATGTTGCCCACCTTGTTGGCGAAGTTCATGGCGGCGATCAACACGCCGACGAAGACGCCGATAGCCAGGTTGTGGGTGAAGACCGTGACCGCCACCGTGGCCAGCATGACGACGTTGGTGCTCATGGGGTACTTCCTGAGGTCGCGGATCGAGGCCCAGCTGAAGGTCCCGATGGAGACCATGATCATCACCGCCACCAGGGCGGCCATGGGGATCTGCGAGACCCAGTCGGAGAGGAAGACCACTAGGATCAGCAGCAGCACGCCGGCGATCAGGGTGGAGAGTCGCCCGCGGCCGCCGGATTTCACGTTGATCACCGACTGGCCGATCATGGCGCAGCCCGCCATGCCGCCCATCAGGCCGGCGCCGATGTTGGCGATGCCCTGGCCCTTGCACTCGCGGTTCTTGTCGCTCGGGGTATCGGTGAGGTCGTCGACGATGGTGGCGGTCATCATGGACTCCAGCAGGCCCACCACGGTGAGCATCAGCGCATAGGGCAGGATGATCCACAGGGTCTCGAGGTTGAGGGGCACGTCCGGCCACAGGAAGATCGGCAGGCTATCGGGCAGCTCACCCATGTCGCCCACGGTGCGGATCTCCATGCCGGAGAGCAGGTAGACGGCAGTCAGCACCACGATGCAGACCAGCGGCGAGGGGATCGACTTGCCGATCTTCGGCAGGTAGGGGAAGCCGTAGATGATGCCAAGCCCCGCCGCCGTCATGGCATACACATGCCAGGTCACCCCGGTGAGCTCCGGCAGCTGGGCCATGAAGATCAGGATCGCCAGGGCGTTGACGAAGCCCGTCACCACCGAGCGCGAGACGAAGCGCATCAGCTCGGCGAGCCTGAGGTAGCCCGCGATGATCTGCAGCACCCCGGTGAGCAGGGTGGCGGCAAGCAGGTACTCGAGGCCGTGGTCGCGTACCAGGGTGACCATCAGCAGCGCCATGGCCCCGGTGGCCGCCGAGATCATGCCCGGGCGGCCGCCCGCGAAGGCGATGATCACCGCGATGCAGAAGGAGGCGTAGAGCCCCACCTTGGGGTCCACGCCGGCGATGATCGAGAAGGCGATGGCCTCGGGTATCAGGGCGAGGGCCACCACGATACCGGCGAGGGTGTCGCCCTTCACGTTGGAGAACCAGGTCTGGCGTATGGATTCGAACATGCTGCGTTCCAGTCGAATGAAGCGGGGCGCGCAGTCTACCAGCTCTTCCTGGACGCGACAGGCGCCTCACGCAGCCGCCGCTCCAGGCGGCGCTCCACCAGCCCCTTGGCGAGCAGGCTGCCCAGCACCAGGGCGCCGCCGGCGAAGGCCAGGGGCGTGGGACGTTCGGCCAGGAGCCACCAGACCCAGAGCGTTCCCGCCACCACCTCCAGCAGCATCAAGAGCCCCACCTCGGCGGCGGGCAGGTAGAGGGGGCCGCGCTGGATCAGGGTGAAGCCCAGGGGCAGCAGCAGCAGGCAGAGCACCAGCAGCCAGAGGAGGCTCTGGCCGGAGGGCAGCGCCACTCCCGGGCCGGCGAGGCCGTAGAGCCCCGCGGCGGCCGCCACGATCAGGCCGGCCAGGGTCAGCATGGGGCTCATGTCGACCCCTGGGCGGGTGCGGCAGAGGGTGAAGTTGGCGGCGAGCGCCGTGGCGGCCAGCAGCGCGAAGCCGTTGCCGACCCAGGAGCCCGCGCCGGCATCATCCAGGGCGATCAGCGAGATCCCCGCCAGGCAGGCCCCGATGGCCAGCCAGGTACGCCGGGGCAGGCGCTCCTGCAGGAAGAAGCGGGAGAGCAGCGCGGCGATCAGCGGGGCCCCGGCCAGGATCATCAGCACGTTGCCGCCGCGGGTGTACTGGTTGCCCAGCACGAAGCCGAAGGTGGAGAGGCTGAAGAGCAGCGCCACGCCAAGCCCGGTCCAGCCGCAGCGCCGGTAGGCGCCGAACGCCCCGCGGCCGTGGCGGGCGAACACGATGGCGATGAAGCCGAGCGCGGTGAGCAGCCCGCGCCAGACCAGGATCTCGGCATCGGGCAGGCCGATCACCTTGATCAGCAGGGCATCGGGAGAAATGATCAGGGCACCGCCGCCGGTCATCAGCAGACCCTGCCGGCGGCGCGAGAGGGAGGCGGGGCTCAAGGCAACCTCGATGTCGCGAAGGGCCCCTCAGGATGCCACGACCGGGCGGCCGTGGCACGGGGTGGGTCAGTCGGCGCCGTCGCCGTCCGGCGCCTTGCCCCCGGTGCGGGCCTGGGCGGCCGGCGAGGCCTTCAGGTGGCGGAAGGCCTCCATGATGTCCATGGGCAGCGGGAAGACGATGGTGGAGGCGTTCTTGTTGCTCATGTCGCTCATGGTCTGCAGGTAGCGCAGCTGCAGGGCCGCCGAGTTCTCGGCCATGACGTTGGCCGCCTCCACCAGCTTGCGGGAGGCCTGCAGCTCGCCCTCGGCGTGGATCACCTTGGCGCGCCGCTCCCGCTCGGCCTCGGCCTGGCGGGCGATGGCACGGATCATGCTCTCGTCCAGGTCGACGTGCTTGATCTCCACGTTGGCCACCTTGATGCCCCACTCCTCGGTCTGGGTGTCGATGATCTCCTGGATATCGTCGTTGAGCTTGTCGCGCTCCGAGAGCATCTCGTCCAGGTCATGCTTGCCGAGCACCGAGCGCAGGGTGGTCTGGGCCAGCTGGCTGGTGGCCATGGTGAAGTTCTCCACCTGGATGATCGCCCTTTCGGGGTCGATGACCCGGAAATAGAGCACGGCGTTGACCTTCACGGTGACGTTGTCCTGGGAGATCACGTCCTGCTCGGGCACGTCCATGGTGATCACCCTCAGGTCCACCACCTCCATCTTCTGGATGCCGGGGATGATGATGATCAACCCCGGCCCCTTCACCGACTGGAAGCGGCCGAGAAAGAACACCACCCCGCGCTTGTACTCCGGCAGGATGCGGATCGAGGCGGCGATCAGCATGAACAGCAGGACCACCGGTACGAGATAGGAAATCAGCATGGTCACTCTCCTTGGCTTCCAGGTTGACGCCGGGGCACCGGGTGGTGCCTGCCGGGGAATCTCCACATGGCGCTCCGCCGGGGACGAAGCCCGGGGACGCTACAGGGGCTCGACCTCCAGGGTCAGGCCGTCGACGCCGACCACGCGCACCGCCTGCCCCCGACCGACCGGACGCACCGCCCGGGCATTCCAGCGCTCCCCCTTGAGGCGCACGTGCCCGTGCTCCTCGAAATCCTCGAGGGCCTCGCCCTGGCTGCCCACCAGCCCCTCCAGGCCGGTGCGGGCCGGCCGCCGCCTCAGCCCCACGAAGCGGGTCATCACCCAGAGCATGAGCCCCGCGGCCAGGGCCGCCACGCCGCCGATCATCGGCAGCGAGATGCTCAGCATCTCGGAGTCCATCAGGATCACCGAGCCGATCACGAAGGCGACGATGCCGCCCATGCCCAATATGCCGAAGCTGGGCATCAGGGCCTCCCCCACGATCAGCGCCAGGCCCACCAGGATCAGCGCCAGGCCGGCGTAATTGACCGGCAGCACCTGGAAGGCGAAGAGCGCCAGCAGCAGGCTGATGATGCCGATGGTGCCGGGCACCAGGCTGCCCGGGTTGGAGAGCTCGAAGATCAGCCCGTAGAAGCCGATGATCATCAGGAAGTAGGCGATGTTGGGGTTGGTGATCACCGAGAGCAGCTGGGTGCGCCAGTCGGGATCGAAGCGCTCGATGGCCAGGTCCGCGGTGGCGAGGGTCAGTTCACCGCGCTCCATCACCACCGTGCGCCCGTCGATCTGCGCGAGCAGGTCCTCGATGTCGCTGGCCACCACGTCGATGACGTTCTTCTCCAGCGCCTCCCGGGAGGTGAGGTTGACCGCCTCGCGCACCGCCTCCTCGGCCCAGTCGGCGTTGCGGCCGTGGCGCTCGGCCAGGCCGCGGATGTAGTAGACGGCGTCCTCGAGGACCTTGCGCTCCATGGCGGTCTCGCCGCGGCGAGGGCCGTCGGCGGCGCGGCTTCGCTCGTCGGCTTCCTCGGCGGTGGCCTCGGCATCGGGAACGGCCTCTTCGTCACTGGCATCCTCGCCGCCGGCATCGCCCTGCGCAGCCTCACTCTCCTCGGCGCGGGCACCGCTGCGGCTGTCGTCGTCATCGTCATCGCCGCCCAGCCCCGGCAGGCCGCCGCCGCCCATCTGCACCGGCGTGGCCGAGCCCAGGTGGGTGGAAGGGGCCATGGCCGCCACGTGGCTGCCGTAGAGCAGGTAGGTGCCGGCGCTGGCCGCCCGGGCGCCGCTGGGCGAGACATAGATGGCCACCGGTACCGGCGAGGTGAGCATGGCACGGATCATGTCGCGCATGGCGGCATCGAGGCCGCCGGGGGTGTCCATCTGCACCACCACGATCTCGGCCCCCTCCTCGGCGGCCCGGCGCAGGCCGCGCTGGAAGTAGTCGCTGGTGGCGGGGCCGATGGCCCCCTCCACGGTCATCACCAGCGCCGTGCGCTCGTTCTGCTGGGCCTGGACCACCGACTGGAAGAGCGCCAGAAGAGCCCCCAGCGCCAGGCAGAAGAGGCTGAAGAGGAGGAAGCGGCGCCCGACCGGGGCGGCATGAACTCGGCTCATGAAGATCTTCCCTGGGCGACCCGTACACTGGGTGTGAGTATCGGCACGGCCCCTGGTTCAGAAAATAGGTTCAGGAAATGGATTCAGCCGTTGCCCCTATCAGGGTAGCAGCCCGGCCGGGCCCCCATGAAAGGGAAACAGAAAGGGAATGAGAAAGCGCCGCGGGGTCTCCCCCGCGGCGCTCTCCTGCCTGCACGGCTGCCGGTTGGTGGCAGCTGCCGGTTTCTGTCAGGCGCGCACGGCCTGCACGGCGCCCTCGCGCACCAGCTCGTCGGTGACCTTGTCCACCGCGCGGCGGGCGCGGGCGACGATCTCGTCCACCTCGTCGCGAGTGGTGATCAGCGGCGGCGCGAAGCCGAGGATGTCGCCCTGGGGCATGGCGCGGGCGATCAGGTTCTCCTCGAGGGCCGCCGCGGCGATGCGCGGGCCCACCTTGAGGGCCGGATCGAAGTGCTCGCGCCGGTCCGGGTTGACGGAGAATTCCAGCGCCGCCAGCATGCCGACGCCGCGCACGTTGCCGACGATCGGGTGGTCGCCGAACGCCTTGGCCATGGCCTGCTGCAGGTAGGCGCCGGTATCACGGGCGTTCCCGGTCAGGTCCTCGCGCTCGATGATCGCCAGGTTGGCCAGGGCGGCGGCACAGCCCAGGGCGTGGCCGGAGTAGGTCCAGCCGTGGCCGATGGGGCCGTACTGGCCGGTGCCCTGCTCCAGCACCGCCCAGACCCGGTCGCCGACGATGACGCCGGAGAGCGGCTGGTAGGCGCTGGTCAGGCCCTTGGCGACGGTGATCAGGTCGGGCTTGATGCCGTAGAAGTGGCTGCCGAAGTCGGCGCCGATGCGCCCGAAGCCACACACCACCTCGTCGGCGATCAGCAGCACGTCGTACTTGGCCAGCACCGCCTGGATCGCCTCCCAGTAGCCCTCGGGCGGCGGCACGATACCGCCGGTGCCGAGCACCGGCTCGCCGATGAAGGCGGCCACGGTCTCCGGGCCCTCGGCCAGGATCATCGCCTCGAGCTTCTGGGCACAGTGCTGCGAGAACTCGCGCTCGGTCATCCCCTGCTGCTCGGCGGCGCGGTGGTAGTAGTAGGGCGCCTCGGTGTGCAGGATGCCCTCGAAGGGCAGGTCGAACTGGTCGTGGAACGCCTTGAGGCCGGTCAGCGAGCCGGTGGCCAGGCCCGAGCCGTGGTAGCCGCGCATGCGCGAGATGACCTTCTTCTTCAGCGGGCGACCCAGCACGTTGTTGTAGTAGCGGACGATCTTGAGCTGGGTCTCGTTGGCGTCACTGCCGCCGAGGCCGTAGTAGACCTTGGACATGCCGGGGCCGGCGAGCGCCAGGATCTGCTCGGACAGGGCGATCTGCGGCTCGTTGGAGTGGCCCACGTAGGTGTGGTAGTAGGAGAGCTCGAGGGCCTGCTGGTAGATCGCCTCGGCCACCTCGGTGCGGCCGTAGCCGATGTTGACGCAGTAGAGGCCGGCGAAGGCGTCGATGAACTCGCGGCCGTCCTTGTCGCGGATATGGATACCCTTGCCGCCGGTGATCACGCGGCCCGGCGCGTCGCCCTGGGCGAAGTCGCGCAGGTGGGTGGAGGCGTGGAAGGTCACCTTGCGGTCGCGGTCGATCAGGTCATGGTGCTGCTGGCTCATGTCTTTCCTCTGCTCATATCAGGCTCCCCGGCGTCTCGCCGGGGAGGATGGTCATCAAGTTCAAATAAAGGCTCAGCTTCCGGAGACCGACCCTAAAGCGCCGAGGCAGTAATACTTGGTCTCGAGATACTCGTCGATGCCGGTGATGCCGCCCTCACGGCCGAGGCCGGACTGCTTGACGCCGCCGAAGGGCACCGGGGGGCCGGTCATCTTCACCGAATTGACCGAGACCATGCCGAACTCCAGCGCCCGCAGGAACTTCCAGATGCGGCGGATATCGTGGGTGTAGACGTAGGCGGCGAGCCCGTACTGGGTGTCGTTGGCCAGGGCAATCGCCTCGTCGTCATCGGCATAGGCCATGACGCCGGCGATGGGGGCGAAGCTCTCCTCCTGCCACAGGCGCATGTCGCGAGTCAGCCCGGTGAGCAGCACCGGCATGAAGAAGTTCTCGCCCGGGGCCTCGCTCTGGTCGCCGGCCACCAGGGTAGCGCCCCTGGCGATGGCGTCGTCGACGATGCCGGCGGCCTTCTCCACCGCCTGGCGGTGGATCAGCGGGCCCTGGTCGACCTCGCTCTCCAGGCCGTTGCCCACGGTGAGCGCGGCCATGCGCTCGGCGAAGTGCGCGACGAACTCGTCATGGATCGACTCGTGGACCAGGATGCGGTCCGCGGCCAGGCAGTCCTGCCCCGCGGTCTGGAACTTGGCGGCCACGGCGGCGAAGGCGGCCTCCTTGGGGTCCATGTCCGGGCCGACGATGAAGGGCGCATCGCCGCCCAGCTCCAGGGAGACCCGCTTGACGGTGGGCGCACACTGCTCGAGCAGCAGGCGGCCGACCCGGGTGGAGCCGGTGAAGGAGAGCGCCCGCACCCGCGGCTCCGCGCAGAGGAGCTGCGACACCTCGGCGGGCTCGCCCAGCACCACGTTGAAGATGCCCGCCGGGATGCCGGCACGCTCGGCCAGCTCCGCCAGGGCCAGCGCCGAGAACGGGGTCTCGCCGGCGGGCTTGACGATCACCGGGCAGCCGGCGGCCAGCGCCGCGGCGGCCTTGCGGGTGATCATCGCCAGCGGGAAGTTCCAGGGCGTGATCAGGGCGGCGATGCCCACCGGCTCCTTGATGGTGCCCAGGGCGGCGTTGGGGATATGGCTGGGGATGGTCTCGCCGAAGGTGCGCTTGCCCTCCTCGGCGAACCAGCGCACGAAACTGGCGCCGTACTCCACCTCGCCCCGGGCGTCGGGCAGCGGCTTACCCTGCTCCAGGGTCATGATAGTGGCCAGGTCCTCGCGGTTGGCCTGGATCAGGTCGTACCAGGCCAGCAGGCGCTCGCAGCGCTCGTCGGCGCGCAGCGCCCGCCAGTGCACGAAGGCGGCCTCGGCGGCGTCCACCGCAGCAATGATCTGGTGCGCCTCGAGCCAGGGAATGTAGCCCAGGGCATCGCCGGTGGCCGGATCGAACACGGCCTCCTCGCGACCGCCATCGCCGTGGGTCCACTGGCCGTTGACGTAGGCGTGCTGGCGGAACAGACGCGGGTCGTCGAGCATGGTGGACAGGGTTCTGGACAGCTTCATGTTCATGGGGCACCTCCCTGACGCACCGGCGAGCCGACCTTGTGATTGACGTTGCCTGGCCGCCGGCGTGAAGAAACGGACGAGCCGCCTGGCGTGTTGCCCCAGGGCGGCTCGATGGGTTCATGGTAAGGGAGGTGGGCGGTCAGGACTTTTCGTTGCCCGCCGGGGAAGATGCGCTTTTTTTTGTCCTGCCGGGCGGCACGGCAGAATTTTCTGCAGCGCTCCCGAAGGGCCGCTAATCGGCGAAATCATCGCGCAGGAAGCCCGCCGCCGGCCGCTTCACCGTCTTGGTGACGATATAGGTGAAGTAGCGCTCGATGCCGGCCTCGCCGGTCAGCCAGGCATCGATCAGCCGCTGGTAGGCGTCGATGGAGTCGGCCTCCACCTTGATCAGGTAGTCGACGCCGCCCCCCACCGCCACGCACTCGGTGACCTCGGGGGTGGCATGGACCAGCGCCTCGAAGCGGGCGAAGCTCTCGGCGTTGTGGGCCTTGAGCTCGATCTGCACCCACACCGGGGTGCGCCTGACCAGCACCTCGGTGTTGATGCGGGCGCTGTAGCCCTCGATGATGCCGGCCTTCTCCAGCCGACGCACCCGCTCCCAGCAGGGGCTGACCGAGAGGTTGATCGCCTCGGCCAGCTTCGACTTGGTGATGCGCCCATCCCGGGAGAGGATCTCGAGGATCTTCAGGTCGTAGCGATCCAGTTTCATCGTGGTTACGGCATCCTCAATCCAGGGAGTCGACGACATCGGCGATCACCGCGATGGTGTCGCCCATGTTGACCAGCGCCGGGTGGCGGCGCGCCGCCAGCACCCCGCTGCGGCTGGCGCGATACTCCACCGGGGCGCTGCCGCTGCGGGTCATGTCATAGACCCGGGCCACCACCTCACCCTGCTCGACACGCTCGCCCAGGGCGAAGCAGAGCTCCAGCACGCCGGAGTGCTCGCTCTGCACGTAGCAGCTGGCATCGGGCATGTCGAGGTAGACCTGGGGCTCCGCCGGCATCTCCACCTCGCCGGCCAGCAGGCCGTAGTGGATCAGGAAGTTGCGGATGCCTCGCTCGGTGATCGCCATGCTCTCCGGGGTGGAGGTGCCGCCGCCGCCGAGCTCGGTGGCCACGAAGATCTTGCCCTGGCTCTCCACCGCGGTGTCGAAGAGGGCCGCGGCGTCGAGCTCGAACATCATCATGGCGTAGGGGGCGCCGAAGGCCTTGGCGCCCGCGAGGGCACTGCGCTGCTGCTCGGGGTCGTTGAGCACGTGGGAGGCGCCGAAGGGGATGATGTCCAGGGTGCGCCCACCGGAGTGCAGGTCGAGCACCACGTCGCACATCGGCACCATCACCCGGGTGAAGTAGTCGGCGATCTTCTCGGTCACGGTGCCGTCGGGGTCGCCGGGGAAGCTGCGGTTGAGGTTGCCGCCGTCGAGCCCGGAGGTGCGCTTGCCAGCCATCACCGCCGGAGTGTTCATGCAGGGCACGATGATCACCCGGCCGGTGACCTCCTCGGCCTCGAGCTCACTCGACAGCTTGAGCAGCGAGGTGATGCCCTCGTACTCGTCGCCGTGGTTGCCGCCGGTGAGCAGCGCCGTGGGGCCCTCGCCGTTCTTGACCACGGTGACCGGGATCATCACCGCCCCCCAGGCGGAGTCGTCCACCGAGATGGGCAGCTTGAGGAAGCCGTGCTGGACGCCGTCGGCGTCGAAGTCGACGGTGGCGCTGA
>Ga0209075_1004858_pt1 | contig 10578 bp, 5 predicted proteins | sample Stecom2011_FD_187523 | JGI IMG/M metagenome (GOLD analysis project Ga0209075, IMG submission 187523) | Agricultural soil microbial communities from Utah to study Nitrogen management - Steer compost 2011 (SPAdes) (version 2) | ecosystem: Environmental > Terrestrial > Soil > Agricultural land...
GAAATACAAACAGGAAGAAATCTTAATTAAATCATACAAATCAAGCACGGCGTGAGCTGCTTGGAATAAAAAATAACGTTATGGCATTCAATAAAATAATATCAAAACTTTTTGGTAATAAAGCACAACGCGACCTGAGCGAGATCAATCCGGTCGTAAAGAGAATACAGGAAGCTTATCCTGCCATTGAGCAGCTATCGAACGACGAGCTTCGCGCGAAGACCAAGGAACTGGAACAGCAGATCAGTGATTATGTTGCTGAAGAGAAGGCGCAGATTGAGAGCCTTAAAGCAGGCATGGAAGAGATCGAGCTGAACGAGAGGGAAGGGATGTGGAACCAGGTGGATAAACTGGAAAAGGAGATCACCGAAAAACAGGAGAAGATACTGAACGAACTGCTCCCGGTGGCTTTCTCTATTATGAAGGATACCGCCCGACGCTTCACTCAAAACAGCGAAGTGGTCGTCACGGCTACTCAATTCGACCGTGATTTGGCGACAAACCACGATTTCGTGCGTATAGAAGGAGAAAAGGCGATCTACCAAAACCATTGGATGGCGGGTGGTAACGAGATTACCTGGGATATGATCCACTACGACGTGCAACTCTTCGGGGGGGTAGTACTCCACCAAGGAAAAATCGCGGAGATGGCCACGGGGGAAGGAAAAACCTTGGTGGCGACCTTGCCGGTATTCTTGAACGCGCTCACCCATGAGGGGGTGCACGTGGTGACGGTGAACGACTACTTGGCAAAGCGTGACTCGGAGTGGATGGGGCCCATGTATATGTTTCATGGTCTCTCGGTGGATTGCATCGACAAACACGAACCGAACTCCGAAGCCCGCCGCAAAGCGTACAATTCAGACGTGACGTTTGGTACCAACAACGAGTTTGGTTTTGATTACCTCCGCGACAACATGGCGGTTTCACCAAAAGACCTGGTACAACGCAAACATAACTACGCGATCGTGGACGAGGTGGACTCGGTGTTAATCGACGATGCACGTACACCGCTCATCATATCGGGACCGGTGCCAAAGGGCGATGATCAGCTCTACGACCAATTGCGTCCCCGCGTGGAAGTGATCGTGAAAGCCCAACGTGATCTCACTACCCGCCTGCTGGCCGATGCGCGTACCAAGATGGCTTCCGAAGATCCCAAGGAACAGGAAGAGGGTGCCTTACTGCTTTTCCGCTCCTACAAGGGGATGCCGAAATACAAACCGTTGATCAAGTACCTCAGTGAACAGGGTGTTAGGGCAGCCATGCTCAAGACCGAGGCGTTTTACATGCAGGAACAGATGCGAAATATGCACGTGGTGACCGACCCGCTCTATTTCGTGATCGACGAAAAGCAGCACAGCATCGAACTTACCGACAAGGGAATCGACATGCTTACCGGCAGGTCTGACGACCCGGAGTTCTTTATCTTGCCCGATATCGGGTCACAACTCTCCGAACTGGAAGGAACCGAGTTGCCCGACGAGGAGAAAGCGGCTAAAAAGGATGAGCTGTTGCAAAACTACGCCATTAAATCGGAACGCGTCCACACCGTCAACCAGCTGTTGAAAGCTTACACCTTGTTCGATAAAGACGACGAATACGTGGTGATCGAGAACAAGGTAAAAATCGTGGACGAACAGACGGGCCGTGTGATGGAGGGGCGCCGCTACTCCGATGGCCTACACCAAGCAATTGAGGCCAAAGAACGGGTGAAGGTGGAAGCGGCCACGCAGACTTTCGCTACCATTACCCTCCAGAACTTTTTCCGGATGTACAGCAAGCTGGCCGGAATGACCGGTACGGCCGAGACGGAAGCGGGCGAATTTTGGGACATCTACAAACTGGACGTGGTAGTGATCCCCACCAACCGCCCCATTGTACGGGATGACCAGAACGATCGTATCTACAAGACCAAGCGGGAAAAATACACGGCGGTGATCGAGGAGATCGAGTCGCTCATTTCAAAGGGGCGGCCGGTACTCGTGGGTACCACCTCGGTAGAGATATCGGAACTATTGGGTCGTATGCTCACCCTGCGCAAGATTAAGCACAATGTACTGAACGCGAAACTTCACCAACGAGAGGCCGAGATCGTGGCCACGGCGGGACAGAGTGGGGTAGTCACCATCGCCACCAATATGGCGGGCCGGGGTACCGACATCAAACTCTCGCCCGAAGTGCGGAAGGCGGGGGGGCTCGCTATTATCGGTACCGAACGACACGAGTCTCGTCGCGTGGACCGACAGTTAAGAGGGCGTGCAGGGCGTCAAGGGGACCCGGGTTCGTCGGTCTTCTTTGTCTCATTGGAGGATGACCTGATGCGGCTCTTCGCCACCGAACGTATCGCGGGACTAATGGACCGGATGGGCTTTGAAGAGGGCGACGTGCTGGAACACAACATGCTTAGCAAGTCGGTGGAACGCGCGCAAAAGAAGGTAGAGGAGAACAACTTCGGAATCCGTAAACGTCTGTTGGAGTACGACGACGTGATGAACTCGCAACGAGAGGTAATCTATAAGCGCCGCCGCCACGCCTTAATGGGCGAGCGTATCGATAACGACGTGGCCAACATGATCACAGAGACCTCCAAGAATATCGTGGAAAATAACGAGGACATGTACGATAACATGAAGCTCGAACTGCTCCGGGTGATGGCCTTAGATATCCCCTTCGAAGAGGAGGATATGAAAAGGATAAAGCCCAACGAGATGGTGGATAGGGTGACCAAAGCAGCTTTCGAGACGTTCAAACGAAAGACAGAGCGGTTGGCCGAGATCGCGCAGCCTGTAATCAAGCAGGTGTACGAGAACCAAGGGGCGATGTACGAGAACATATTGATTCCCATCACCGATGGTAAACGAGTATACAACATTGCTTGTAACCTCAAGGAGGCGTATGAAACCGGATCGAAAGCACTGGTGAGGGCATTCGAGAAATCGATTCTGCTTCACACCATCGACGAAGATTGGAAAGAGCACCTGCGCGAGATGGACGAACTGCGTCAATCGGTTCAGACCGCGAGCTACGAGCAGAAAGACCCACTACTTATCTACAAATTGGAGTCGTTCAACCTCTTCCGAGAAATGGTAAACGATATCAACTCGAAAGCGGTTTCGATCTTAATGAGGGGGCAAATTCCGACGCAAGATCCGACCAGTGTGCGCCAAGCCGCTCCCGAACAAAAAACCGATTACAGCAAGTATCGCACTCGAAAAGAGGATACCGAGGGCCTATCCGCCCCGGGCGAGGGCAGGGGGGGACAACAACCACCCCGACAACCACAAAAGTTGGAGCCCATCCGGGTTGAAAAGAAGGTAGGGAGAAACGATCCATGCCCGTGCGGAAGCGGTAAGAAATACAAAAACTGCCACGGGAGGTAAACACTTCATCCGCTTTAAATTCCTTTTCTTTTTTGTTGTTAAAATCGAAGAAAAGTCGTATCTTAGTAGCTTAAATTCTCGTGAATAAAACATTATTTATTCACGTGGATATAAGCTACATAGAGAAATATTGAAGAGAAAAATCACATTTGAATATGATTGATCAGGAAGACAGAATCATCAAGATAAATATCGAAGATGAGATGAAATCGTCGTACATCGATTATTCGATGTCAGTTATCGTGTCTCGGGCGTTGCCTGACGTGCGAGACGGATTTAAACCGGTACACCGGCGCATCCTCTACGGGATGTCGGAACTGGGCAATACGGCCGATAAACCTCATAAAAAATCGGCCCGTATCGTGGGTGAAGTATTGGGAAAGTACCATCCACACGGCGACTCCTCAGTCTATAACGCGATGGTACGGCTGGCTCAGGATTGGAGCATGCGGTACACCCTCGTGGATGGACAAGGAAACATGGGAAGCGTGGACGGGGACAGCCCCGCGGCCATGCGGTATACCGAGGCTCGACTCAACAAGTTAGCCGAAGAAATGCTGCGGGATATCGAGAAAGAGACGGTCGACTTTCAACTGAACTTCGACGATACCTTGCAAGAGCCTACCGTTCTTCCTACACGCATTCCCAACCTGCTAATCAATGGTTCTTCGGGAATTGCCGTGGGAATGGCGACCAACATCGCGCCCCATAACCTCACAGAGTGTATCGACGGCATTATCGCGTACATCGATAACCGAGAAATTGATATCAAGGGATTGATGCAATACATCAAAGCTCCTGATTTTCCTACCGGTGCCTATATATACGGGTACAAAGGTGTAGAAGAGGCATTTGAGACGGGTAGGGGACGCATCGTGATGCGAGGAAAAGCCGAAATTGAATCGGGTAAATCAAGCGACAAGATCATTATCTCGGAGATTCCCTATTTGGTGAACAAGGCCGATCTGATCAAGCATATCGCCGACCTCGTTTCGGACAAAAAAATCGACGGGATATCCAACGTGAACGATGAGTCAGACCGGCACGGTATGCGCATTGTGGTAGATATCAAACGCGACGGCAACGCCAACGTTGTCCTTAACAAACTCTACAAACTCAGTGCTTTGCAATCGTCGTTCAGCGTGAATAACATCGCATTGGTGAATGGTCGTCCCGAAATGCTCAACCTCAAACGAATGATTGAGCTGTTCGTGGAACATCGGCACGAAGTGGTAGTTCGCCGCACGAAGTATGAGTTACGCAAAGCCGAAGAGCGTGCGCACATCCTCGAAGGGCTGATCATCGCCTCCGATAACATCGACGAAGTGATCGCCATCATCCGGGGTTCTTCCACGCCTCCCATCGCCATTCAAGGGCTCATGGACCGGTTCAGCCTCAGCGATATACAAGCACGCGCCATCGTGGAGATGCGTCTCCGCCAACTCACCGGGTTAGAGCAAGATAAACTCCGTGCAGAATACGAAGAAATACAGCAGCTGATCGCTCACTTGAACGAGATACTTAACAACGAGGATCTGCGTATGCAGGTAATCAAGGATGAACTTCTGGAAGTACGTGAAAAATATGGCGATGAGCGTCGCTCCGAAATCATTTTCTCGGCTGAAGAGATGAATCCCGAGGATTTTTATGCCGATGAAGAGATGGTAATCACTATCTCACACATGGGCTATATCAAGCGAACCCCCTTGACCGAGTTCCACACGCAAAACAGGGGAGGAGTAGGGGCGAGAGGTTCCGACACGCGGGACGAAGATTTCGTGGAGTATATTTATCCCGCCACTACCCACAACTACATGCTCTTTTTCACGCAAAAAGGGAAATGTTACTGGCTGCGGGTATACGAGATTCCGGAAGGCACGAAGAACTCCAAGGGGCGTGCCATTCAAAACCTGTTGAATATAGACCCCGACGATAGCGTTACCGCTTTTATTCGCGTTGAAACGCTGCAAGACGAGGAGTATATCAACTCGAATTACCTGTTATTTAGCACGGAACAAGGCGTGGTCAAGAAAACGTTGCTCGAAGCTTATTCTCGACCGAGACAGAATGGAGTGAATGCCATTACGATACGAGAAGACGACCGAGTGATCTCCGTAAGGATGACGGACGGGAACCAGCACGTGATCCTGGCCAATCGAAATGGAAGGGCCATCCGCTTTCATGAAAATGATGTCCGCCCAATGGGCCGTACCGCCACGGGAGTCAGGGGAATGACGCTAGATCAGGACGGGGAAGATGCCGTGATCGGCATGATTTGCATGGAACCTGACTCTGAAAGCACTATACTGGTGGTCTCTGAACAAGGGTATGGTAAACGTACGAAGCTGAACGACGATGACGGGGAACCGGTATACCGTATCACCCGTCGCGGGGGTAAAGGGGTAAGAACACTGAACGTGACCGATAAAACCGGAAAACTTGTCGCAATTAAAAGCGTCACAGATGACAACGATTTAATGATAATTAACAAATCTGGGATCACCATACGTGTGAAAATTTCCGATATTCGTACGATGGGACGAGCCACTCAAGGCGTTCGTCTCATTAATTTGGAAAAACGGAACGACCAGATTGCTTCCGTTTGCAAGGTAAACTCGGAAGAAGATGAAGTGGAAAATCTCCCGGAAGAGCCATCCGACGATGAATAAATTAAACTTTTTGATAGTATTTAGTCATAATATAAAGCGAATGCAGATAATCTGTATTGTGAATCATGATGCAAATTTCTAATCACAAAAAAAAATATGAACAAAATGAGAAAATTCCTATTCCTTACAATGATTGCCCTTTTTTCCGCCGGATCGATGATGGCGCAAAAATCGGCGCTCCGAGACGCTAAAAGATCATTGGGCCGGGACGACCTGAATGAAGCACGAACCCTGATAAAGCAAGCATCTACTCACGAGGAAACGGCCACCGATCCGGAAACGTGGAAAGTGATGGGTGACATTGGGAATAAAGCTTTCGACAACGAAAGAACAAAGGCTATGTTGGGACAAAATACCAATGACAAAGTCATGTACGACGGCCTGTTGGAATCTTACATGCCCTATATCAAAGCGGACTCGCTGGCCGAGCTTCCGGATGACCGGGGACGAGTAAGAAACAGAGTGCGAAAGGATATCGCGGGTATCCTTCGCGCCAATCACCCTTTTTATATCAATGGGGGAGTTTATTACAACGAACAGGGAGATTACAAGAAAGCGACGGATTTCTTCGAAATCTACTGGGATATACCCTCGCTTCCCATGTTCGCTGACCAAAGCGATGCTTTCGTCATCGACAGCACGTATCAGACCATCAAGTACTACGCGATTATCACCGCAATCCAGGCTGAAGATCATCACCGAGCATTGGCGTTAATTGAAAGAGCTGCTAACGAGCCTTTCATCGAAAACACCGCGTACAAAGAAAGCGACCTTTATGAATTAATGGCCAGCGAGTACCATAACTTGGGCGATTCAGTAAAATACGTGGAAGCACTGCATCAAGGGGCCGAAAAATTCCCGACTAGTAACTACTTTGTTACCAATCTTGTAAACGTTTATATTCGTCAAGGAGATACGGAAGGTGCGCTCGAGTACTTGGACCAAGCAATCGTTAACGAACCATCGAACGCTTGCGACCTGAATAGCGTGAAGGGAGCACTAATAGCCGAAACCGGAGATTATAAGGCTGCTGAAGCAGAGTACCTAAAAGCATTGGCACAAGATCCGAATTGCGAAAGAGCGTTGGAAAATCTCGCGAGGAATTTTATCATTCAAGCACAAAATTTGAAAGAAGAGACCACACTTTTGAGCAACAGGCAACAACAGGTTGAAAACGACAAAATCACCGTGGAACTCTACAAGGAATCCCTTCCTTTACTGGAGAAATTAGATCAAGTATTGAAAGGCAGAGAAGCCTCTGAAAGCGAGATCAACAGTGCACTGATGCTTCTCAGGAACGTTTATTACAACCTAAGCGTGTTGGGTGTTGATAAATCAGCCGAGTTAAAAGAGATCGAATCTCGATTGGACTTGAATAACGGCTCCACTCAATAAAATAATCCTCTGTTACGATGCAGTGAAATTTTTGTATCGTGCAATGAAATTTTAAACGGTAGGAAATGCAGAAATGTTTTTCCTACCGTTTTATTTTCGTTACACGTTTTATTTCACGTGTTTCAATTTATAGCTAATGCAGCCAATCCAGATAAAATAGAGTAGTAGTAAAAAAACCAAATAAAATAACCAATGGTTATTCCAACACCTATTAAACATAATAGTCATTATAGGAAAACCAGGAATCTCCATTCGGGTAGGTGCAAAAAGCTGTATCCAGTGGTAAGCTGAGCTCGATAAAATTATGTGACGAGCATCGTGAATGTTTTTTGTTGGGTGAACATTAAGTGGGAACGTTAAAGTACGTAATGCGCGCTTTTTTTTGTACTTTTGCACTTTGAGAGGTTCTCGACGCAAGTAAACATTTAAACATTGTCGTCGAAATAAAATTAGGTATGACAAACAACCAACGATATGATCTGCGCGGCGTGTCGGCATCGAAAGAAGATGTGCACGATGCCATCAAAAATAGCGACAAGGGATTGTTCCCGAAAGCATTTTGTAAAATAGTGCCAGACTACTTGGGTAATGATCCCGAATACTGTAATATCATGCACGCGGACGGTGCCGGAACCAAATCGTCGCTCGCGTACGTCTATTGGAGAGAAACCGGTGATCTTTCGGTCTGGAAAGGAATCGCTCAGGACGCGTTGATCATGAACGTGGACGACCTGCTTTGCGTGGGTGCCACGGACAATATTCTGGTCTCTTCCACCATTGGTAGAAATAAAAACCTCATTCCTGGCGAGGTAATCGCGGCTATCATAAACGGTACCAACGAGTTATGTCAGGAACTTACCGAATTGGGTGTACGCGTGTACCCGACTGGCGGGGAAACGGCCGACGTCGGCGACCTGGTGCGCACCATCATTGTCGACAGCACCGTGACCTGCCGTATGAAACGATCCGATGTAATCGATAACGCGCGTATCAAGCACGGAGACGTGATCGTAGGGCTCTCTTCGACGGGGCAAGCCACTTACGAAAGAGAATATAATGGTGGCATGGGCAGCAATGGCCTCACGTCGGCACGACACGATGTATTCGCGCATTACTTGGCAGAGAAATATCCCGAGAGCTACGATGCCTCTATCCCCGAGGATTTGGTCTATTCCGGCCGGATGAAATTAACGCAATCCATTGAAAATCTTGAGTTAGATGCGGGAAAACTGGTGCTGTCCCCTACTCGCACCTACGCCCCTATAATATCGCTAACTATCAATGAGTTAAAAGGAAATATTCACGGAATGATTCACTGTTCAGGAGGTGCTCAAACCAAAATTCTGCACTTCCTGGGGGATGATTTACGCGTGGTGAAAGACAATCTTTTCCCTATTCCTCCTCTATTTCAACTTATTAAAAATCAATCGAATACAGACTGGAAAGAGATGTATAAGGTATTCAACATGGGGCACCGCATGGAGCTATATTTGCCTGAATCATACGCGCGGCAAGTGATCGATATTTCACGTTCGTTCAACGTGGACGCGCGGATCGTGGGGCACGTGGAAAAATCAGAAAGAAGAGAACTCGTGATCGAAAGTGAAGCGGGACAATTTACTTACTCCTAGTACTGCACGTCGCGTTACCATCTTTTCTTGCATGTCGCGTACACCTTCTTTTCCACTACATTATTTCTTTTCCACTACACTATAGATTAATTTCATATGACAGAAAATTCATTGCTCGATAAACTTCAGCACCTGGTTACTCGCTTCGAGGAAATCGGTACACTTATCACGGATCCGTCCGTGATTGCCGATATGGACCGGTACGTGAAGTTAAACAAGGAATACAGCGAACTTCAAAAGATCGTGGACGTACGAAACGAATACAAGGGAGCGCTAGACAGCATAGCGGAAGCGAAATCGATCCTTGAAGAGGAGTCAGATACCGACTTGCGGCAGCTTGCTCAAGAGGAGCTCTCCATCAATAACGAGAAGCTGCCCGCGTTGGAAGAGAAGATCAAATACCTGCTCGTTCCGGCCGATCCTGAAGATACAAAAAATGCCATCATGGAGATTCGTGCCGGTACCGGAGGCGACGAAGCGTCGATCTTCGCGGGTGATCTTTACAAGATGTATACCCGGTATTGCGAGGACAAAGGATGGAGTACCGAGTTAGCAAGCTTTACCGAAGGCAGTGCCGGCGGGTATAAGGAGATAATTTTCACCGTGCGAGGCACCAACGTGTACGGCACGCTCAAGTACGAGTCGGGCGTTCATCGTGTGCAACGAGTACCACAGACCGAAACACAGGGCCGCGTACATACTTCTGCTGCCACGATAGCTGTCCTCCCCGAGGTAGAGGAGTTTGACCTGGAAATAAATCCTGCCGATATCGACTTTCATACTGCCCGGTCGGGTGGCGCGGGCGGGCAGCACGTGAACAAGGTAGAGACCAAAGTACAGCTCACCCACAAACCCACGGGGATCGTGGTCATATGCCAACAGTCCCGGTCGCAAGTCAAAAATCGGGAAATTGCCATGCAGATGCTCCGTGCGCGAATTTACGATATGGAGCTAACTAAACGCCAAGGCGACATCGCCTCTCGACGGAAAACGATGGTCTCCACGGGCGACCGGTCAGCAAAGATTCGCACCTATAATTACCCGCAAGGGCGTATTACCGACCACCGTATCAACTACACGGTGTACAACTTGCCCGCTTTCATGGACGGCGATATCCAAGGTGTAATCGACCAACTGATGGTGACCGAGAACGCCGAAAAAATGAAAGAAGCGGAGTTGTAAATCACACGCTTTATCGTATCTTTGACGTTTTCTAAATACCAAATTTCATGAAACAGAAAATACTCATTGTTACTTTTCTACTTGTGGGGGTCTGTGCTACCCTGCCGGCACAGGTAGATAATAAAATTCCAAGGCTCCGCATCAGTACTTCAGGCGGGATGGGATATTTAACCGCGAAGGGAAAGGAAAATATGGATGGGTTTATCAACAAAGAGAAAATCAATCAACTTGAAGACGATCTTCGTTGGGCTACCCATCTGAACGGGGATATTCATTATCTTTTCAGATGGGGATTGGGGATCGGGGCCAAGTATATTT
>Ga0209075_1004859_pt1 | contig 10577 bp, 8 predicted proteins | sample Stecom2011_FD_187523 | JGI IMG/M metagenome (GOLD analysis project Ga0209075, IMG submission 187523) | Agricultural soil microbial communities from Utah to study Nitrogen management - Steer compost 2011 (SPAdes) (version 2) | ecosystem: Environmental > Terrestrial > Soil > Agricultural land...
ATATTGATCTGTTGCGTGAATTGCACACTTTCGGAGCCGTGAGAAACCTGAAAGACAGACGCAAAGATCTCTACAACCTGTCGTGGGTGAATAAAAAGAAGTGAGGATTTTTTTCATCTTCCGAAGGAAATAGAGCTTAAACAGTAAGTTTTAAGACGTAGGACAATAAGACCTAAGACGTAGGACAGTAAGACTTAGGACGTAGGACAGTTTGGGGTGGCATTAGGAGATTGGCGATTTGAAAATTGGATACTCGATTTAAAGATGACGTGCGAATACGAAGTAAGCGGTTGGTTTTTGCTTTCCAGCTACCCGTTACAATCTAAGATCCGTGAAAATCCGTCTTATCCGTGTCGTCTGCGTTCCATTGCGAAATCCAGAATGAAAGCCAGTCAATAGCTTTTAATTAGTATGTTGAAGGGTTGCTCGTAATCAAAAAGTAAATCCAATTTTTAACCGACAACCGACAACCGACAACCGACAACCGACAACCGACAAGGAAGGATTATTTCTTAATTACTTCCATCAAGATCACTTGGTTGATTTGTTCTGAGAAGCTGTTGAAGTTATTGTCGGATATCAAAATTAAACTCTGATTTCCGTTGGCTAATGTTGGTCCGAAAATAATGCCTTCTATATTGTCTATAAATTTCTGAGATAACTGTCTGCGAACACTTTTAAAATCAAACAACAATTGTTTTTTAGCGGGCGTAATTTCTTTGTTGAGTTTTTTTCGAATGTCGGTGTTTCCCAAAGTGTTGGTTGCCAATCGAGCATCGGCGAGATAGAGTCGCACGCGATTTCCAAAAGACCCGTGCCCAGCAGAATAAGCGCGCTCGATGATGATGAATTGATCGGGCGCGTAGGTCATCATCCCGCTAAGTCCGTTGACAGCAAAGGGGAGGAGTGGCATTTTTCGCAAGCGATCCAACCGATAGACAAATTCTCGTGTTGGCATTTTCGTTTCATTGTCGTAATGGGTGATGCGCACAGGCGATTTGGTTCGGTATAACTTCACCGTTGGGCCATCGATTTCGAGAGGCAATTCCATCCCCACCCAAATGCCTTTTCCATCGGCACTGTTGTCCAATCCTTCAAAAACACCATTGTTGCGCGGGCCTCCTTCAAAGGAAGCTTTAAAATACTCAGGGATTTCATAAAAATCCAACACATTGCCTTCCCGGTCGAGGGTGGCGATAAACGGATCTTTACTCTTATTGATGGATCCTTCACTACTGATGATAAACTCTTCTTTTTCGCTGTTGTAAATCAAGCCTTCTAAATCGAAATGCTTCGCTTTGTGCTCTTCTGTTTTATGGTTGACATGAATGACTTCCTTAAAACGAATGGTGTCGATTTTCTTGTTATCGATGTCGATAGTAAACTTGTAGATTCTTGGCGATGACGGAAGATCTACAACACTGTAAAAATATTCGCCGTCGAATTCAATTGTGGAAAGCCCGCCGATTAGCGTCTCTTCGAATGTAAAGTCGGCAGGAATAATATATTCGTCTAAAAACCGGAGTTCGACAGGTAGGTTTTTGCCCACTTTTGCACTACCGCAACTGGTCAAAATTAAAAGCGTAAACACGAAGAATAGATAGCGAAAGTGTTTCGAAGTGAAGGGGAGTGTTGTCATGATGGGTACACTGATAATTTTAAGAATTCAAAGTAGTGCAAAGGTAGCGTATTTTGCGAGACAGCGCCAAGATTATGGCTTTCGGACTCGTTTCACGCATAAAAAAAATCCAGAAGATTTTTACTCCTGGATTTTTTAAAAAAGCTTGATGTCTGATTTTTATTACTCCTGCCACTCGGCAATAAAGATGTTGGTGTCGTTGCCACCGCCATTGTTTCTGTTTGAGGAGAAAACCAAGTATTTTCCATCGGGAGAGAACATCGGGAACGAATCGAAGGTGTCGCTATTGGTAACGCGCGTTAAGTTAGTTCCATCGATATCGATCATATAAATATGGAACGGGAATCCTCTTTCTGATTCGAAATTACTGGAAAAAATAATTTTCTCGCCAGAAGGGTGGAAGAACGGTGCCCAATTTGCACGACCGAGGTTTGTAACTTGTCGCATATCGCTTCCATCGGCATTACACACGAAAATTTCCATGTTGCTCGGCTCTATCAATCCTTCGTTTAAAAGTCCTTGATAATGGTCTATTTCTTCTTGCTCATCTAAGTGATGGGCTCGGAAAACGAGTTTGCTGCCATCGGGAGAGAAAAACGCACCGCCATCGTATCCAATTTTATTGGTGATTTGCTTGACGTTCGAACCATCGATATCCATCGTGAAAAGTTCAAGATCTCCGGTTCTCGTCGACGTAAAGACAATCTTGTCTCCTTGAGGCGATACGGTTGCTTCGGCATTATAGCCCAGCGTGTCTGTGAGTTGCGAAACAATATTGCCTTCTAAATCTGCGACAAAAATTTCATAACCGTCATAAAGTGGCCAAACGTATCTGCCTGGTACTCTTTCGGGAACTGGCGGACAGTTTTCGTCCTCTAAATGCGTGCTCGAATATAGGATGTGCTTGCCGTCGGGCATAAAATAGCCGCAGGTCGTTCTACCTTTTCCGGTGCTGACCATCTTCGGCATGCTGTCTTCAAAAGATTCATCGGCGTCCATAATAAACATTTGGTCGCACTCCAGGCCCCATTCGCTATAATTGCTCTGAAAAATCAATTTGCTGCCATCCGGACTCCAATAGGCTTCGGCGTTATCACCACCAAAAGTCACTTGGCGCAGGCTTTTGAAATGGTCTTCTCCAGGAAGAATCAAATCGGTTTCTGAATGAGCGGCAAATTCTTCGGTATTGGTGTCGGCAGGGTCACTTTGTTGGGATGTTGTGTTTTTACAGCTGGTAATAATACAAGCTAAACTGAAAATAAGAATATATCTCATGATGTGTAGTTGTGAATTAAGTGATTAAAAATGATAACTCCATTCTGTACTTATAAATAGGGCTGAATAGAATTAAAGTGTTAATTTTGCCCAAAAATAACGATATGCGATCAATTACGATAATTTTTCTCCTATTACTAACATTTTCTTGTAAACCGACAAAAATTACGTCGGTTTCGATGTATGACGATGTAGCTGTTTTGGCTCACGATAGTATGATGGGGCGTCAGGTGGGCACTGAATATGAAAGAAAAGCAGCAGCATATATCGCCCAGCGATTTTCGGATTTGAAGTTGCAGCCAAAAGGTGTATCAAACTATTACCAAGACTTTGCGTTTAAACGCAGTGCCAATCCCCATAAACCTGTTGAGTTTGTAGATGATGATGTTCAAAATACTAAGAATACGGGGTTGACCGAATCGCCAAGCCAGACGGTTATGGCACGAAACGTCGTTGCGTTTTTGGATAATAAAGCCGAGCATACGGTAGTTATTGGCGCGCATTACGATCACCTTGGAATGGGGAGCTCTGGATCGCTTCATCGTGGCGAACCGGATATTCATAACGGTGCCGACGACAATGCGAGCGGGGTGGCGATGATGCTTCACTTGGCCAAAGTACTTCAGCAAAAAGAAGCGCCCAAAAACAACAACTATCTTTTTATTGCTTTTTCAGGGGAAGAAGAAGGTTTGTTGGGGTCTAATTATTTTGTGAAAAATCCAACCATCGACCTAAGAAACGTAACCTATATGTTGAATATGGATATGGTGGGACGATTGAATGAGGAGAAAGCGCTCGCTGTTTATGGCGTGGGAACCGCACCCAATTTTTCAGAAGTGGTCAACGCCCATAAAAAAGACCTGCACATTATTGAAAAAGAAAGTGGGGTAGGACCGAGCGACCACACGTCGTTTTACTTATCGGATATTCCGGTATTGCACTTTTTCACTGGACAGCACGAAGATTATCACCGACCTTCTGATGAAGTGCACACTGTGAATTTTGAGGGAATGGAAATCGTGTCTAACTATATTTATAACATCATCACCGCTTTGGATAAGGAGGATAAGCTGGTGTTCCAGAAAACTAAAAACGAGAGCGAAGATGCACCCGACTTCAAAGTTACCCTTGGAGTGGTTCCTGATTATTTATACGATAAAGAAGGCATGCGCATCGATGGCGTGAGCGAAGACCGACCTGCGAAAAAAGCAGGGATGCAAAAAGGCGATGTCGTTAAAAAGATGGGCGAATATGAAATCACGGATATGATGAGTTATATGAAGAGCTTGTCGAAATTTGAAAAAGGCCAGACCATTATGGTCACTATCGAACGCGAAGGGGAACTTATGGAATTGGAGGTCACTTTTTAAGATGCGCTAAGGGTGTCAAGCGCATGCGAAAGCTGTATTGTGATCTCTTTTAAAAGTAAAACTTAAACCTTTGCTAATTGCGATTCCATAGAAATCGAAAAGCATAAGATTTGATATCTTTATGTAAAAATACCATGGAATTAATATTGGAATCGAATGATTTGACGGACTATCTGCAAGAATTGCCGCCTGTAGTTCAATTCAGCAGTCCGGTAATTCAGAAGAACATAAAAGCGATAAAGTCTCAGGCTATTTCACCCAAAGAACGCGCTAAAATTGCTTTCGAGTTAGCGCGCGATGAAGTCTCGCATTCCTTCGATACAGCATACCTGCCAGTTACTATTACTGCCGAAGAAACTCTGGAACAAAAAGAGGGAATCTGTTTTGCTAAATCGCATGTGTTGGCAACGCTTTTACGGGGGATGGATATTCCTGCCGGATTTTGCTATCAGCGGGTTTTGCGAAAAGGAAATGTGGAATCGGGATATGCACTTCACGGACTCAATGCGATTTATTTGCCAGAAACAGGGTGGTTTCGGGTAGATCCAAGAGGAAACAAACTTGGAGTCGATGCACAGTTTACAACCGATAAAGAACAGCTTGCGTATCCGATTCGTCCTGAATTGGGCGAAATAGATTATCCTAACGTATTTACGAAACCATTGCCCTCAGTGTTAGAAGCGATGCGCAATTCTAAAGACAGTAAGGAATTATTCTACAAACGGCCCGAATCGCTGTAAAAAGTAGTGAATGAAAATAAAGTTCCGCTACACCCGCGTCCTCCGCGTTCCATTTATTTTTTGGGTGCCCTGATACGGAAGTCGGGAAAAAGGAATTAATTGAAATAAAAATCCCCAGAAAGCACGGAGCTCTCTGGGGATTTTTCAATGAGTAAATCGGAAGGAATTACATCATTCCTGGCATGCCACCACCCATTCCGGCTGGCATTCCGCCACCGTCGTTATCGTCTTTAATATCTACTAAAGCACATTCTGTGGTGAGGATCATTCCAGCAACCGAAGCCGCATTTTCAAGGGCGATTCGCGTTACTTTTTTAGGATCGATAATACCTTCTTTTAGCATATCAACATATTGATCTGATTTGGCGTCGTAACCGAAGTTTTTCTTGCCTTCCAATACTTTGTTGATTACTACAGAACCTTCGCCACCTGCATTGTCAACAATAGTGCGAAGTGGCGCTTCGATTGCGCGAGCAATAATATTAACTCCTGTTGTTTCGTCTAGACTGTCTGTCGATAATTTCTTTAATTTTTCGATAGAACGTACCAAAGCAACTCCTCCTCCGGCTACAATTCCTTCTTCAACTGCAGCACGAGTAGCGTGAAGTGCATCGTCTACACGGTCTTTCTTTTCTTTCATCTCTACTTCCGAAGCGGCTCCTACATAGAGTACGGCAACACCTCCAGCTAATTTAGCCAAACGCTCTTGCAACTTCTCTTTGTCGTAGTCGCTTGTTGTAGATTCGATTTGCGCTTTGATTTGGTTCACGCGCGCTTCGATGTTTTCTTTTGTTCCAGTACCGTTTACGATGGTCGTATTGTCTTTATCGATCGTAACGGTTTCTGCAGAACCAAGCATATCAACAGTCGTGTTTTCTAACGTGAATCCACGCTCTTCCGAAATAACAGTTCCGCCAGTTAAGATGGCGATATCTTCCAACATCGCTTTTCTTCTGTCTCCAAAACCTGGTGCTTTAACAGCAGCAATCTTCAAAGATCCACGAAGTTTGTTCACTACTAAAGTAGCCAATGCTTCTCCATCGACATCTTCAGCAATAATCAAAAGCGACTTCCCTTGCTGTGCAACAGGCTCTAGAACTGGAAGTAAATCTTTCATTGAAGAGATTTTCTTGTCGTAAAGCAAGATCATTGGGTTCTCCAATTCGGTGTGCATTTTTTCGGTGTCTGTCACGAAGTAAGGCGATAGATATCCGCGGTCGAATTGCATTCCTTCTACAACATCAACATACGTTTCTGTTCCTTTTGCTTCTTCAACGGTGATAACGCCTTCGTTTCCAACTTTACTGAATGCTTTGGCGATTAAATCTCCAATTTGCTCGTCGTTGTTTGAAGAAATAGCAGCTACTTGTTTGATCATCTCAGAAGAGTTGCCAACTTTGGTTGCTTGCTTTTCAAGATTGTCAACAATAACTGATACAGCCTTGTCGATTCCTTTTTTCAACGCCATTGGGTTTGCACCTGCAGCTACGTTTTTAAGACCTTCCTGAACGATTGCTTGTGCCAATACCGTCGCAGTAGTTGTACCATCTCCGGCAAGGTCGTTGGTTTTGGAAGCAACTTCCTTTACCATTTGTGCGCCCATGTTTTCAAGCGCATCCTCTAATTCAATTTCTTTAGCAACCGTAACACCGTCTTTAGTAACCTGCGGTCCGCCAAAAGCTTTTCCGATGACTACGTTTCGACCTCTTGGTCCAAGCGTTACTTTCACTGCATTTGCTAAGGCATCAACACCGCGCTTTACGCCGTCTCTTGCCTCGATATCATATTTTATTTCTTTTGCCATTTGATTTTAAATTTTAAAATTCATTCCCGGAAATTCAGGAATCTATTCGATTAATATTTAATAAAAAAACCTGTACATACGCTTAGCGCCTGGTCAGGTCCTCATTTAAATAATTGCTAAAATATCGTCTTCACGCATTATTAGGTAATCCTTGTCCTCGAACTTCAATTCGCTACCGGAGTATTTTCCGTAAAGAACCGTATCGCCAACCTTAACGGTCATTTTGTGGTCTTCTTTACCTTTACCCACAGCAACTACTTTGCCTTGTTGTGGCTTTTCTTTTGCAGAATCTGGAATGTAAATTCCTGAAGCAGTTTTAGTTTCAGCCTCTTGTGGCTCAACTAAAACACGGTCTGAAAGCGGTTGAATTTTTAATGCCATTTTCAATTTTGTTTTTATTGTCTGAACGAAGCAGACGGGTTAAACTTTTAGTTTCTAAATGCTGTCTGCTAATTGGCAGAAACTGTGCCACGACATAAAACTGACATTTTGAAAAACAATAACGTGCCATCTTGTCAGAAACCGAATATTTTAATGGCTTTGACCATCAAATTTGGCAGTACATAACGTGTGGTGGCAGATAAACGAGATGGACGGTGGCGGAGGATTGAATAGTAGAGTACAGCTTGTATCTGCGGAAACCTATCGCATAAAAATGAAAAACGCGATGGTACAAATCCGGATAAATCGGGTGCACATCGCGTATGTTTTCAGCCTTCGCTGTGAAGGTACTTTATGGTAAAAGAAACAGCAGTTTTACTCTTCTCTAATTTGCTTGATTTTAGAAAGCTTGGCCTTCCACACTTCCAGTTGCTCTTTGTGACGGGTAATGTTTTTATGAACGTCTTTTACCATTGGATTGTCGTCATCTACGTGACGGAAAAATCCAAGGTTGTTTTCCAACTGACGGATTTCGTCTTGGGTTTCTTGAATTTTCTTAGAGATAAAGAAATGCTCATTTCTAAGCTTGCGTTCATCTTCGCGATTTACAAGCGTATTCAGTTTATTGTCGAACTTGATGAGTTCTTTTTCTTTCTTCCCGAGGTCTAATTTTGTGAAAAGGGCGTCGAGCGCTTTGTTGAATTTTTGCTCGATATTGCGCTTGTTGTGTGGCACCCTTCCGATTTTCTTCCAAGCTGCAATTTCACTTTTAATGGTGGCAATATCAGCATCGTGGTCGCCTGTGAGTTCCAGTGACGTGAGCTTGTCTAGAAACGTTTTCTTCGCTTCGAAGTTTGCTAACTCAGCTTCAGAAGCCTTGTTCTTTTGGGCGTGTAAGCGATCGAAATAGTGATTGCAAGCTTTTTTGAATTCCTTCCAAATCTTGTCGCTCTCTTTTCGCGGCACGTGCCCGATGTGTTTCCAATCTTCTTGGATCTTCTTCATCAACGGCGTTACTGTGTCAAAATCCTCACTGTCTTTGTGCTCTTGTGCAATTTTGATCAACTCGCGTTTTTTCTCGAGATTAGCGTATTGTTGTTTTTTCTGGTTTTTATAGAAACTGTTTTTCTGACGGTTAAAGGTGCGGGTAGCCTCTTTAAAGTCTTTCCAGATTTCTTTGTTTTTTGCACGTGGAACTCTGCCGATTTCAAAGAATGCATCGCGAAGCTTTTGTACTTCTTTGATGGCTTTTTGCCAAGAATTATGACTGGGCGAAGCAGGCTCGGTCATTTTTTCAATCTGCGCGATGAGGTCTCTTTTCTTCTCGTAATTGTCTTGATATTGAGACTCGAGTTCGATTAACTTTTCGTGTCGCTTCTCGTGAATCACTTTTGTAATCTCACTGAACTTAGTCCAAATTTCCTCGCGGTATTCCTTTGCAACCGGACCGACTTCCTCCTTCCACATCTTGTGAAGCATTTGAAGCTCGCGGAACGCTTTATGCACGTCTTCTTCTTGAGCCAGCTCCTCGGCACGCGTAATAATCTTGAGCTTGGCGTCTAAGTTGTGTTTGAAATCTAAGTCGCGGAACTCCCGATTTAAGTGCAGGTAGTCATAAAAGTTCTCGACGTGATGGTGATACGTATTCCAAACCGTGTTGTATTTGTCGCGCGGAATTGGTCCTGCGGTATGCCATTTTTCTTGAATTTCTTTAAAGTGGTTATACGTGGTGTTGAAGTTTTCCTCAGCACCTAATAAACCTTTTAATTCTTCGATGAGTTCCCAACGTTTGTCTAGGTTCTTCTGAAGATCTTTCTTGAGGTTTTTGTAATAATTGTTGCGCTTCTCTCTGTAATCAAAATAGAGCGAATTGAATTCTTTTTTAATAGGCGTGGTGTAGTGAAAATCGATAATGTTGCCACCGCCAGCTAAAAACTCTTCTTTTTTATGCTCGAGTTCTTCGTTGAATTTGTTGTTGAATTCTGTTCTAATCTCTTCAACTTCGGCTTTAATATTTTGAACTTTCTTCGTTTGAAGGAGTTGCTTTAATTCAGCGACCAAATCTTTTTTCGAAAGACTGGAATAATCTTTTTGCGACTCATTTTCTTTTTCGTCATCGTCTTCTTCCCCATCATCCGAAGAAACCACTTCCTCTTCGTCTTCGTCCTCCTTAGCACTGGCATCCGACTTTTCATTTTTAGATGTTGGTGTTTCAGGTTTTTTTTGTTCAGCCTTATCTGCTTCCGGAGTTTCGGTTGTTTCCGCTTGTTTGTCAGCCTCTGCCGAAGCAGGCTCTTCATGTGCGGGAGTTTCAACAGCCTCAGGAGTTCCTTCGTCTTGTGACTCTTTGCTCGTAGGAGCTTTTTGGTTTTCGAGCGGTTTTTGTTGCTCTTGATTTTCTTCTTGCTGAGGTGTTTTTTCGTCTGACATCTTTGAAAATGTTTAAGTTCGTTTTCTTAGGCGTTCAATATACTAACAACTGCCGACTTGACAAAGTATAGCGATTATTTTTGAACGGCTTTTCGGATTATGAATTCCAAATGAACCACGCTTTTTCAGCTTGATTTTCCAACATTTTTAGACCATTGCTGATTTGTGCACCTCGTGATTTTCCGTTTTTCAGAAAAGTGGTTTCTGAAGGGTTGTAGATTAAATCGAACAAAAGATGATCCGGCCCGATGTGATGATACGGAATAGGTGGAGCGGCAGCGGTTCTTGGGTATGTGCCTAACGGTGTGCAGTTGATAATCAAAAAATTCTTTTGAATTATGTGCTCGTTTAAGGCGTCATAATCGATAGCGGATTCCGAAGCTTTTCGGCTTACAAATTGGATGTCGAATTGCAAATTGCGCAGCGCGTATGCTATGGCTTTCGAAGCGCCGCCGGTTCCTAATATGAGTGCAGTTTTTTGTTTTAAGGGTAGAAAAGCTTCCAATGCTTTTTGAAACCCCCAATAATCGGTGTTGTATCCTTTTGTGTTTCCAGAAGAGTCGATTTTGATGGTGTTGACGGCGCCGATTTTTTCAGCCGTGGCATCCAATTCGTGCAAATACGGAATGACAGCTTCTTTATAGGGAATGGTGACGTTTAAACCTTTTAATTCGGGATGTCTTGCGAGGATTTCAGGAACTTTTGAAATTTCGGAAATGTCGAAGTTTACGTAGGAAAACGGAAGTTGTTCTCTTTTAAACTTATCGCCAAAATAGGTTCTCGAGAACGAGTAATCGATGTTTTTACCTAAGAGTCCAAATTCAGGCATGATTTCTTTTCTTATACGTTTGATACCAATCTAAGCTCATCACAATGACAAACCCCAAAAAGATGAATACGATGGCGGTAAAGGTTTCCCACCCAAAACTATCTGGGAA
>Ga0209075_1004860_pt1 | contig 10575 bp, 7 predicted proteins | sample Stecom2011_FD_187523 | JGI IMG/M metagenome (GOLD analysis project Ga0209075, IMG submission 187523) | Agricultural soil microbial communities from Utah to study Nitrogen management - Steer compost 2011 (SPAdes) (version 2) | ecosystem: Environmental > Terrestrial > Soil > Agricultural land...
CCAATTTCAAAAATAGTTTCAACTCCGGAATCAAAAAACGCTGCTGCCGATGCGTGCGCAATAATCTCATTGATAATATTTGATGTACCACAGTGAAGCCCTGCAATCTGTCTTCCGGAACCGGTAGTACCGATACCTGAAATATGTACCTTTTGTGGCAACTGCTCACAAAGATTCCTGTAACACTCTCTTGAAGCCTGTACAGGGTTGCCATTTGTACGAAGATACGTTTTTGCAACAACAGCACAATCCTTCACACGGAGTGCGATTGCTTTGGTTGTAGTAGACCCTACATCAAGCCCTACTACCAGTTCATCCTGTGGCTGCGCACATTTTTCTTCAATTGATTTAAAACAGACTTTTCCCTGCGCATTGGAAAGTGGAGGTAAAACCTGAAAAGAAGAATTGGTATGTACAAACAGTTTTGATGAAGAATTGAAAGGTATCTGCCGAATCAAGGCATACCAGGCACTTCCAACAGCTTCAAAAACATCTGCAATACCAGGAATGTAAAGCTCAGGAATCGTCTCACGAAGTATTTGCATCAATATCGTGTTACGGGTTACTCCCCCTGCTGCTATAATCCTTTTTGCTGAAGTTTTTTCTAAAAGATCCAGAACTTTTTCTGCAATCATTCTGCACAAACCAGCAGAGACCCTGCCTGCCGGTATTCCTTTATTAAGAGCATGAGTACAGTCACTTTTACAGAAAACAGAACATCGTCCCGAAACTTTATACGGATCTGAATCTTCAGCCAGCTCTATTGCTTCATCTATTGTCAGATTCATTCTCCGAATCTGTTGAAGAAAAAACTCACCTGTACCGGATGCACACTTATTACCGGTCTGAACAGAACTTAAATGATGTTTCTCATCTAATGTATAAAGAATAAAGTTTTCTGCACCCATACTGATTATTGCATCATATTTTCCCGACAGTTGATTATCCAGCTTTAGAAACTCCATCCCGTATTCCAAAGCTTCCGGTTCAGTTATGGAGTGAAGATTGATTACGGTCCGGAATTTTCTTCCGGTTAAGCAGCAATAATCAATATCCATACTCTGAAACTCTTCCATTAAAGAAGCAAATAACAACCGGGGATTACTTTCGTGAGGTCTTGTACTGGAGTGGATAAGGCTGATTCTGTTTTGATCATCGGATAGAATTGCAGTTTTAATGCTTGAAGCGCCAACACAGATTCCAAGTGATTTCATGATGAGAAACTCCTTCCGACTCGCGGAATAGCTTTTTGAAGAAGTGAATAAAAGGCAGCTTTAACTAAAACATCATTGTAGGGGGGTTAAGCTTCCTGACTTCTCCTGACAAGTTTTAAAAAAAATATACCTGAATAAGACTATCCTGATGTTAAAATAAAAGATGTCTGAGAAAGCTGATATGCAAAAATACAAATACCTTTCCCCGATAAACCTGCTCCAGGTAAAAAAGAATTATTAGTTACAGGTTTCCTGAACAGCTTGCATCTCAACATTAATGAGAGTCGTAATTATACCCAGTTAAAATATATTTATCCTTCTTCCTGTCCAAAACAGTTAGTACCTAAATCAGACAATCCCTTTACGCGAATTTCGCAAACATTGGTATTAAGAACCATATCCGGAACACTTAATATGAAATTATACGATTACGACAACGACAACGGTGAAAGATAGATATGACCCTCACAAACATAAAACCCTTTCTGTGCTGCTGTGCAGCTCATTCCCGCACTGCGGAACAAGCTGTAAATTAATCGTCTCAATTCAGGTAATAGTTATATTCCTGAATGAAGACCATTAATTTACAACGAGCCTGAGGATGATGCTTTATCCCATTTTTTCAAAAAATGTTCTTTCGATTTCAGACATCAACATTTGTCTGTAAACCTGGGTTTCATTGCACAAATCGTGCTTTGCTCCATTTATATAACAAATTTCAGAATGTGGCATTTTTTCACTGAGAAAAGATACATTGTATCTCCAGTTTACCACTTTATCTGATGTGCCTTGAATGACAAGTGTCGGAATCCTGACTGGTTTAAATGCTTTAATTCGTTCATTCCAATCAAGTAAAGCTTTAATCCAATCAAAACTTATGTTTTTTATCCACAACGGATCACTTCGACGAAATTTAACATAATCCTTATCTGAAGAAGTCTCCCTTTGGATTCGCGGTAACCTTGACACCCTGTTTTTGAGTATCGGACAAACATGTTTAATCAGCAAATAGTGTTTTGGACGAATCAAAGGAGCAATGAATAAAACTTTTTCAAAAAATGGATCTGAAGCTACAAACTGATACGCAATAGAACATCCTGTACTGTGGCCAGCAAAATAGAAGGGAGATTGCAGATCATTTTCAGTTATTGAGATGAATTTTTGCAGTATCTGAACATACAGATCAAAACTGCTGATTGAAGCAACCCTGCCTGAAGACAGTCCATGTCCTGGCAGATCAAATATTGCAACATTGTAACCGCATTGAAGACAATGGTGTATTAAATTCCGCATCAAAGCACTATGATCTAAATATCCATGAATCATGAATACAGTTCCAGAACTTTTTACGGGTTTGAAAACCTGAGCTGTTATTGTAAAATTACAAGCGTTAAAGGTTCCTATAAAATGATCTGTGCCGGGAAAATCAAGATTATAAAAATTTTTATAAACCTGGATAAAACGTGATTGTACTGCCTTTTTTTTGAGATTCAGCTCCGGCAGCACCGTATAAGTTTGTCGAGAATTCATTATTCTGCAAATCTGCTATAATATTAAAAAATAATATACAATTTTCTGAAGTTCGATAAATACAACTTTTGATACCTCTGAGGTTTTCCACCAGTTCTGTACCATTTCTGAAGTCCATTTATACTGCTTCAATGGCACAGGAAGATAATGAAATTTTATATTTTTATCTTTGAACCGTCTGTTTATCATCATCTTGATTCTTCTCATGTGATATGGACTGGATACAAGACCAATAGAGATGGTTGAACCTGAATCTGAAGCCGGTTTAATCTGGTCGACCCATTGAGCCAAAGCATTTACTTCCGATTTTGTATTTTTACAGGTATCTATAACAACTACACGATCCATATTGAATTTATTTTTCCTTAACAAACGTGCGTAGCCATTTTCATAATCACTCAAAACCCAGGTCGCTTCAGGATATTTTTGCATTAAACTCCGGGAATAATCAACTCTCACCCCTTCACCGGCAAAAGTAAATACTATGTTCAGGTTTTGGGGAACAGAATCAGAAACTATTAACCAGTTGGCAATATTTTTAAACACTATAGTACCACCCAGGAATAACACAATACCTGACAGCAGTATAATCGATACTTTTTTCAGCACGACTTAGCTCATTTCCACAATAAAATCATTAATTTGGCCCATTAAATCTGATTTCCTTTTTGAAATCGACTAACATTCCTTATACTCTAAACGAGTAAGAATTTAACTAAAAAAACAACAAAACAGGTGATCTTACCTATTAAAGATGTTAGGTGTTCAGTCCAAAAATCAAATATTTGAAATATTTTGATCGAAGATGTTCTTTTTTGACAAGTAGATTCATCCACTATACCCAAATTACAGATCCGCAGTATTTTTAGGGAGTGAGTGTTAATTTTAAATTTGATAAAAAACCGGTTTTTATCCCGGATTTCAAATTCAGGGACATAACCGCCACACAATTATTATTATCTATGAAGAAACTAACGCAAAGAAACCGTTACTGTTGGGGTTTTAAATATCTGCACCATAAATGTTTCTATATGCCTCAATTTTTCCAAAGATCACATCATCCAGAACCACCCTTCCGTCTATCTCCTTATTATGCAAATGTGAGATGATTTCAGAAAGGGTAACTATAGCAAGAGTAGAGATTTTAAACTCATCCCGCAACTCATCAAGAGCACTCTTCTCGGTTCCACCCTTTTCCATTCTGTTAACAGATACAATAAGGGCTGTAATTGAAACATCAGCTGCAGCTTTTAAAAGAGGTATGGACTCACGTACGGAAGTTCCGGCAGTAGTAACATCTTCAATTATCAATATCCGCTCACCATCTTTTAACTTATGTCCAATAATATTTCCACCTTCGCCATGATCTTTTACCTCTTTACGATTAAAACAAAATGGCAATTTTTTACCATAATCAGAATGAAGAACCATTGCAGTGGAAACGACCAATGGAATACCCTTGTATGCAGGACCATATAATACATCAAAACCATCCGGTATTGTACTCATTATTGTTTTTGCATAATACTGCCCCAGCTTCAAAAGCTGCTCTCCATTTTCATAATTTCCGGTATTGATAAAAAAAGGTGTTGACCGCCCGCTTTTTGTAATAAAATCACCAAACGTCAGCACATTACTCCGTACCATAAACTCAATAAAATCTTTTTTATAAGCTTCCATAACTCCACTCAATTTTTTAATTTTTTAAAAGTACTGTAAGCGTCCAGTTAATTCCATATTTCGTTCGAGTATATATAAGACTTTGCTGTAACATACTCCCGACCGCATGGGGGTAATTTTTAAAAATCAGTTATATTAGACTTGTATCCTCTCACCTCCAAAAAAGAATTGAATTCGTTACTATTAGTTGTAGGAAATTCGACCAATATTTCATTGTAAATTTTTTGAAGTAATTTATCGGCAATCATATTTGAGTACTTGCCTCTTAATGCAGTTTCATACCATTTAATAAGTTCAGATTCAGTAACAATGCTTTGTATTTTAGATTTCCAGCCTATCTGGTTAAGGACGGATAAAAGTACTGATTCTTCAGAGCTTTTACATACTAAAATAATACGATCTGATGAAACAGAATTAACAATAGTTTCAGCTAAATCCTCAGTTAAGGACAAGTGTTTAACTTGAATAGTCAATCCGAAATTAGACCACATATCCAGACCTCGATCGGCAGCATTTGTGACACCAACACGATTAATTTTTCCAGATATTGTAATCTTCGTTTGGTTTTCGGAAAATCCTAAAATCTTGCTTGAAAAACCATTGAAATCATTAAGTAATTTTAGTTTGCTTTTATTAATGTATGCATCAATTTTTAAATCTATTGCTTCAATTATTGATGAAAAAATTGAATAAACTACTATTTCATATAATTTATCTATGCTTCTACGTAAACCTGGTTCTAACCAAAACCTTTCCAGGAAATCAGTTAACATAAAATTGGTTTTGTCATGTGAAACACAGTAGTCTATTCCTGTCGATAATTGTAAAAATCGCTGCTTAAATTAAGAATAAATATATTCTTCAACTATCCCATTTCTATCTTTGTTTATTCGTGCTAATACTTTTATGGCATCTGGAGGGACAGCATTCTCATTAAAAAGATCATCTTGGTATCGAGCAGATGATGTGCTTGTTCTACCAAGGAATTGTATGCAAATCACCTCACGCCATGCTCTTGATTTTGTTCTATACGATTCAAGATTGTTTAAATCAATATCGTTACTTGTTCTGTCTTTATATAATATTTCAGCAATCTGGATAGGTTTATATAGATGAACCCTTGCTTTATCTATTATCTTGTTAAGTGCATCTTTTGCTTCTTGATCCTTCAAGCCTGTAACTCCCATAATTCCATTTGCTCAATTCTTACTGCCGGTTCTTTATTATTCATTGATCTGATAATATTCTTGGCAATTGCCTTAATTACTGGAACAGTCACTGAGTTTCCTGCAATTTTTCTTGCCTGTGTATATGGAACTGTAATTTTAAAATTCTTTGGAAACCCCTGGAGATTGAGCATTTCTCTTTCAGTTAGTCGTCGTTCTCCATTAACAAGCAAATAATTATAACTACCACCTGCTCTTAGTGCACAAGAATACGGTAATGCAGAAATATTACCTCCAATATTTTCGTGCCAAATAGTTGGCCTTTGCGGAGAACCCTTTACATGTTTTAGCCGTTTCTCTTTAATGTAATTTGTAACAAAATATGACTTGTCTACTAATTCATCACTTTCCAAAAATTCATTAAGTGGCCTAAATGAACCTACTGGTATAGGAAATTCAAAATTGATATCTTCTTTAAAACCTACAATGTAAATTCTTTCCCGCTTTTGAGGAATACCATAATCAAGAGAATTTAAAACCTTACAATGAATGAAATAACCTAAACCCTTGAGTTTTTCAGTAATAACTTTGAAGGTATTGCCATTATCATGCGTTGTAAGCCTTTTTACATTTTCAAGGAAAAAAGCATAAGGCTTTTTTATTCTCAAAATTTCTTCAATATTAAAGAACAGGGTTCCTCTTGTATCTGCAAAGCCTAGCCCCTTACCGGCAATACTGAATGGCTGACAAGGAAATCCTGCAAGTAAAATATCATGATCTGGTATATCTTTCGGTTCAAGTTGGTTTATATCTCCAAATGGCCTATCCCCAAAATTATCTTCATACATTTTCCGTGCATACTTGTCCCACTCTGATGAAAAAACAGTTTTACAACCATGTGCTTCAAACCCCAGGCGTATACCACCAATACCTGCAAATAAATCTATAATATTATACATATTTTCTCCATATATGACTTCTTAATGTTTGCCGTTTTTTTCCTTGCCCCCCACTATCGCGGCATCTTGGGGGTGGGTATCAAGAAGTTGTTTGTCAACTAAAGTCCGTACAGATTATCATGTGACACAAAAAAATGTAACAACCTCCCTCTCCTTAGTTCAAAATTCAAACACATACAATTATGCTATCCATTCTTAAGAGCTCATAAATCAGGCACAGTTATCTTCATGCCATCATATGAAAAAGCCATCCATGAGTCCAGTTTTGCAGAATCATTTTTATAATGTATATCATGACTCATATGAATAAAATAGCACCTTTTCGGTTTAACCCGCCTTGCAAAACCGATACTTTCGGTAAGCGTCATGTGTGAGGGGTTTTCATAAAACCTGTGAAGGCAATTTACGATAAGAACCTCCGGTTCACAAATCTTTTCCAGCTCCTCATCATTAATCGACTTCATATCGGGAATATATACAAGTGATCCGATTTGATAGCCCAGACACCCTTTAAGAGATCCGTGCTGAATCGATATGGGAATAATCTTTTTTCCCCAAAGTTCAAAAGCATTATCAACAACATTTGTATCGATTCTTGGTACTCCGCCACCAGCAAACACATCCGGATCAAAAATGTAACTGAACATATTCCTTATTCCCTTGATACTCTCAGCCGATCCATAAAACGGAATCGCTTTTTTCCTGGTATAAGAACGAATATCCGGTATCCCGCCGATGTGGTCGGCATGGCTGTGGGTAATCAATACAGCATCAATGGAATGAATCTTTTCTCTCAAAGCCTGTTGCCTGAAATCAGCCGATACATCAATTAATACATTTTTGTTATCCCAATGAAGAAGAACCGATGATCGGGTGCGACAATGACGCGGGTCGGTTTGTGAATTTTCACATACATGTTGAGGACAGTTTTTGTAATCATTAATCATGCAATCAAGTGTTGGTACTCCATGTGATGTTCCCGAACCTAAAACTGTTATTTCCATTATAAATTAATCATCTCCCCAAACTCACCTTCTCCTAAAACCTTTACACCAAGTTCAAGAGCCTTATCAAGTTTGCTTCCCGGTTCAAAACCGGCAACTACAAAATTGGTTTTACGACTTACGCTTGATGAAACCTTTCCACCCAAAGCTTCGATCCTCTCTTTTGCCTCTTCCCGTGTCAGCCGGCCAAGACTTCCTGTGAGAACAAACGTTTTACCACTGAGTGGGCCACCTGCTTTATCAGAAATTCCTCTTGTGTTTACTCCCAGTGTTTTCAACTGTTCAATCAAATCCTTGTTCTCTTGTGATTTAAAATACAAACAGATACTCTGTGCCATCGACGGTCCGATTGCATTCACAGACTCCAGCTCCTGTTCAGTAATATCAAAAAACTCTATAATATCTTTTACCATACCTGCCAGGATTTTTGCAGCCTGTGCACCGATCATCCTTATACCAAGCCCGTGAAGCAATCTGTCCAGAGAATTATGTTTCGACTTTTCAATAGCTGAAATCACCCTGTCAGCCGACTTTTCCTTGACATGCTCGAGTTTCAGCAAATCTTCTTTTTTCAATTTATAAATATCTGCTACAGTGTGAACGAAACCTTTTTCTATTAATTGGTTTAGGAGTGCTGGCCCCATATTTCGAATATCCATTGCTGTCCGTGAAACAAAATGCTCCAGGGATGCGCGAAGCTGAGCTGGACAGGATTTGTTAAAACAGCGAATTGCAACCTCTTCTTCAAGTTTACCCAGAACGGAGCCGCACGATGGGCACAGATGAGGAGGTGTGAAAGGAACGGAACTGTCATTTCGCTTCTCAACAAGTACCTTCACCACTTTTGGTATTATTTCACCACCCTTTTCGATCTGAACATAGTCATTTTCACGAATTCCAAGTCTTCGGATTTCATCATAATTATGAAGCGTTGCATTACGAATTGTTGTCCCGCCAAGAAAAACCGGAGCCAGACGAGCTATCGGAGTTACTACACCGGTTCTCCCCACATTGGCTTCAATCTTTTCAACCTGTGTTACTGCCTGTTCAGGCTGATACTTATAAGCTATAACCCATCTCGGAGATTTTGCAGTATATCCAAGCATCTCCTGATGAGCATGGGTGTCGACCTTTATCACCACACCATCAACCGGAAAAGGAAGTTCATGGCGACCGGTTTCCCATTTTTTACAAAACCCGATCACTTCTTCAGGTGTTTGAAGACGTTCAGAATGTTTGACTACCGCAAAACCGGCCGCTTTAAGTTTTTCAAGATTACCGTAGTGACTTTCAATGTAATTATCAGAAATTAAAGAATACGCAAAAAAACTCAGGTTTCTTTTTGCAACAACTTTAGAATCCTGAAGTTTTAAAGAACCGGCAGCAGTATTCCTTGGGTTCTGCATCGGTTTCTGGCCGTTTTCTATTATGGATTCATTGAGTTTCGTAAATGCCTCGAAACTCATGTTCACTTCACCACGAACCTCGTAAGATTCCTTTTCTTGGAGTGCAAGGGGTATACTTCTGATTGCACGGATATTTGGAGTTACATCATCACCAGTAACACCATTTCCCCGTGTAACGCCGCGTACCAGTACACCGTTCTCGTAGATCAGTGATGCAGCTACGCCATCAATTTTAAGCTCCCCTACAAAGAGGGGTTTTTCTCCCTGAAGGCTCTTTTGAACACGTGAAACCCATTCCATAAGTTCCTGTTCAGAATAGGTGTTATCTATGCTCATCATAAGTGTTGCATGAACTGCTTTAGGAAACTCTTTTGTCAGATCACTGCCTATACGCTGTGTTGGAGAATCGGGTGTTTGATACTCCGGATTCGTTTTTTCCAGTTCTTCCAGTTCGTGGTAAAGTTTATCATACTCATGGTCCGAAATCAGTGATTCACCCCGACCATAATACGCAGCATCACATTTTCGAATCAGACTCCTGAGTTCCATTATCCTGTTGTGGGCCAAATTCATCTGATCTCCTTTTGATTTTGAAACTGGATTGCCTAAAAACGAAACCCATTCATGCATATTAAAGAATGGTTATGCACAGTTTTTTTCTCCAAAAACCATTGCACCCGATCCCAGCACACCAGCATCTTCACCCAAAGCGGCTGTAACAATTTCACACCGCTCCAGAATTGCCGGCCAACAATAACGGGGAGCAAATTTTGATATTCCTTCGAGCATTATTTTTCCTGATTTCATGACCCCACCGCCAAGTACGACTTTATCGGGAGCCAGGGCATTAAGAGAAAAACCAATTGCTCTTGCCAGCATATCACAGACAGTTTCATGCATTTTCCAGCCAACCGGATCAGGATTATCAATTTCAACGAAGTTCTTATAAAGCGATTTTGCTCCCAGGTCTTCCGGATTCGAGTTAACATATTCAAGAAATGGAGTATTGTCTGAAGCCATCTCTTTGGCAACTTTTCGGGCAACGTTAACGATACCTTTTCCTGAAGCGTACTGCTCTACACATCCAGACTGACCACACTTGCATGGAAAACCATTTGTTTCAACAACGATATGCCCCAGTTCACCAGCCATGCCATGAGTTCCTTTATATAACTTGTTATCAATTACAATCCCTCCGCCGATACCTGTTCCAAGGGCAAAACAAACCATGTTCGATACCCCCTGCCCGGCCCCGTATTTCCATTCTGCGTAAGCAGTTACCGTTACATCATTGGCAGCAACAGCTTTAAGCCCGAACTTTTCTTCAATCGGTGCATATAATTGTGTTCCCTTCCATCCGGGAAGGTTTTCTGCACCACCTATTACGGTCCCATCCTGATCTACAAAGCCCGGTGTTCCAATCCCGACTCCAATTATATTTTCTTTGGAACCCTCTTTTTGAATAAGGGAATCAATCATTGTAAGAATACTCTCAAGAACATGATCCCCGCCTTTTTCCGCGTTTGTACGAATACGGGTTAAATGACGGCTTTCACCTGATTCATTGATTATCACACCTTTAAGATTTGTTCCACCCAAATCAATACCAATAGCCA